>Ga0208243_1000882_pt1 | contig 12339 bp, 12 predicted proteins | sample Subbio2Aug_QV12A_FD_184826 | JGI IMG/M metagenome (GOLD analysis project Ga0208243, IMG submission 184826) | Serpentinite rock and fluid subsurface biosphere microbial communities from McLaughlin Reserve, California, USA - CR12Aug_QV12A (SPAdes) | ecosystem: Environmental > Terrestrial > Deep...
GATTTTTTTCATATTCGCTTCGGATTTTTCATACTCTGTTTTAACGTATTGACTGATGAACTTTTCCACGAGCCCCATATACGTGGAATTCATACCATCGATAAAAATGGAGCTGATTTTTTCTGCTTTACCATATACAAGCTTTTGATATTCGTCGTCTGTATAATCCTTAATTTTTTTATCCACGTCGAAAAAACCTGACATGGCATACATTTTCCATTGCCATGTACCTGGTTTGTAGCCTGGTAATAAAATAGCCCCATCATTAAGTGATTTACTCATGTCAAGTGATTTGGACAGATCAAGCGTCATGATTTTCCCGATTCCTTCACAGGTTTTGCACATCCCGTTTGGATCGTTAAAAGAAAAGTAATTCGAAGGGCCGATAAAAGGTTCACCAACTCTTGAAAACAGTAACCTAATTAATGGATTAATGTCTGTAATCGTACCTAATGTCGATCTGGAGTTCCCGCCGATTCGTTTTTGGTCGACAATGATCGCCAAAGACAGATTCTTTATCTCATCCACATCTGGATGCCCGTACTTCGGCATAAATCCCTGCACAAACTTGCTATAGGTTTCATTAAGCTGACGACCTGCCTCTTGAGCAATGGTTTCGAAGACGATGGAGGATTTCCCACTTCCTGAAACACCTGTAAAAACGGTTATCTTTTTCTTCGGTATTTTTAAAGAAATATTCTTAAGATTATTGACACGCGCACCTGTTATTTCAATATAATCACGATTCATTTAACACCTCAATCATAAATGCTTTATTAGTATAAGTACTATGCAACATTATACCCTTTTTTTGGCATTTAAAAAAAGTAAAATTTAAAATAATTGCATACAACCGATAATTGGAGGTATATATGATGCATCATACATTTTTAGGAGGACTTATATGGAGCTCGTAAAACGTTATCTAATTACTTTGGTTGTTTTCTTCGTCATCGATATTTTTTGGCTCGGTGTCGTGGCTAAAAAACTATACAGCAAGGAACTTGGTTTTATCATGAGCGAGCGTCCAAACTGGACAGCAGCCATCATTTTTTATTTGGTCTTCATCATGGGTCTCGTGTTTTTCGTGATCAATCCATCCATGGAAAAAGACGCATGGCATTATGCGTTATTTGTCGGGATGTTTTTTGGCTTCGTGACCTATGCGACCTACGACCTCACCAATCTCGCAACACTTAAAAATTGGCCGTTAAAAATCACACTCATCGATCTTGCATGGGGAACGTCCTTAGGTGGTGCCGTTTCGACACTATCGTTTTTTATTCTTAAATGGCTTAAATAATTGAGGTGCTTATGAAAAGTAAAATGTCCTTAGGAAAAAAAGTCGCTCTTGGCGCTTTCATGTTAGTAGTTTTAATGATCGGAGGTTTCCTTATTTATTCGCTCGATTATTCTCGTGCATCAGATGAGGTATCCATGATTGTGGAAAAATCCCCATTAAAGATAGAAACTAAAGATAATTTAACGGTAATACACCCATATGAGAACAGCTTGAATCAAGGGATTATATTCTACCCAGGTGGAAAGGTGGAAGCAAATGCTTATCTACCGCTTCTAATAAGATTATCTGAAATGGGTTATACTACTGTACTGGTTAAAATGCCACTGAACTTGGCGGTCTTTAACAGTGATGGTGCTAAAGAGGCACTTGCATTGGCACCAGAGATCAAAGAATGGTACCTTGCTGGTCATTCACTGGGTGGTGCAATGGCGAGCAGTTACGTGGAAAAAAACTTTGGTTTGTTTAAGGGCCTGATTTTATTAGCCGCCTATCCCTTAAATGATGCGCCGATTGAGACGCTGGTTTTATATGGCACGTATGATCAAGTGCTGGATCAATCTACGCTTGAAGGCGTCGCAAACAAAGTGGAAATTATCGGTGGTAACCACGCTTACTTCGGTAACTATGGCGAACAGGAGGGCGACGGCATCGCTATCATAACCAGAGAAGAACAGCAATCCTTTACTGTGGAAGCCATCCATCAGTTTATCAATCCTTAGTTAAATATTCGTCAATTAAAGCACTTCACTTCGAAGTGCTTTTTTGGTTTTTTTTCTCTCCTTGATTCTTAAATAATGATTAGAGTATGAAAAAATTCTGATGTCTAGTGGTATAATATGGGTAAGTAAAAATATCTTAATTATGAGGTTTATTATGAATACATATGATTCTTCCCTACAAAATTATATCGACCTCTCAAAGTCATGCTTTTGGGATTGGTAATTATCGTTTTGTTCATCCATGGACACACGAGCTTCGCAAGTCATCCTGTGATCAAATACACGGTCGACCGCAACTACCCACCTTACACTTTTGATATTGAAGGAGGGTTTTATGGCTTCGATCCTGCACTGACCAATTTGATTTTTAAGCGTGAGGATTATGAGGCTGTTTATTCAACAAACGACTGGGCAAATGTTTATGCTTCAGTCAAAGGTGGCGACATCATCTCCATCGCACATAAACTGGATTTAATCATCATAGCAGAGGGCGTCGAAAACTCAAGTCAGCTTGAATATCTAAAAATGGCTGAATGTGATGCTATCCAGGGTTATCTATTTTCTAAGCCCCTTAACAAAGATTCCATGGTTGAGTTGTTTCAAAAATTAAATTGAGAAAAGAGAACGATCAAGAGTAATTTAAAATTGCTCTTGATTTTTTTGTGTGGCATATGGTATATTGAATTGGAGTTGTGCACACAACAACAAGGAGGTTTATTATGCTTCACGAATATAAAATGATCGGTGATTTAATTTTTGCCATCCATAAAGAGTTGAAAAGAACATTGGAACGCGATTTAAAGTCCTATGACATCGGGATTGGTCAGCTCCAAATTCTAATTTTATTTTATTCTGATACGAAAAAGTCGTATTCACAAAGTGAAATCTCAAAACTGCTCGGGATCGATAAGGGAAATATCAGCCGTAGTGTTCAAAAATTGCTTGAAAAGCACTATGTTGAACGCCATGAAGAGGATACCCGATTATTTCGATTAACCCCTAGTGGTATTCAGTTAAAAACAGCGATATCAGAGCATTTTATGAACATCAACGATCAAATGATAGCCTCAATTGATAATGAATCTTTAAAAACAACTACTCATACACTGTCTTTAATTCAAGAAAGGTTAGAAAAAACATGAAAAAAGCACTCATCGTTTATTTTAGTGGCACTGGTAATTCAAAAGCCATCGCGCAAGGCTATGAAATGGTGCTAAAAAATCTGGGATATGCTACTGATTTGCACACCATCGAAGCGCTTAAAACCGTCACGCCGCATGATGTTTTAGTAATTGGAGGACCGATATACGCAGGAAATTTTCCAGATGAACTGATCAACTGGACAAGGAAATCAATCCCCGTTTTACAGACACCCTCCAAAGCAATCGTCTACTCTACTTCAGCTGGGTTATTAAACGCACACGGTGTGAAATCCATCGGAAAAAAGTTGCTGAAAAAGGGTTACCAGGTGGTAGATACCACTGCTTATGAAATGCCAAGAAATTTTTACATCGACAAATACGCCCCCACTTCAGAAGTTGAACAAAGGATCATGTTTGAAAAAGCCTCAAAGCAAATTCCACTTTCCTTAGAGAAACTTTCAACGGACCCAACGCTTTCTGAATTTGGTTCTACCCTTTCCATCGACTTATTTGCCGATTTATTCAGAATTATGGCTAAATCCATGGGTAAAAACTTTTCAATTACTGATAAATGCATCAATTGTGGTCGATGTGAGCGTGACTGTCCAAAAGGCAACATTAGACTGTCAGATAAAAAATATTTAAACAAGTGTATGTTATGTACACGTTGCATTCATAACTGCCCAGTAAATGCCATTACCTATAAAGATAAAAAAATCGATCAATATAAGGTTCATTACAACTTGGATATTGTATAATTAAAGTATCAAGCTAATAAGGAGCCTTTCATGGAGTTATGGGATTTATATGATGAAAATAGAAAACCACTAAATAGGACAAAACCTCGCGGCGCCATCCTAGAACCTGGTGAACATCATTACGTGGTTCATGTGTGTTTGTTCAATTCTAAAGGTGAACTATTGATTCAAAAGAGGCAGCCATTTAAAAAAGGATGGCCAGGGTTATGGGATGTTTCTGTGGGGGGAAGTGTGCTCGCTGGAGAAACCAGTCGCGAGGCTGCTATCAGAGAGACGATGGAGGAAATTGGATTAGCCATCGATTTAAAACAAATAAGACCCCACTTTACTGTCAATTTCGATGTGGGGTTTGACGATTTTTATATTCTCGAAAGAGATGTGGAACTCACCTCGCTGATGCTCCAAGAGGAAGAGGTCCAAGCAATACAATGGGCATCACTTGACGACGTTATAATAATGATCGATAAAGGTGATTTCATCCCCTACTATACTGGTTTGATTCACTTCCTATTTGAAAACAGAAAAGCCTATGGGGCGATTAGGGGATAGCAAAAAGTCAAATATAATTCGATATTCATCGAAATGTATTTGACTTTTTGTTTCGATGCTTGTATATTTTAATTAGATATATATCGAATTAAAATCGCAGGAGAAAAATCATGAAACCGATTAATCAATACAAAGCCTTATTAGAAAACCTAAAAAAAGAAAAAGAAGCCCTCATTAAGCAATTTAATGCGCAACATGCCCTCGATGATGCAAGGTTTGCTAAAATCGAACTCAACATTATCGATGTGTTCGAAAAAATGCTTCAAGCAAGCGAAAAACAGGTCTCTCCCAGCGCAAGCGCAGGAGATTATCTGGGTGCATTTTCAAAGGTGTACTTAGCTTATTTTGAAAAAATCCCACAAAACTGGAGCGAACACCTTTCAGAATGTGAAGCCTTTGGAAACATTGAAGGTGCTCATATTGAGAACCTTAAGCTGAACCAGGCAGCAGCTTTGAAGGATGCGTTTATCGCGTTACTGAAGGAGGAAGGCCATGCATAAGCCTCAAATGGACATGGATCAAGCCATAAAAACCTTTAAAGCCCTTTCTGACGGCTCTAGATTACGTATTTTATCCTCATTGATGGAAGCTCCCAAATATGTGGAAATTATCGCGGAAAGGCTCGAACTCGCCCCCTCCACGGTATCGTTTCACCTAAAAAAGCTCGAGGAAGCCGACCTAGTGACGAAGGAGAAGGACCAATACTATATTAATTATTCCATCAATAGCGAGGTCTTCAATCGACCATTAAAGTACTGGATAAATCCCGAACATCACGCCACAGATGCCGAATCGTTTAGGGAAGCCATCTATCGCCAGAAGGTGCTCGATACCTTTATTAAATACCATAAGCTCGTTTCTATCCCCGTTCAGCGTAAGAAGCGCCTGATTATACTGGAGCATCTCGTAAAAGAATTCGAACCACAGCGCAGATATAGTGAAAAAGAAGTCAATCTGATTATCGCCGCCTATCACGATGATTTTGCCACACTGCGAAGGGAGTTCATCAATGAAAAGCTCCTCGTACGAGAAAACGGCATTTACTGGATACCATCCACAGAAAGAAAACCCGGTTAAATAACAACCGGGTTTATTCTTTGATTACAGCTTCATAATACTCATGTGCATAGAATTTTAGCACCCTTAACGCGTTTAAGGTATTCATTGCACCTATCTTACCCGTTTCCATCTTAAAATGAAGCAGACCACTGTAGGTTGTTCCTTTTCCCAAATAGCCTTTCTTCATTTTTTCTTTAAGTAGTGCCAATGCTTCCTCAAGTCGCACTTCATACGGATATTTAATCGTTGTAAAATAAAACAGTGCACGTAAAAAGTCGTACTTCCATCTAAAGGGAAAATGTGGCGTATCAATTTGATTAAAAAGTAGTTCATTAGTCGTTTCTCTTCTCATGAGATGCTTTCTAAGCAACAGCTCACGTCCTTCTGAAGATTGCATTTGAATCACTTCGAGGTGCGACTTATAGCCATAGTGCTGATAATCCCTATAAGCCTCTAAAACGGATAGCGTCGTATGAACAGAGCTTACATTTGAACCAGATGAACAATTCCAGCCACCATCGGAGAGTTGTTTTGAAATAAGGTAATCCATCATCTCATCGACGATATGTCCGTCTCCATCCCCATAACAAATCATGCTGATTAGCATGGCGACCACACACACATCCCTTTTAACTGAATGTCCTTTATTCCAGATGTTATGAATTAATGTCTCCATGCCAGCTTGATATTCGGTTGCTTTAGGATTCACCTCCAAACTCATGAGGTCCCTTAGGGTATAAAAGGTTGAAATCCATTTTGGCCCATAGATGCCACCTCCCCACCGATGTGTCGATGGATCAAATAAGGCATTGAATTGCCCGATCCACCCCTCGCTTACATAAGCTTCTTCTGTTCCTAACAAATACTTTTGCGTCATCCTTCTGACGGATGGATCTGATTCTAACAGAATTTGGATAATTGACATCCAATTCACTTCCTTTCACTAAACAGAAAATTATGCATTTCCACAATCAAGTGGTTTCCCAATTAATTTCGACTATGGTATTATTAACCTATCAATACGAATTAATGGGGGTATCATGTCCACTAAGAATATCGTTCTTCTCGTTTTACTATCTGCCATTTGGGGTGGTTCCTTTATATTTATGCGCGTTCTTGCACCTATCTTCGGCGCAGTTGGCACTGCTAATATTCGGTTATTAATCGGTGCAGTCTTCCTATTGACCATATACAGCTTGATTCGATACCGAATTCACTGGAAGCGGGATTGGAAGCTATTTCTAGTAATCGGGATTATAAACTCAGCACTTCCATTCACCTTTTTATCATTTGCAGCACTCCATATCCCTGCATCCATTTCCGTGGTCATCAACTCCATGACGCCTATGTTTGGCGCATTGTTCGAAAAGCTTATCCTAAAAAACAAAATGACCGCTAACAAACTTATCGGACTAATAATCGGCGCATTCGGTGTCGTCATTATCAGCGGCAGCAAGACCTTAAGTGGTACACGGGAATCCTACGTGGCGATATTGGCATGCTTGGGAGCGACCTTTTGCTATGGATTAGCAGGTGCACTCGTTAAAAAATACGGAAAGCAAGTGGAAGCAAAGGCCATGGCTGGCGGCAGTCAATTATTTGCCGGGCTCGTATTACTCCCTTTCTTAATGAGCAGTAAAATCACCATGCCGGTAAGCATCAATACGATAATCACAGCAGTCATCTTCGGCGTATTATGCAGCGCAATCGCCTACCTTATTTATTATCACCTCATCAACGAGGCTGGGCCAACTGCCGCACTCTCAGTAACTTTTTTAATGCCTGTCTTTGGTATCCTCTGGAGTAAAATCATCTTGGATGAAATCATAACCAGTCAAATGTTTATAGGCGGTTTCGTCATCCTTCTGGGGATTTACCTGATTATAAAGCCAAATCACAAAAAAGTGCTCACCTGATTAAAGGGAGCACTTTTTAATTAGAGCTGAAACGGTGTTTCTATGCCCATCTTTTCTCTTACAATTGCTTCGACTTCACCTATTCCAGGTTTACGATCTTCTTTCGCCTTTGAAAAGATGAGTTCGTCATTAAAAGTCACCTCAAAAACGCCACCCATTGATGGAATTAAAGACAGTTGACCAATTTGATTCTTATGCTCTTTAAGGATTTTTTGTGCAAGGCTCACGGCCCCATCAAGGTACCCTCAAGATGTGCAATATTCAATGGTCATCAAGTATTTCATATCAACACCCCTTTCTTCGGTTCATCAGGAAATCTATACCCACTGGTTCTACTCTAAAAACACTTTTATCTCTTCAAGCACTGAAGTGAGCTTCGCCACAAACTCATTTGACCATGATAAAATCTTTTCATGATCTTGTTCCTTTAGGACGGTTTGGAATGATATACACTGGTCATATAAATCACTTGCACCGATGGTGCCTGTGCTGCTTTTAATCTTATGAATCGTCTGTCCAGCAGCGCTATAGTCTTTATTATAAACTTGCTCTAATAATATTCGACTAGTATCTATATTTTCATCATAATAGACCGTAAGCACTTGTTTAAATAAGGCAAGATTTCCTCCAAAGGATTTAAGGCCCAGCGAAAGGTTGATCGGACTATCCTTATCAGCATTACTTAAAACTGCATTAATGCCTTCTCCCATACTCGTAATCGTCGCTAAAAAATCATCCGGATCAAATGGCTTGCTTACGAATCCAGTAACACCCGCTTCCTTACACATCTGTTCTACCCCTGTAATGGCATCTGCTGTCATGGCGATAATCGGAACCTGTTTATCTAACTGTCTGATTTTTCGAGTTGCTTCATAACCATCCATTACTGGCATATGCAAATCCATGAGAATCAAGTCCACCTCATTTGAGTGTTCACTAAAATAATTTAAGCCTTCGAGACCATTATCAGCCAAAATTACCTGGTGATTCAATTGTTCTAGTAAAGACTTAGAGATGAACTGATTTGTCTTATTATCTTCTACAACTAATATTCTTAGTGGTTTATTCGGTCTATCGCTTAAATTCAGCTGGTTTTCTACTACTGTGTGTTGACTGATCACATTGATTTTCAATAACTCTAGTATGCCATTAAATAGAACAGAAGGAATAATGGGGCGCGTAATTCCGAGTAGGGTTTCGTCCTCTTGAATCGTATCAAAAAGGTCCAGCTTGTTGATGGGAAATATGATGAGTCCTTTAGGACTATTCTCGCCACATAGCGCTTTAATCCGTCTATAGAAATCGACGCCATTGGGTTGAGGCGTCTCGTAGTCCAGAATTAATAGGTCATAGGACTTCGCGTTCATTTTTATCGCCTGATTGATCATTTCCAGTGCACGTTCATCTGTCTTTACATATTCAGCGATAATGTTAAATGAGTTTAGATACTCTTTAATGAGATTAGAGTGAATGACGGATTTTTCAACCACCAATACTCTGCAATCTTTAAAATAGACGGAAGCCTGAATTTTACGCTCCTCATAGTCTTTATTATAATCCTCTTCAAAATCGAGCTTAACGATAAAGGTTGAACCCTCACCCACTTCACTATAGACAGAAACACTTCCTCCCATCATCTCAGCTAAGTTTTTTACGATGGATAGCCCTAAACCTGTGCCACCAAAGCGCCTATTAATGCTACTATCAGCTTGAGTAAAAGGAGTAAAAAGCGACCTTAACTGTTCCTCAGACATCCCGATACCCGTGTCTTTCACAGAAAACTCTAAATAACATCGGTCCTTCACCTTAGCAACCTGACGAATACTTAAAGACACTTCACCTTCATGAGTAAATTTAACCGCGTTATTGACGAGATTCAATAGAATCTGCTCGAGTCGACTTGGATCGCCGATTAAAAATGCGGGGATATTCGAATCTTTGTTCAGCGAGAATTCTATATTCTGTTCACCAATCTTATAAGATATGATATTAATCAGCTGTTCTAAAATATCATCGAGCTTGAAGGAGACTTGCTCGATATCAATTTTTCCAGACTCAATTTTTGAGAAATCCAAAATATCATTGATGATGGAAAGCATGTCCTTAGAAGCCCTTGAAATCTTATCAAGGTACATATGCTGGGTCGGCGATAAGTCCGTTTTTTTCATGATGTACGACATACCTGTTATGGCATTTAATGGCGTCCTTATTTCGTGTGACATTCTCGCCAAAAAAGTTGATTTAACTTGATTTGCGATTTCCGCTTCATCTCGTGCAATCTTTAGATCAGCTTCAATCCGCTTTCTCTGCTCAACTTCTCGTTTTAAACGATAAGCCCAGAATAAAGTGATTAATATGAAGAGTAAAACAGCGCTCCCAACCATTAAAACGATTTTGATGACCCTTGAATAATCAACCTGGGTAGCAACACCGAGCCACTTGTTATTAATGACGATTTTTTCTTCCTCGGTTATGGCGTTTATGGCCTTATTCATGATTCCTAATAGCTCTGGCATATCCTTTTTTACTGCGAAATGCAAACTCTGCCGTGTTTCATTATCAAGTGCAATGGATTTAAGGTTTGAAAGTCCAATTTCTTTGATTAAGTAGCTGGTCGTTGCAAAGTTGCCGACAAAAACGGATTCCTTCCCTTCAGAAAGTGCTTTTACGGCCTCTTCAACAGTGTCATATAAGCTTAGTTCAATGTTAGGGAACTCTAGTAAATAACTATGATGTGAGCTATTTCTCTGCACTGCTACTTTTTTAAACTCCAAATCTGAAAACTGAGTGATGTCATTATTATGAGATTGTACGAACAGGCTCCTATAGGTATAGAAATAAGGTTCTGAATAATCGAAGTAAAGCGCTCGTGAGGATGTTTTAAGCACACAAGATAGCATGTCGAACTCCCCTGCAACTGCCAATTCATACGCTTTTGTCCAGGTTAAAGTACTGTCATGTACAAATGTTAACCCAGTCTTTTCAGAGATTAACGCCAAATAATCTGCAGCGATTCCCTTATAGCTCCCGTCACTATCTATGAACTCATAAGGAAAGAACTTAGGATCAATGGCAATTTTTACTTCTTTATGCGTCTCAATAAACGTGACCTCTTCTGGTGTCAAACTCAGTCCACTTTCCTGAGCAAAAGAAAAAGGCAGAGTAATTACCAAAGTTGTCAATATCATTAAGATCATCTTTATCAACTTCATCGTATCCTCCACCTGGTCAGTTATTCTGAATGCATAAAACGCTCAGTGATTTCTTTAATTTCTTCCGCTATTTCCATGAAAACATCGACGATTTCAGGATCAAACTGTTTGCCACTTTCACTCTTAATTAAGTCTAATGCAAACTGATGATTAAATGCCTCCTTATAAACGCGTTTGCTTATTAGGGCATCATATACATCAGCAATCGCCATCAAACGACCTGGAAGAGGGATTTCCTTGCCAGAAAGACCTTTTGGATAACCTGTACCATCAAACTTCTCATGATGTCCAGAAATACATTCAATCGCAATTTTTAAAAACTCTGGCGCCTTATACTCGCCCATTTCTACTTTTAAAGCATTCATGCCTAAATTGACATGGGTTTTCATCACTTCAAACTCTTCTGTCGTCAATCGTCCAGGCTTTAAGAGTATATTGTCAGGTATCCCAACTTTTCCGATGTCATGTAATGGCGATGTCTCAAAAATCGTGTTGATATAGGCATCAGTGAGAAGCTCATTATACGACGGATTTGACCTCATTTTCATACAGATGGCCTTGATAATCCACTGCGTCCTTTTAGTATGGTTGCTGGACTCGAGATCACGTGCCTCTAATAGACCTACCAAAGCATTAATTGTGATATTTCTCGTTAAAACCAGCTCTTTGGTGCGTTCCTGAACCTGAGCATCCAAGTATTGATTCACTTCCTCAAGCGATTTGCTTGCGCGCTTTAAATTCACATGAATCTCGATGCGCTTTCTCAACGACTCCAAATTTAACGGTTTTCGAATGTAATCAACAGCGCCTAATTCCAAACCTTTAATTTCACTTTCAAGCTCATCGTAGTTTGTTAAGATCAACACTGAAATGTTCTTGCTCATTTGCATTTCTCTTAATTTCTCTAAAACCTCAAACCCGTTCATTACGGGCATGTTCAGATCTAAAATCATCAGATCTATGTCTGGATTTTTCGAGACCCTGTCCAGTGCCTGTGCACCATCGTAAGCATCGATGATTTCATAATCATATAAGATGCCTTTAATCATCATCATATCTACTAAAGAATCGTCCACCACCAGTATTTTAATCCCCATCTCCATACCTGCTTTCTCTGATTATTTGCTCTGCATTACGCGTTACATCCGATAAAAATTTTTCAATGTTCAACTCACCCGTCATCACTTGGTGTAAGCCTTCTTCATAATACCTTGACTTAACCTGCTCCCATTCTGGAATAGGCACATCAATACTTGGATTTTTTAGCCCTTCTACAAATGGTACATATGCCTCAAAATTATTTTTCACCAAAGTATCAAATAAATCGATTCTTAATGGCACTCTAAACGGATAGTACGTATCATGCTCCGGACTATACTCGCCTTTCATGATTAATGCTTGTGCTTCAGTTGAAATCAAAAAGGTCATGAAATCCAGTGCCGCCATACGGTCATTTTCGGACATCGTTGAAGGTATGGAAATCATCAATGGGCCCACCTCAGCTTTCAATCCTAACTGGGAAAGTGGAATAACGCCAACTTCGAAGGGCTCTCCATTTTTAAGCACATCTGTTAGTCCCCATACCCCTTGAAACTCAAAGGCGACTTCTTGCTTTAAAAAATGGCTCATCACATCGACACCATTTTCATTTTTCCAGTTCGACTGGGCAAAAGGACCAAGT
>Ga0208243_1000884_pt1 | contig 12304 bp, 16 predicted proteins | sample Subbio2Aug_QV12A_FD_184826 | JGI IMG/M metagenome (GOLD analysis project Ga0208243, IMG submission 184826) | Serpentinite rock and fluid subsurface biosphere microbial communities from McLaughlin Reserve, California, USA - CR12Aug_QV12A (SPAdes) | ecosystem: Environmental > Terrestrial > Deep...
GAAGGCCGAGACGGCGGCGGTCGACACGGTGTTCGTCGACTTCCGCGACATGGAGGCGCTGCGGCGCGAGTGCCTGGAGGCCGAGCGCGACGGCTTCACCGGCAAGATGGCGATCCATCCGGCGCAGGTGCCGGTGATCAACGAAGCCTTCACGCCGTCGGCCGAGGCGGTCGCCGAGGCGCGCGAAATTGCGGCCGCCTTCGCCGGCGCAGGCGACGTCGGCGTGGTGGGGATCGAGGGGCGGATGTACGACCGGCCGCATCTCAGGCGCGCCGAGAGGCTGCTCGCGCGGGCCGGCGGCTGACGGACGGCCGTCAGCCGAGCAGATAGCGGCCGGCGATCAGGACGAGCCCGCCACCCAGAAAGACGGAGAACATGCCGCCGCGCAGGCCGAGCAGGGCTGCGACGACGAGCGCCAGCGCTTCGGCCGGAGACGCGTTCATGGCGGCCGGCGCCACCAGCGTGGTGAAGACGGCGGCCGGGACGGCGTTGAGCCCGGCCTCGACGCGCGGGTGGATCCGCCGGAACCGCGACAGGACCAGATGCCCGCCCGCCCGGGTCAGATAGGTCATCACCGCGGCGGCAAGGACGATCCAGCCGATCTCGCTCATCATCGGCCTCCCGTCGCGTCGCCGCTTGCAGCATAGGCGTCCCGTGCCTCCTTGCCGACCGGCATGGCGGCGGCAAGCATCACGCCGGCCAGCGCACCGATCGAGACGTGCCAGGGCGAGCCGACGTAGAGGTGGGCGACCATGGCGGCCGCGCCGCTGGCGATGACCACCGGCAGCCAGAGCGGCCGCCTGCGGAAGCCCATCAGCAGCCCGACGAAATAGATCGGCAGCAGGAAATCGAGCCCGAGCGCGTGGGTGTCGGGGATCAGCCGGCCGAACAGCGCACCGAGCCAGGCGTCGAGAACCCAGACCAGGTACATCGGCAGGCCGATGCCGAGATACCAGGCGAAGCCGATGGTCTCGCCGGCCTCGGCCATGCGCTCGGTCTCGGCATATTGCGGGTCGGCGAGGAAGAAGAAGCCGAGCGCCCGCTGCCAGCCGGACCAGTGGCCGGTGCGGCGGCCGAAGGAGGCCGAATAGAGGACATGGCGGAAGTTCACGGCAAAGACCGACAGCACGATCATCCAGGCCGGGATCGCCTTGCCGAACAGTTCGATGCCGACCATCTGGCTGGCGCCGGCGAACACGGTCGCGCTCATCATCACCGCTTCGCCGACGGTGAAACCGTTCTGGACCGCCAGCGCGCCGAACAGCACGCCGAAGGGCGCGGATGCGACGATGACCGGAATGCCCCTGCGCGTCCCGCGCCAGAACTGCGATGCGAAAGCCCTGCGGGCGGATGGGGCGACGGACAACCGGACCTCCTCGGGAAGGCCGGTCTATAGGTCAGGCTCCCTGCCCTGTCAGTTCAATTCGGTTGAGCCACGTTTCAGGGGCCGGTCGAGAACGGGCACGACCCCGGTCGGCACCGACCGCGGCCTCACCGCGGCGCGGCGAGGATGATGGCCGCGCCCGCCACGCACACCGCCGCGCCGACGAGATCCCAGCGGTCCGGCGCGAAGCCTTCCACGAGCCGCAGCCAGACGAGGGAGGCGGCGATGTAGACCCCACCATAGGCGGCGAAGAGGCGGCCCGCGGCGGGCGCGTCGACGAAGGTCAGGAGAAGGGCGAACAGCGCCAGCGACGCCGTGCCCGGAACGAGCCAGAGCGGCGACCGGTCGAGCCGCAACCACATCCAGAAGGCATAGCAGCCGGCGATCTCGGCCGCGGCCGCGCCGGCATAGAGGAGGACCGTCCTCATGCGACGATTCAGGCCGCCGCCCGCCTCACCACATCGTGGCCTTCGCCCGCGACGGCCATTCGGCGTCGTAGGCCTCGCCGTCGATGCCGCGCCGGCTCGTGGTCTCGAGGATTCTGCCCGGCGTCGGCAGGCTCTGCGGATCGACCTGCCGATCCGGATTCCACAGTTCGGAGCGGACGATGGCGCGGGCGCACTGGAAGTAGACCGCCTCGATCGCGATCACCAGCACCGAGCGGGCCGGCCTGCCCTCCATGGCGAAGGAGGCGCAGAGGTCCGGGTCGACCGAGATGGTCGCGCGGCCGTTGACCCTGAGCGTCGTGCCGGAGCCGGGGATCAGGAACAGCAGGCCGACGCGGTCGTCGCGCAGCACGTTCCTCAGCGAATCGGCGCGATTGTTGCCGCGCCGGTCGGGCATCAGGAGCGTGCGCTCGTCGCGCACCCGCACGAAGCCCGCCACGTCGCCGCGCGGCGAGCAGTCGAGCCCCTCCGGCCCTGCGGTCGCAAGCGCCACGAAGGGGGACGCGGCGATGAGCGCCTCGTACTCGGGGATCAGCCGGTCGAGTTCCTTGACCAGCGACGTCTCGCCGGGAAGGCCGTAGAGCGCCTCGAGTTCGGCGACGCTGGTCAGGGTGGTCATGGAGGTCTCCGCTGAAACATTGAGCCGGCGCAGCCTGGCGGAGCCGTGCGTCCGCCAGATGACAGCGCGAATGCCGGCGTCGATCAAGCCCGGCGTGCGGAGCGGCGACGCATTCCGCCGTCACCGGTCCCGGCTCAACCCCTTGGCGTCGAGTTCGGCCAGATAGGCCGCCCAGCGCGCCTCGCGCTCGTCGCCGAGCTGGCGCAGGTAGGCCCAGGTGAAGATGCCGGTGTCGTGCCGGTCGTCGAAGGTGATGCGGACGGCGTAGTTGCCGACCGGCTCCATCTTGAGGATCGCGACGTCCCGCTTGCCCGGCACCGTCACGCGCTGTTCGGGCGAGTGACCCTGGACCTCGGCCGAAGGCGACGCGATGCGCAGATACTCCGCGTCGAGCGCGATCGGTTCGCGTCCGGCGAAGGTGACGGTGAGGAGCCGGCGGTCCTTCGACACGCGCAGTTCGGTGGGAGCGTTCATGGGACGGGTCCTGCGCCGGATTCGAACCTTCTCATCCTAGCGGCGATATGTTGCTGCGGATATAGCGACGATGCTAATCTGCCGCCACGCCTTGACGAGGCCGGCGGCGGGCACGACATTCGGCAGGCCAGCGCCGCGGCCAGACGGTGCGGAAAGGGAAGAACGCGATGAACCTCTCCGAGGGTCTGCCGAGCGGCACGCAGATGATCGATCCCTTCGGGCGGTCGATCGAATATCTGCGCGTTTCCGTCACCGACCGGTGCGATTTCCGCTGCACCTACTGCATGGCGGAGGACATGACCTTCCTGCCGAAGAAGGACCTCCTGTCGCTGGAGGAACTGGACCGACTGTGCACCGCCTTCGTGGAAAAGGGCGTGCGCAAGCTGCGGCTGACCGGCGGCGAGCCGCTGGTGCGCAAGAACGTGATGCACCTGATCCGCCAGCTTTCGCGCCACCTCGACAGCGGCGCGCTGAAGGAACTGACGCTGACGACGAACGGCTCGCAGCTGGCCCGCTTCGCCGGCGAACTCGCCGATTGCGGCGTGCGGCGCATCAACGTCTCGCTCGACACGCTCGATCCGGACAAGTTCAAGGCGATCACGCGGTGGGGAGAGCTGTCGCGCGTCATGGCTGGGCTCGACGCGGCGCAGGCGGCCGGCATCGCCGTCAAGATCAACGCGGTGGCGCTGAAGGGCTTCAACGACCAGGAGATTCCCGACCTGCTGCGCTGGGCCAACGGGCGCGGGGTGGACCTCACCGTCATCGAGACCATGCCGATGGGCGAGATCGACGCCGACCGGACCGACCAGTACATGCCGCTGTCGCTGCTCAGGTCGCAGCTCGAGCGCCAGTTCACGCTGACCGACATTCCCTACCGCACCGGCGGGCCGGCGCGATACGTCGAGGTGGCCGAGACGGGCGGACGGCTCGGCTTCATCACCCCGATGACGCACAATTTCTGCGAGAGCTGCAACCGCGTGCGGCTGACCTGCACCGGCACGCTCTACATGTGCCTCGGCCAGGAGGACGCCGCCGACCTGCGCGCGCCGCTGCGGGCCTCGGAAGGCAACGAACTCCTGTCGCGGGCCATCGACGAGGCGATAGGCCGCAAGCCGAAGGGCCATGACTTCGTGATCGACCGCCGCACGAACCGGCCTTCCGTCCCGCGCCACATGAGCGTGACGGGCGGGTGAGGACGGGCAGGCTGCAGCGGCTGGCCTCGACCGCGCTCGTCGTGCTTTCGTCCTCGGCTGCGGTCGCGGAGACGGCAGTCTACAGGAACGACCGCTTCGGCACGACCCTGTCTTATCCGGCCGACGTCTTCTCGCAGCCGATGGAGCCGCCGGCCAATGGCGACGGCATGACATGGCTCTCCGCGGACGGTGCCAGCCTTTCCGCCCATGCCTCCTACAACGCCCTGATGCTGACGCCGCGCGCCTTCGCCGACCAGGCGGGCCGGGGCAACGGGCACTTCGAGGTGACGTACCGGCGGGTCGCGGACCGCTGGGTCGTGCTGTCGGGCTTCGAGGACGGAGACATCTTCTACTACCGGTTCGAATTCGGAGCCGATGACGTCATCCATTCCATGCTGCTCCGCTACCCGGCCGCCCTGCGGGAACGGTACGACCCGCTGACCGGCGCGATCGGCCGCTCGCTCGACGGGCCCTGACCGCGTCCGGCCGGCTCGCTGGCCCAGTCGTTTCGGATTGCCTCGGCGCGGATCGGTGCTACATCCGGTGGAAAAGAACCGGAAACGTCTTGGCCCTCTCCCACAATCTCCGCGGCGCACTGTTCATGGCCATTTCGATGGCCGGCTTCACCATGAACGACGCGATCTCCAAGTTCGTCGGCGAATCGCTGACGATGGCCCAGATCATGTTCATCCGCGGCGGCTTCGCCACGGCCCTCGTCGGCGCCATCGCCTGGCATCGCGGAGCGCTCAGGCTGCCGGCCGGCGCGCTCGACCTGATGATCGTGCTGCGCGTCGGCGGGGAGGTCTTCGCGACGCTCTGCTTCCTGACGGCCCTCGCCCATCTGCCGCTCGCCAACGTCTCGGCCATCCTGCAGGCGCTGCCGCTGGGCGTGACGATGGGGGCGGCGCTGTTCTTTTCCGAGCCGGTCGGCTGGCGGCGCTGGCTGGCGATCGGCGTCGGTTTTTCCGGCGTGCTGATCATCGTCCGGCCCGGTCTCGAGGGGTTCAACGCCTATTCGCTCTACGCGCTCGGCTGCGTCTTCTTCTGCGTGGTCCGCGACCTGGCGACCAAGCGCGTCAACGCCGACATCCCGTCGCTCTTCATCACCACCGCCACGGCCGGCGCCGTCACCGTGGTGGGCGGCGTCCTGATCGTTCCCTATGGCGGCTGGCACCCGGTCGGCTCGACCGACGCGATGCTGCTGCTCGCGGCGGCGGTGCTGGTCGTGATCGGCTACCAGTTCATCATCATGTCGATGCGCACCGGCGACATCTCCTACATCGCGCCCTTCCGCTATACCGCGCTGCTGTGGGCGATCCTGCTCGGCTACGTGGTGTTCGGGAACGTCCCGGACGCGGCGATGACGGTCGGCGCGCTGGTGGTGATCCTGTCCGGGCTCTACACCCTGTACCGCGAGCAGATCGTCGGCCGCACGCGGCCGGTCTCCAGCAGCACCGCGCCCGGCATGGCGCCGGACGGGCTGTGAGGCCGGCGCGATGACGGCGCCGCAGCCCGGCGGCGGGGCACCGACGCGCCCGCGATCGCCGCACATCCTGACCCTCGTGATCGCCACGGCGTCGAGCGCGCTCGCGATGAACGTGTTCCTGCCGTCGCTGCCGTCGATCGCCCGCGACCTCGACACCGACTACGCGGTGGTTCAGCTCATGGTGTCGATCTACCTGTTCGCCACCGCCGGGCTGCAGCTGTTCATCGGTCCGGCGTCCGACAGGCTCGGGCGCCGTCCCGTGCTGCTGGCCTGCCTCGCCATCTTCGTCCTCAGCAGCCTGCTCTCCGTCTTCGTCCAGACCATCGAGATGCTGCTGGTGCTGCGCTTCTTCCAGGCCTTCGCGGCCGGCGGCATGGTGATCTCGCGGGCGGTGGTGCGCGACACGGTCGACAGCGACGAGGCGGCGGGCCGCATCGGCTACATCACCATGGGCATGGCGCTGGTGCCGATGGTGGCGCCGGCCTTCGGCGGCGTCCTCGACGAGTATTACGGCTGGCGGGCGACCTTCGTGCTGACGCTGGCCTACGGCGTGGTGGCGATCCTCGTCGTCTGGCTCGATCTGAACGAGACCAACCGGACGCCGACCAGGAGCCTCGGCGCGCAGTTCCGGGTCTATCCGGAGCTCATCGCCTCGCGCCGCTTCTGGTCCTACACGCTCACGGCCGCCTTCACGGCGGGCGCCTTCTTCGCCTTCCTCGGCGGCGGCCCCTACGTGGCGAGCGAGATGATGGGCATCGGGCCGTCGGCCTACGGCTTCTACTTCGTGCTCGTGTCGATCGGCTACATGGCCGGGAACTTCCTGACGGGGCGCTTCTCGACGCGGATCGGCCGCAACACGCTGATGATCGCCGGCAACGCCGCCGCGACGGTCGGCGGCTTCCTCGGCATCGGGCTCTTCGCGCTCGGCTTCGACCACCCCGTCAGCCTGTTCCTGCCGACCGGACTGGTCGGCATCGGCAACGGCATGTCGCTGCCGACCGCCTATGCCGGCATCGTCAGCGTGCGTCCGCGGCTCGCCGGCTCCGCATCCGGACTCGGCGGCGCCATCCAGATGGGCGGCGGCGCGCTGCTGTCGGTCTTCGCCGGCTCCGTGCTTTCTCCGGAAAGCGGCCCCTACCCGCTGTTCGCCGTCATGATCGCATCGTCTGCGCTGGCGATCTGCGCCACGCTCTACGGCATGCATGTCGACCGGATCTCCGGACCGCTCGACCGGTCCGGCGGCGGCGCGGCCGGCTGAACCGGCGGCGTTCCGACGCAACGGGCTTCCGGGCCGCGGGGCGCAATGATAGGCGGATCGAGGCGCGGACATCGCTACGGGCCGCGCCGACCCTTCGGCAGGAGCGAGAGCAGTGGACACGCAGAACCGCATCTTCGGCATCACCGGCTGGAAGAACTCCGGCAAGACGACGCTGACGGAGCGGCTCGTGGCCGAGTTCCGCCGCCGCGGAAAGCGGGTCGCGACCGTCAAGCACGCGCACCATGATTTCGACATCGACCATGCCGGCACGGACTCCTTCCGACATCGTGCCGCGGGTGCGAGCGAGGTGGCGATCGTGTCCGGCCGGCGCTGGGCACTGATGCACGAGCTCGACGGCGCCGCCGAGCCGACGCTCGACGAGGTGGTCGCGCGGCTTTCCCCCTGCGACATCGTGCTCGTCGAGGGCTACAAGGGCGACGGTCACCGCAAGATCGAGGTCCGTCGGCTCGACGCGCGCGAGACGCGGCCGCTCGCGGGATCGATCCGCAACGTGGTGGCGATCGCGGCCGATCATCCGCTCGTCGGGGAGGTTCTCCCGACCTTCGGGCTCGACGACGTGACGTCGATCGCCGACTTCATCGCCGCCGCGACCGGTCTGGACTGAACTGCCCGGGAAATTGGCAGCACCGGCACGTGCTTTGCAGTTGCGTTCCGCGCGAAAACAGTGGGAGTATCGTTGCAAGTCCGCGGCGACGCCGACGGACCTGAAAGGGAACATGCGGAACACCGCACCGGAACACGACAACGATACGAGGAGACCCATGCAGATCCACAAGCGTTTCGCGCTCGTCCTGTCGGCTGCAGCACTGGCCCTGTCGGTCGGCGCCGCCGACGCGCAGGAGAAGATGAAGCTGAAGATCGGGACCGAGGGCGCCTATCCGCCCTTCAACAACCTCACCTCCGACGGCAAGCTCGAAGGCTTCGACATCGACATCGCACGGGCGCTCTGCGAGGAGATGAACGCCGACTGCGAGTTCGTCACACAGGACTGGGACGGCATCATCCCGGCGCTCCAGGCAGGCAAGTTCGACGCCATCATCGCGTCCATGTCGATCACGCCGGAGCGGGCCGAGAAGGTCGACTTCACCAACAAGTACTACAACACGCCGCCCGCGGTGGCGGTGCCGAAGGACAGCGAGATCGCCGGCGTGACGAAGGACGACCTCGCCGGCAAGACCATCGGCGTGCAGGGATCGACCACCCATTTCAACTATTCCGAGGCCACCTACACGGACAGCGAGATCCGGGCCTATCCGACCGCGCAGGAGTACCAGCTCGATCTCGCGAACGGCCGCCTCGACGCGGTCAACGACGACATCGTCGTCATCTCGGAATGGCTCGCGACGCCGGAAGGCGAATGCTGCAAGATCGCCGGCACGATCACGCCGGTGGAGGAAATCCACGGCAAGGGCGCCGGCATCGCGGTGCGCAAGGGCGAGACCGAACTGGCGGAGAAATTCAACGCCGCCATCGACGCGATCCGCGCCAACGGCAAGTACAAGGCGATCAACGAGAAGTACTTCGACTTCGACGTCTATGGCGGCTGACGCGGCCGCTGCGGCCATGCCTCCCTCGCCCGGCGGCGCGGTCCGCCGCCGGTGCGTTCCGCCTGTGCCCGGCGAGAAGGGTTCCTGACCGATGCAGGACGCGTGGACCCTGCTGAGCTGGGGGCCGGAGGGCTGGCTCGACGAGATCGCATCCGGCGTGCAGGTGACGATCCTGCTCGCGCTCGCGACGCTTCCGCTGGGGCTCCTCGCCGGCTTCTTCGTCGCGGTCGCGAAACGGTCGGACGAACCGATGCTGCGGCTGGCGGGCAGCATCTACACCACGATCTTCCGCGGCCTGCCCGAACTCCTGACCCTGTTCGTCGTCTTCTACGGCGCCCAGATCGGCGTGCAGCAGGTGGTGCGCTTCTTCAGCCCCGACGCCTATGTCGAGATCAACAGCTTCGTCGCCGGGATGATCGCGCTCGGGGTGGTGTTCTCGTCCTATGCGAGCGAGGTCTTCCTCTCGGCCTTCAAGGCCATCCCGCAGGGCCAGTACGAAGGCGGCTACTCCGTCGGCCTGTCGAAGGGCCAGACCATGCGGCTGGTGGTTCTGCCGCAGCTGATCCGCATCGCCCTGCCCGGCCTGTCGAACCTCTGGCTGATCCTGCTCAAGGACACGGCACTCGTCTCCGCGATCGGCCTCTCCGACATCCTGCGCCAGGCCGGCATCGCGGCGCGCGTCACCAAGGAGGCCTTCCTGTTCTTCGCCGTCGCCTGCCTGATCTATCTGGTGCTGGCGATCGTCTCCTCCTTCGGGATCGGGGCGATCGAGCGGCGGGTCGCCCAGAAGGGAACCGCCCGATGAGCACCGCGATCGACGCTGCGCGAGTGGAGAAGCCGCCGGCGCCGCCGCGTCCCTGGACCGGGGAACGCATCGCGGGTGCCGTCCTGCTCGGGCTGTGGATCCTCTGCGGCATCGGCCTCGTCGTCTATCTGGCGGCGGCGTGGAATCCCGAGCTGTTCGACACCTACCTGCCCTACTACCTCTCCGGCCTCGGGGTGACGCTGACGCTGGTCGGCGTCTCGATCGTGCTCGGCGCCCTGCTGTCGGTCCCGGTGGCCTGGATGCGGCTGTCCCGGAACCCGATCGTGGCGGGCATCGCCTATGGCTACGTCTACTTCTTCCGGGGCACGCCGCTCCTGGCGCAGACCTTCCTCATCTATTACGGGCTCGGCTCCTTCCGGCCCGAACTCCAGGCACTGGGGCTGTGGACCTTCTTCCGCGAGGCCTGGTACTGCGCCATCTTCGCCTTCACCCTCAACACCGCCGCCTACCAGGCCGAGATCCTGCGCGGCGCCATCGCCAGCGTGCCGCGCGGTCAGTGGGAAGCGGGCTCGGCGCTCGGCCTGTCGAAGCTGCAGACACTGTGGAAGATCGTGCTGCCGCAGGCCCTGGTCGTGGCGCTGCGGCCCTACGGCAACGAGATCATCCTGATGATCAAGGGTTCGGCGATCGTGGCCATCATCACCGTCTACGACCTGATGGGCGAGACGCGCCGGGCCTATTCCCGCACCTTCGATTTCCAGACCTATATCTGGGCGGCCGTGATCTATCTCGCGATCGTGGAACTGCTGCGCAACGTCGTCGACTGGATCGAACGGCGCATCACGGTGCATCTTAAGCGGTGAGAGGGATGTTTCCGGCTCGGCATAGAAACGCTATGTTGGAAACTCGTGTATCAGGACGGACATATGGGCGCGCTCGTAGAGATCAAAGCCGAACAATTGCAGGAGCTGGATCGCCTTGCCAAGGAGACGGATCGACCGCTCTCGGTGATCGTCGAGGAAGCGTTATCCGCTTACTTGAGAAATGAGAAGTCCCGCTCCCTCGATGCTGCGTTCGGCCTCTGGCGCAATCTGGAGGTCGATGGCCTCCAATACCAGGAGGAGATACGCAAGGAGTGGTGAAGGCCGTCCTTGATACCAACATCCTGATTGATTTTCTGCGCGGTCTTCCGCAGGCCCGCGCCGAGATGGACATGTACACGCTGCGGGCAATCTCGGTCGTCACGTGGATCGAGGTGCTCGTCGGGGCAGAGCCGACCGCATTGGCAAAAACACTTGCGTTCCTTGAAAAATTCGAGGTGATTCCTCTCGACGAGACGGTCGCGATGCGCGCGGCATCGATCCGCCGACAACATCGCGTGAAACTCCCGGATGCTATCGTATGGGCGTCTGCCGATGTCGGCTCTCTGTTGCTCGTCACGAGGAACACGAAAGATTTTCCGGCGGGGACTCCGAGGGTCCGGCATCCCTACTCGCTTTGACGGACGGGGTCATGGCCGCGGATCATCGCGCTCCATCGTCCACGATCCGCGCTTGACCTTCGCCGCCCTTCCCTTAGACGTTCTTCCCCCAGACGAAGAAGATGAACGGGAGGCTCGCCGATGGCCGACATCGCATTTCTGGGGCTGGGGGTCATGGGCTATCCCATGGCCGCGCACCTGAAGCACAAGGGCGGCCATGCCGTCACGGTCTACAACCGCACGGCCGCCAAGGCGGCGAAATGGGTCGCGCAGCACGGCGGCGCCATGGCCTCGACGCCGGCCGAGGCGGCGCGCGGCAAGGATTACGTGTTCTGCTGCGTCGGCAACGACGACGACCTGCGATCGGTCACCACCGGACCGGACGGCGCCTTCTCGACCATGAAGGCGGGGGCGGTCTTCGTCGACAACACGACCGCCTCGGCCGAGGCCGCGCGCGAACTCGACGCCGCCGCCCGCGCGTCGGGTTTCGGTTTCATCGACGCGCCGGTGTCGGGCGGCCAGGCGGGTGCGGAGAACGGCGTGCTCACCGTCATGTGCGGCGGCGAGCCCGAGACCTTCGAGAAGGCCCGCCCGGTGATCGAGGCCTATGCCCGCATGGTCGGGCTGATGGGGCCGGCCGGCAGCGGCCAGCTGACCAAGATGGTCAACCAGATCTGCATCGCCGGCCTCGTCCAGGGGCTGGCCGAGGGCATCCATTTCGGCATGAAGGCCGGGCTCGACATGGAGAAGGTGATCGAGGTGATCTCCAAGGGCGCGGCCGGCTCCTGGCAGATGGACAACCGGCACAGGACGATGATCGCCGGCAAATACGATTTCGGCTTCGCCGTCGACTGGATGCGCAAGGATCTCGGCATCGTGCTGGAGGAAGGCGACCGCAACGGCGCGAAGCTGCCGGTCACCGCGCTCGTCGACCAGTTCTACAAGGACGTGCAGGCGATGGGCGGCAGGCGCTGGGACACGTCGTCCCTGCTGGCACGGCTCGAGACGTAGGAGCGCTCCCGTGGCGGCGCCCTCGCCCGAGTGGGGCGTCGCCGAGATCGTCGCCCATCTGATCTCGCTCGGCAGCGAAGCGGACCTCGCCGGCATGGCCCGGTTCGGCATCGCCACCGACCGCGCCTTCGGCGTCGGCAGCACCGCGCTTCGTCCGCTGGCGCGGCAGCTGAAGCGCGATCACGAGCGGGCGTTGGCGCTCTGGGAGACGGGCTGGCGGGAAGCCCGCCTGCTCGCGGCCTTCACCGACGACCCGACCCGGGCGACGCGCGACCAGGCCATGCGCTGGGCGGGCGACTTCTGCTCCTGGGAGATCGTCGATTCCGTCTGCGACCTCTTCGTCGACGCGGGCCATCTCGACCTGATCCCGGTCTTTGCCGAAGACGAGCGGGAGTTCGTCCGCCGGACGGCCTTCGCGATGATGGCCTGGGCCGCGGTGCATCGGAAGTCGGAACCGGACGCAACCTTTCTCGTCTGGCTCGGCCTGATCGAACGCCACGCGACCGATCCGCGCAACTTCGTGCGCAAGGCCGTCAACTGGGCGCTGCGCCAGATCGGCAAGCGGTCCGCCGCGCTGCACGCCCCTTCGCTGGCGCTGGCGCAGCGTCTGGCGGACAGC
>Ga0208243_1000885_pt1 | contig 12279 bp, 11 predicted proteins | sample Subbio2Aug_QV12A_FD_184826 | JGI IMG/M metagenome (GOLD analysis project Ga0208243, IMG submission 184826) | Serpentinite rock and fluid subsurface biosphere microbial communities from McLaughlin Reserve, California, USA - CR12Aug_QV12A (SPAdes) | ecosystem: Environmental > Terrestrial > Deep...
TACTAGGAAGCTTAGGGCTGTTGATACCGCAACCCCTGCTAATACTGCGAAATAACCACCCTTTGGTGTCATTGTTAATAGGGCAAATATACTTCCTGGTGATGGTGTAGCTACTAGACCTGCACCTAATATAGTGAAAGTAAGTACTCCGCCTGCTCCACCTGCTATTACTGCTAAGATCAATAACGGATTCATTAATACATAAGGGAAATAAATTTCATGTATACCACCTAGGAAATGTATGATTATGGCTCCCGGAGCAGATTCCTTTATACTTCCCTTTGCAAACATCCAGTATGCTAATAGGATTCCTAGTCCAGGTCCTGGGTTTGTTTCGATCAAGAAGAATATTGATTTTCCTAGCTCATTTACCTCTTGAATACCTAAAGGCCCTAATACTCCATGATTCATCGCATTATTTAAGAATAATATCTTGCCAGGTTCAACAAATAATGAAGCTAATGGTAATAGTCCTGCGTTTACAATCACTTCTACTCCTGATTTAAGTACTCCATTTAAAGCTAATACTACTGGTCCAATTGCAAGGTATGCAAGTAATGCTAAGCCCATACCTACAATACCTGCTGAAAAGTTGTTTACAAGCATTTCAAAGCCTGCTGGTATTTTTCCCTCTAGGGCATCATCTAGCTTCTTGATTACATAGCCACCTAAAGGACCTACAAGCATAGCACCAATAAACATTGGTACATCAGCTCCAACTATAACCCCCATTGTTGCTATAGCACCTATAACTCCACCTCTAGTACCGCCTACTGCTTTTCCTCCTGTGTAACCAATTAATAACGGTAACAAATAAACTATCATCGGGCCAACTAAGGCTGCTAAATTTTCATTTGGAATCCATCCTGTTGGTATAAATAATGCAGTTATTAAGCCCCATGCTATAAAGGCTCCAATATTAGGCATTACCATACCACTTAAAAAGCGTCCAAATTTCTGTATTGACTCCTGGGTATTGCCTTGCGGTCTTACAGGTGCACTTGCACTTGAATTTGACATTTAACTTAACCCCCTTATTTAATCATGACATAATTAAATAGCGACATCTCTGCAGAAATGTTTTAAATATTCTCATTATTTATTATATTTTAGAAATTACTATACTACAATTCAAAGATAAGCCCCCTACGTCTATAAGTAATGTTGACAAAGTTAAATATCAGGACAACCCTATGACAAGAATATTCAAAGCATAATTCCTTAACATAAATAAAAAACCGTTGAGTTTAAAAGATTTGACCTTTTAACCAACGATTCTTCGTGGAACATATATTTATGTTTTAAAGCTTAAATATCCCCAAATATACTTTTACTTATATACCGATCTGCCTTGTCGGGGAAAATAACAACAATATTGCCCCTAGTCAGCTTTTCTGCTGTCTTTAAAGCGCTATAAAAGGCAGCTCCTGAGGATGATCCTACTAAAAGCCCCTCCTTTAATGCCAGCTGTCTTACCATATCAAAGGCAGCCTCGTCTGTAACCTTTACAACCTCGTCTATATACTGAGGATCTAAGGTATTTGGAATAAAGTCATTTCCAATTCCTTCTATTTTATAGCAGCCCTCAGTACCCCCACCTATGATAGAACCAACCGGATCTGCCAATACACCCTTGGTCTGTAGCTTTTGTTCCCTCAAATATTTCATAACCCCTGTCAATGTACCTCCTGAGCCTGCCCCCGCTACAAAGGCTGCTATATCACCATCTAATTGCTGAAATATTTCCTTACCAGTGAATAGATAATGGGCTTCTACATTATCTTGATTATTAAACTGATCCGCCACAAATACATTTCCAAGCTGGCTTTTCAGCTCTTCAACCTTGTCAAAGGCACCCTTTAACCCAGCTTCGGTAGGCGTGTTAATTATTTCAGCCCCTAATGCCTTCATAATAACCTGCTTTTCCATTGAAAACTTACCTGGGACCACCAATATGGTTTTATAGCCCTTTTGTAAAGCAGCCAAGGCTAGGCCAATACCTGTATTACCTGCTGTAGCTTCAACGATAGTATCCCCCTTTTTCAGGACACCCTTTTTCTCAGCCTTTTCAATAATCCAGTAGCCTATCCTATCCTTCACAGAGCCACCGGGGTTAAAATACTCTAGCTTAGCAAATATATTAACCCCCTGTGGTATATCAAAGCTATTTATTTTAACCAAAGGGGTATTTCCAATTAGCTCGATTACATTTCTATAATAATTCATAAGCGCCCCCCTTAGTAATGCATTAAATCTGCAATTATATCCTCAAGGTCTTCAACACCAACCGATAAACGTATTAAAGTATTTGTAATTCCTAGTCTTTCTCTAGTCTCCAAGGGAATAGAGGCATGGGTCATTTTGGCTGGCACTGAGATTAGACTCTCTACTCCACCAAGACTTTCAGCTAAGGTGATGATTTTTAGATTACTCATTATTTTGATTAGAATATCCTCACTCTCAACCTCAAAGGAAATCATTCCACCAAAATCCTTCATCTGTTCCTTAAGTACTTCACTTCTGTCATCAAAGCCTGGATAATACACCTTAGTTACCCATGACTGTGCCTTTAACCATTCCGCTATTTTTGCAGCATTTTGGCAATGGCGCTCCATCCTCAAGGGAAGGGTCTTTATACCCTTTATCAGTAGCCAGCTGTCCTGTGGTCCTAATATAGCACCTACTGCATTTTGTACAAAATGCAGTCTATTAGCCAGTTCCTCAGAATTAACAACTGCCACCCCGGCTACTAAATCACTATGTCCACCAAGGTACTTGGTTGCGCTATGAAGCACAATATCAGCTCCAAGCTCTATAGGTCTTTGTAAATAGGGGGTCATAAAGGTATTATCAACTATAAGTAATAAATTATTTCTCTTAGTAATTTCTGATACCCTTTTAATATCAGTAAGCTTCATCAAGGGATTTGTTGGAGTTTCAATAAAAATAGCTTTAGTATTTTCCTTTATGGCAGCTTCTATACCATCTATATTGGTGGTATCAACAGCAGTATAGGTGATTCCAAGGTTATTAAAGACCTTATCCACTACTCTGAAGGTACCTCCATAAACATCATCCCCTATGATAATATGATCATCCTGCTTAAAAAGCATCATAACAGTAGAAGTTGCGGCCATACCTGAGCTAAAGGCAAAGCCCCTAAAGCCCCCCTCCAGATCAGAAATAAGCTTTTCTAATGCAAATCTTGTAGGATTTCCAGTTCTTGAATATTCATATTCCCTTGGCTGACCAACGGCTGGCTGAGAATAAGTAGAGGTTTGATAGATTGGTACCGTTACAGCCCCCGTCGTTGCATCACCATCAATACCACCATGAATTACTAAAGTATTAAATTTCATAATTTCATCTCCTTAAAATTTATAATTTTTTTTATAGGCTCTTTAGTTAATTAGTCTAGGTCAATTTCCCATTAATAATAGTTTTCTAATAAAAGGGCAATAAATGAATCCTTTTTAATGCTATTAATATTTTATTTTCTATATCATTATATTCCTATCTGTTTACTTGGTATTACTATATCACTGTTTTTATTAGTGGTCAATAGTCTAAAAATTCTTTATTGACTCAACAGCTTGTATTATGATAATATAATTCCAAGTATTCCGATATGAATTAATGTGTATATTATTTAAGGAGGGAAAATATGAACTTTAATGAATTGTTTGACGCATGGGCGCCTGTCTATGATGAAACTGTATATGATACTAATAATGAATATAAAGAGGTCTTTGAGAACTATTCAGAGATTCTAAAGGAAATCAGTAGGCTTGCGTCAGAAAAAGGAAAAGGACTAACCTTAGAAATAGGTACTGGAACTGGTAATCTAGCCTTGCAATTAGTTGATGACGGTCATAGGGTATTATGTATAGAACCCTCCCAGGAAATGCGTATACTAGCAGAAGAAAAGCTACCCAGAAGTATTGTATTGGATGGCCATTTCTTAAAGCTACCTATAAATTTCAGGGTCGATAACATAGTTACCTCCTATGCCTTCCATCACTTAACCTACGATGAAAAGCTGGAGAGCATAAAATACTTAGATAGCTTTTTAAAGGACAATGGAAGAATAATTATTGCCGATACAATGTTTAGCTCCCCTCAATACAAGGAGGCTTTATTTGAATATGTTAAGAATACACAGGCATTAAACCTACTTAAGGACCTAAATACCGAATACTATGAATATCTTGACGATATCTTTAGACTTTTTAAGGATTTGAATTATAGCCTTGATTATAAGCAGATGAATAAATATGTTTGGATAATTACTGCAACAAAAAAGACTACCAGCTACTAAATACCCGAGTGCCAGTGGGACGTTTTGTTTGACAGATTCCCATGTCAGTGGGACGCTGACAGCCTTTAAAAACCCCACTGTAAAGGTCTCTACCTACACTGTGGGGTTCTTCTTATTTCTTTAAAACCTAATTAATCGAGTATATACTAATGTGTCACCAAATGTAAACTTGGGAAAAAGTCGTTTAAAATCCTATCTCTTACACAACATATTTTTAGATTGTATATACTGACTAGTATTAGTTGAGTAGAATAAATCTTTAATCTTTAGATTATTTAAATAGTTCTCTGCGTTAGTTATCAGCTCATCTTTAATTCTCTTTAAAACTGAATTTATTATTTTATCTTCTACTAACTTATCAGATACATTATTATATAGCTTATTTATTATACTTGGTTGACATAACCAATATATAAATTCTATATTTAAATCTTTTTGAGATACACTATGACCTTGTTTTCTTAAAAATGCGGTCAGTGACGGCAAACTTAAGTATGGCTGAGTTTGTGCCCACGAAGGCGGAAACAATAGCAAATAACTCACAATCTTCTCCCATAAAATTTGTTAACTCTGAAAATAATACTTAATACCTTATCTTGCATAAAATTCTTAACGTCAGTAGTGGCAAGATAATTTCACTCACTGGTCTGTTATCTGCTAGGTAATTTCCTCGTCCCTTTATCGTAAGACAGAATCAAAATAATATTGCTTTAGGACAGTAAACCTGCCCCCTTGTCTTTTTTATTAATTATTAATTGGAAATTTATTGAAAAAAATGCTTAAAAATGTTATAATTGTAAAGTACATGTCGATGGGGCCCTTAGCATTCTTATTTTTTTGTAAGGTTGTATATTAGTCAATATATATATGCAGAACAGATAATCTGCCCCTAGTCCCATACCCATGCTAATTTAATTAGCTGAAAATCACTAATAATATTTGTAAAAGTTAATTTCTATCCATTTACTTGTTTAGTAAGAATATTAAACTTTAGGAGTGATATTGTTTATGAACCTAGCATTGCTTAAAAACAAAAATTTGAGCTTATTAGTCTTTGGACAACTTGTATCTCAAATCGGAAGTGGAATGCAGAACTTTGCCTTTTCATTGTATGTATTGAGGTTAACAGGCTCAGCAAGTCAATTTGCCTCCGTCTTGGCTGTAGGGATGATTCCAAAGCTGATATTGGGACCTATTTGTGGGGTGTTTGCCGATTGGTTTGATAGAAAAAAAATAATTGTTTATCTAGACTTGATATCAGGCCTATTAATTGGAGGATTATATTTAATTTCTTTAAATTCATCCCTGTCGATGCTCCACATTTACACCACAGTAGTGCTTTTATCCATTATATCAGCTCTCTTTAATCCTGCTATTAGTACCGCTATTCCCTCTGTTGTTGATAAGGATGATTTACTGGCGGCTAATTCTCTAAATAGTCTTATAATGACTATAGGTTTTATGACCTATCCTATGCTTGCTGGAATATTGTTCGGAAAATATGGTTTGTCTATAGTATTACTTATCAATTCCCTTAGCTTTTTATTATCAGCCTTATCAGAGATGTTTATAGATTTAAAAAGCCCATCAAATAAGACTCGGAGGTTTTCTATAGTAGGCTTTAGGGAGGACTTTAGTGCTGGTTTAACCTTTATATTGAAGCATAGGCTACTAAGAAAGATATTGATCTTAGTTTTTATTGCAAATTCTTTTTTGAATCCGTCCTTTACGGTAGGAGTAATATATGTAGCGAATCTAATAATTAAAGTAAGTGACTTCCAGTTAGGAGTCCTACAAACCATGATGATTATAGGCTCAATGGCAGGATCCTTTTTAGCTGGATATGTCAGTAAAAGAATTAAACTCCCCAAGATAGTCTACTGTGCTTTATTTATGATAGGTCTTATAATATGCTTTATTGCAATTAATTCTTCGGAATTTTATATTAATATTTTTAATAATAGCCTCGTGCCATACATAACACTAACAACATTCGCATTACTAGTAGCATGCATCGGTACCATTACAAACATAGGTATGTCCACAATGCTTCAGAAGGAAACACCTCTGGATATGATGGGTAGAGTTGTTTCTGTAAGGGACACTATTTCTATGTGTGCTATTCCGTTAGGGCAAATGTTATTTGGCATTATGCTGGATCGGGTAGCAGGTTATATCCCTCTGCTATTGAGCGGAACAATAATTGTTTTTGCAGCTATTATATTTAATTACTCTATAAATAAGGATAACCGTAAAGAAACAGTACTTATGGAGAATAAATCAATATTAAATATTGAATAGTTATTTATAAAGGCAATAAACTCAGAAAGGCTATTACAGAATCGCTTATTTATGATAGGTTCACCCCAGCAAATGCTAAATACCAAGAACTATTAATTTTAGATTATCTACTAAAAATAAGGGGACAGATTCCTTTTCTTTACTTTCCTAGGCACATCTTCTATGCTATATTGGTATCTCTTTATCGTAAGACAAAATCAAATAATATTGTTTTGGGACAGTAAACCTGTCCCCTTATCTCCTAAACCTGTCCCCCTGTTTTAAGCTAGATTATTTTTTTATTAATGTTTCTAAACTGCCATTTTTGCCTTATCTAATTTTTTAACAAAATCAAATACCTTCTCCTTTGAGGTTTGGTTTTCTAAACCCTCTTCAATTTTTTCAATAACTGCACTTCCGACAATCAGTCCATCACAGATATTTTTCAGTCTTCCTATCATTTCAGGAGAGGATATACCGAAGCCTAGAACTGCTGGTACATCTGTATATGCTTTTACTTGGTTGATAAATCTTCCTAAATCCACTTCAAACTCATTTCTTTTTCCCGTAACCCCCATAGATGAGACACAATATATAAAACCACTGGCCTCTGCAACAATTTCCTTAACTCTCTCCTCTGAGGTTGGAGCAACTAGAGGAATCAAATCAACAGGATAATTTACCATCATCCCCTGCAGCTCTTTTCTTTCTTCTAGCGGTAGATCAGGTATAATCAATCCATCTATGCCTTTATCCCTGCAAAGATTTAAAAATTTCTCTAAGCCATATTTAAATAGACAATTAAAATATACTAAAAATAAAAGGGGAATCTCCGTTTCTTTTCTTATATTTTCCACCAGCTGAAAAATTTTATCTATATTTGTTTCTGCCGCTAGTGCCCGTTGCGCTGCTCTCTGTATCACTGTCCCATCAGCTAAAGGATCTGAATAGGGAATTCCCAGCTCAATAATATCTGCTCCAGCCTTTTCCATTTCCAGTACCAACTGATGGGTAGTTTCTAGGTCAGGATCTCCAGCAGTTATATAGGTAATCAATGCCTTTTCCTTCTTATCACTTAACAGCTCAAACTTTTTTGTTATCCTACTCTTCATTTCCTTCTCCCCCTAACACTTTTCTTATGGTATGAATATCCTTATCTCCTCTACCGGATAGATTGACCACAATAATATCCTCTTTATTGGTATTAGCAGCCATTTTCATTAAATAAGCAATGGCGTGGGAGCTTTCTAGCGCCGGAATAATTCCTTCTAGCCTTGCTAAATATTGAAAGGCCTCAACCGCCTCTTGATCCGTAACCGCCTCATAATAGACTCTGCCAGTATCATGTAAATAAGAATGCTCTGGTCCTATACCAGGATAGTCTAACCCAGCAGATATGGAGTGTACCGGCATAATCTGACCATTATCATCCTGTAGCAAATAGGTCATCATTCCATGGATTACCCCTATCGTACCTTTGGTGATGGTTGCAGCATGCTTATCAGTGTCTACCCCTAAGCCTGCTGCCTCTACTCCATAGATAGCTACCTCTTTGTCATCAATAAAGGGATAAAATAACCCCATAGCATTGCTGCCTCCACCGATACAAGCCACTAAGTAGTCTGGTAATCTTCCCTCTAATTCCAAAATCTGCTCCTTAACCTCATCTCCAATGATTCTCTGAAAATCCCTCACCATAGTAGGATATGGATGAGGCCCTACAACGGAACCAATAACATAAAAGGTATTTTCAACATTTGTAACCCAATCCCTGATGGCTTCGTTAGTAGCATCCTTCAGGGTCCCTGTACCTGAAGCAACAGAATTTACCTTTGCCCCTAACAACTCCATTTTAAACACATTCAATGCCTGTCTTTCTACATCCTCCTGTCCCATATATACTTCACATTGCAAATCAAACAACGCACATATTGTGGCGGTGGCTACCCCATGCTGTCCTGCCCCTGTTTCAGCAATAATACGTCTTTTTCCCATTCTTCTGGCCAAAAGCACTTGGCCAATTACGTTGTTGATTTTATGAGCTCCCGTATGATTTAAATCCTCTCTTTTTAGATAAATCTTTCCCCCACCCAGCTTCTTTGTTAGGTTATCTGCATAATATAGGGGTGTAGGTCTTCCTGAATATTCTTTTACATAGTATTTATAGCCCTGTTGAAATTCTATATCCTCCTTAGCCTTAATAAACTCTCTTTCTAACTCTATCAAGGCACTCATCAATGTCTCTGGTACAAATTGCCCCCCAAATTTTCCAAATCTTTTTGGTAATTCCTTAGCTATCATAATATCTCCTCACCTTTTCTATAAATTTCTTTATTTTTTCAAAATCCTTATATCCATCGGTTTCTACTCCACTACTAACGTCCACTACTTGAGGGTTCATTTTTTCCAGTGCCTCTTCAATATTTTCAGGACTGAGTCCTCCTGCCAAAATAATATATTTATTCTTACATATGTCGGAACCAATATTCCAATCAAAGGCCTTTCCTGTTCCTCCCTGTTGTCCCTTTACATAAGTATCAAGCAAATAGCCCCCCACTGTATAAGCCTCCAATTGTCGATAGCTCTCCCTATCTTTAATCCTAAAGGATTTCCATACCTCTTGAGGAAAATCTATGATTTCTTGAAGCTTTTCTTCCCCATGGAACTGTAGCACATCTAGCTTACATACCTCCGCTATTCTTTTAACCTCTCCCATAGGTGGATTTACAAAGACTCCAACCCGTTTTATGGCCTCATCCAATTTTTCTATTAGTTTTATAGCTTCTTCAACAGTAATCTGTCTTTTGCTGGGGGCGAAGACAAAGCCTACATAATCTGGTTTAAGGTCGTTGGCATAGGCTATATCCTCTTCCCTCGTCAAACCGCATATTTTTATTCTTGGCATGTTACCTCACCCCTTAGCTCCCTAAGCTTTTCTCCTATAGATGAAGCCCTCATCAAACCTTCACCTATCAAGACTCCATCTACCCCAAGGTCCGCTAGATACTTCATATCCCCTCTTCCATGGATGCCGCTTTCACTAATTACAATTTTGTCTCTAGGAATCATCTCTATCAATTCCCTAGTTGTTTCAAGGGTAGTTTCAAAGGTTTGTAAGTTCCTATTGTTGATGCCAATAATATCCGCCTCAGTTTCTAATACCACCTCAAGCTCCTCTCGAGTGTGCACCTCTACTAAACAATGAAGCCCTACCTGCACAGCCAGCTTTTGAAAGTCTATTAGCTGCTTCTGGGTTAAAATTGCTGCAATCAGTAAAATAACATCTGCCCCTAAAGCCTTTGTTTGATAGATTTGATAGGAATCAATAATGAAATCCTTTCTTAATAGGGGTAGATATGTGCTGTTTTTTATATCCTTCAAATACTGTGGAGATCCTAAAAAGAACTTATCCTCTGTTAATACCGAAATGGCCTCCACTTTGTTTTCATTATATAAATTTACAATTTCTAAAGGGCGAAAATCCTCTCTTATGATTCCCTTTGAAGGAGAAGCCTTTTTTACCTCTGCAATAATGCTTAACCCCTTTTCCTTTTTCAAGGCCTTTTTGAAATTCCTAGGCTCTTCAATATTTTCCAACTGCTTTAACAGCAAATCTATAGGTAGCTGCTGCTTTTCTACCTCTATCTTTTTTCTCTTATAAGCTACTATTTTATCTAAAATCATTCCTTCATCCCCTGACTTAAGTGAATAAATTGATTCAGCTTTGCTAAAGCAAATCCCATGTCAATCACTTCCCTTGCCTTATCAATACCTTCCTCCAAAGAATCTGCTTGTTTTCCCACATAAATAGCGGCACCTGCATTCATCAAGACCATATTTCTTTTTGCCCCCCTCTCCCCCCTTAGAATACTAAGCATGATTTCAGAGTTTTCCTTTGGTCCTCCCCCTACTATCTCTTCCCTTGAGGCTAAGGGTAAGTTAAACCGCTGTGGGTCAACATAGTAGGTGCTTATTTCTCCATCCTTTAGCTCGCTTACCTTTGTTTTAGTCGTGATGGTGATTTCATCTAGACCGTCTAACCCATGAACCACCAGCCCTCTATCTGAACCTAAGCCTCTTAGGACATCAGCAATTACTTCTGTAAGTGACTCATCATATACTCCTAATACCTGCCCCTGTACCTTCGCTGGATTAGTTAAAGGCCCTAGGACATTGAAAATCGTCCTTATCCCCAGCTCTTGTCTAGGTGCCACTGCATATTTCATCGCCTGATGAAAATTCGGTGCAAACATAAAGCCAATATTTAGCTTCTCAACCGATTCCTGTACCTTCTCCGGGGTTAAATCAATATTTACCCCCAGGTGCTCCAATACATCTGCACTGCCACACCTGCTGGATATGGAACGATTGCCGTGCTTTACTACCGTTACACCCGCCGCAGCTGCTACAAAAGCAACCACCGTAGAAATATTAAAGGTGTTTCCTTTGTCTCCTCCAGTTCCACAGGTATCGATGGCATAGGCTTTGTCTATATCTACTCTAAGGGCTTTATCCCGCATCACCTTGGCACAACCTGTAATCTCCTCTACCGTTTCCCCCTTCATTCTTAAAGCAGTTAGTAATCCTCCAATTTGTGAAGATGTAGCCTTACCCTCCATGATTGTAGACATCACCTCCATCATTTCCCCTTCTGTGAGATGCTGTTTTCTAATGACCTTATCAATCGCATATTGCATCATGCTTACCACCTCCATGGATTTGTAGAAAGTTTGCTAGGATTTTCTTTCCTACCTCCGTGGCTATAGACTCTGGATGAAACTGCACCCCAAAGATCGGGTAAGTTTTATGCTGCAATCCCATAATCTCTCCATCAGGCCCTTCCGCTGTAACGATTAATTCTTCTGGTATTATATCTCTATCTACAACGAGGGAGTGATATCTTGCTGCCTTAAGAGGACTTGTAACTCCCTGGAATATCCCTTCTCCATTGTGCTGTATTAAGGAGGTCTTCCCATGTACCAGCTCCTTAGCATGTATCACCTTTCCTCCGAAAACCTCTCCGATTCCCTGATGGCCCAAGCAAATCCCAAGAAGAGGAATTTCTTTTCCCAGTTGTTGAATCACTTCTGATGATATGCCTGCATCTTTTGGAAAGCCTGGGCCTGGTGAGATAATAAGATGAGATATCTCCATACCTCGCAAATCTTCTATCGTTATTACATCATTTCGAAAAACCTCTACATTGGGATTGATTTCTCCTATATATTGATACAGGTTATAGGTAAACGAATCATAGTTATCGATAATAATAATCAACTTACTCCCTCCTTAGCTATTTCCTTTGAGACCTCTATGGTTTCCATCAACCCCCTAAGCTTCCTAAGGGTTTCCTTGTATTCTTCCTCGGAATTAGAATCAGCCACAATTCCTGCTCCCGCTTGCAAATAAGCGCTTTGGTCTTTAAACAATATACTGCGAATGGTGATACACATATCCATATTTCCATTGAAGCCAAAGTATCCCGCAGCGCCTCCATAGATGCCCCGTTTTTTATTCTCTAACTCATCGATGATTTCCATAGCCCTAACCTTAGGCGCTCCCGATAATGTACCTGCGGGCAAACAGGAAATCAATGCATCGTACATGTCAAACCTTTTTTTCTTCTGACCTATAACATTAGATACGATATGCATTACATGGGAGTACTTGCATATATCCAT
>Ga0208243_1000886_pt1 | contig 12258 bp, 10 predicted proteins | sample Subbio2Aug_QV12A_FD_184826 | JGI IMG/M metagenome (GOLD analysis project Ga0208243, IMG submission 184826) | Serpentinite rock and fluid subsurface biosphere microbial communities from McLaughlin Reserve, California, USA - CR12Aug_QV12A (SPAdes) | ecosystem: Environmental > Terrestrial > Deep...
GATGTGCTGGCAGAGGACGTCGCGCGGGCCGGGGCCCCGCGGTTCGCCGTCGAGGGTGTGGGCGTGGACGGCGTCGAGGGCGGCCTGGCATTCGACGACTTCGAAGCGGTTCGCGGGGACAAGGAGGGCCTTGGACGGCGCGTTGTACCGGTGGTTGGCCCGGCCGATGCGCTGGACAAGGCGTTTCACGTTCTTGGGCGCGCCGACCTGGATCACGAGGTCGACGTCGCCCCAGTCGATCCCAAGGTCGAGGGAGCCGGTGCAGACCACGGCCCTCAGGGCTCCGGCGGTCATGGCCTGTTCGACGCGCTCGCGCTGTTCACGGGAGAGGGAGCCGTGGTGGATGCCGATGGGCAGGTCTTCGGTGTTCTGCAGCCAGAGGTCGTGGAAGAAAAGCTCGGCCTGGGCGCGGGTGTTGTGGAAGATGAGCGTGGTCTTGTGGCGCGTGATCTCGTTCAGGATCGCGGGGATGGCGTAGCGGCCGCCGCCACCGGACCAGGGGGGCGGGGCCTCGGTTTCCAGCATGGAGATATCGGGGTCGGGGCCGGGGTCGGCCTCGAGGATCGTGGTATCGGGCGCGAGGAAGCGGCCGAGGGCAGGCGGGTTTTCAACGGTGGCTGAAAGGCCGACGCGGCGGAGGGTGGGGTTCATCCCCTGCAGGCGGGAGAGTTGCAGGACGAGCTGGTCGCCGCGTTTCGATTCCGCCAGCGCGTGGATTTCGTCGACGATGACCCGCTGGAGGCCGGCGAAGATGCGGGGGGCGTCTTCGTAGCTGAGGAGCAGGGCGAGGCTTTCCGGCGTGGTCAGCAGGATATGCGGCGGGTCGGCACGCTGGCGGCGGCGCTGGGTGTAGGAGGTGTCGCCGGTGCGGTCCTCGACCCGGATCTTCAGGCCCGCGCCCGCGATGGGCGTGCCGAGGTTGCGGCGGATGTCGGCGGTCAGCGCCTTCAGCGGGGAGACGTAGAGGGTGTGGAGGCCGGGGGGCGGGGTCTCTCCCAGTTCGGCAAGGGTGGGCAGGAACCCGGCCAGCGTCTTGCCGCCTCCCGTCGGGGCGATCAGGAGGGTGGCCGGGTCGCCGCTGAGGGCGAGCATCTCGTCCTGGTGCGGGTGGAGGGTCCAGCCCTTGGCGGCGAACCAGGAGGTCAAGGCGGCGGGGAGCGTCGTCATGGGATGTAGATAATGCGAGGGATGGGTCAGGGGAACGGGGCGCGGTGAAATCGCGGCGATTCGGGGCGCGGAGGAGAAGGATTTGTCCCGGCGGAGGATTTCCACAGAACAATCCTCACTTCGGGCGGTTGTTCCTTTTCGCGTTACGTCGCCGGAACTGCGGCGCTTTTTCCGGGGGCCGGGTGTCATTCCGCTTGCCGGAACCCCGGCCCCCGCCTAATCGGGGGCCATGAGATTGCTTTTCCTTGGCGATGTCGTCGGTCGGTCGGGCCGGACGGCGGTGATCGAGCGGCTGCCGGGTCTCCGGCAGGCCTGGGGTTTGGATTTCGTCGTCGTGAACGGCGAGAACGCGAGCCAGGGGGCGGGCATCACCGGGGACCATGCGAAGGAGCTTCTGGCGGCGGGTGCCGATTGCCTGACGCTGGGGGACCATGCCTTCGACCAGAAGGACATGCTGAGCTTCATCGAGCAGGAGCCGCGGATCGTGCGGCCGCTGAACTTCTCGAAGGTGGCTCCGGGCCGGGGCGCGCGCGTGTTCGAGGCGACGCAAGGCAGGAAGGTGCTGGTGACGCAGGCGCTGGGGCAGGTGTTCATGAAGCGGCCCTTCGATGATCCGTTCAGCGCGCTGGAGAGCGTGTTGAAGGCGCATACGCTGGGGGGCGTGGTGCAGGCGGCGATCGTGGATTTCCACGCCGAGGCGACGTCCGAGAAGATGGGCATGGGGCACTGGTGCGACGGGATGGCGAGCCTGGTCGTGGGCACGCATACCCATGTGCCGACCGGCGACGCGATGATCCTGTCGAAGGGCACGGCCTACCAGTCTGACGCGGGCATGTGCGGGGATTATGACAGCGTCATCGGGATGGAGAAGCTGGAGCCCCTGCGCCGCTTCCTGACCGGAATGGCGAAAGGGCGCTTCGAACCCGCGGGCGGAGAGGCGACCTTGTCCGGGGTCTACGTCGAGACGGATGACAGGTCCGGGTTGGCCACGAAGGTCAAGATGATCCGGGTGGGCGGCAAGCTGCAGGAGGCGGTCCCGTGAGCGAGGTCACAATGGCCGCACCGGTACCGGGAAGCTGGAAGCCGGGGCGCTGGTTCTTTGTCGCGGTGCTGATCTGGCTGGGGATCGGCTGGGGCTCCACCCACCCCTTGGGCAAGATCGCCACCGAGACCGGGCATGGGCCGTTCGGGCTGATCTTCTGGCAGCAGGTGGTGATGGTCATCGTGCTGGGCGCAATCGCGCTGGTGCGGCGGAAGGGGATCCGGCTGACGGGCCCGGCGATCCGCTTCTATGTGATCGTGGCGGTGTTGGGGACCCTGATCCCGAACGGGACCTTCTATGCCTCGGTCGCGCATCTGCCGTCGGGAGTCATGTCGATCATTATCGCGATGATTCCGATGCTTGCCTTCCCGATGGCGCTGGCGCTGGGGATGGACCGGTTTTCCGCCCTGCGGATGGTCGGGCTGGTTCTGGGCCTGACGGGGGTGGCGCTGCTGGCGGCCCCCGGGGCGGCCCTTCCGGATGCGGCGATGCTAGCCTGGTTGCCGGTCGCGCTGGTCGGGCCCCTGTTCTACGCGATGGAGGCGACCTATGTGGCCTGGCGCGGGACGCAAGGGATGGACGCGCTGCAGGCGATGCTGGGGGCGAGCCTTGCCGGACTGATCCTCTGCGCGCCGGTGATGCTGTTGATGGACCAGAGTTATTCGCCCTGGCCGCTGGAACGGGATGACTGGGCGCTGATCGTGTCCTCGGCGCTGCATGCGCTGCTTTACGCGACCTATGTCTGGCTCGCCGCAACGGCGGGCGCGGTCTTTGCGGCACAGTCGAGCTATCTGGTCACGGCGGCGGGGATGATCTGGGCGATGGTGCTTCTGGGCGAGCGGCCAAGCGCCACGGTCTGGCTGGCTCTGGTCGTGATGCTGGGAGGCCTGGCGCTGGTGCAGCCGCGCGAGCGGGCGAAGAAGGTGGATGGCTGATGTTCGGCGTGTCGATCCCGGCGGAAGCGGCACCCTGGGTCGCCCTGGCGATCCTGGCAGCGATGTTCGTCTTGTTCGTGATGGAGCGCATTCCGGTCGAGGTCACCGCCATCGGAGGCGCGGCGCTGATGCTGGTTCTGGGCATCCTGCCGGTGAAGGAGGCCACCTCGGTCCTGTCGAACCCGGCACCCTGGACCATCGCGATGATGTTCCTGGTGATGGGCGGGCTGGTCAGGACCGGCGCGGTCGAGGCGGTGATCACCGCCGTGGGTAGGAATGCGGGGGACCGGCCCAAGACGACCATAGCGGTTCTGATCGGGACGACGGCCATCGCGTCGGCCTTCATGAACAACACTCCTCTTGTGGCCGTGATGATCCCGGTGGTGATCCAGCTTGCGATGAAGATCGGAACGGCTCCGTCCAAGCTGCTGATCCCGCTCAGTTACATGACGGTGCTGGGGGGCATGATCACGCTGATCGGGACCTCGACCAACCTTCTGGTCGACGGGGTGGCGGTGGACCGGGGTCTGGAGCATTTCGGCCTGTTCGAGATCGCTCCCCTGGGGATCGCGGTGACGATCGCGGGGGGGATCTTCCTGGCGCTTTTCGGCGACCGTCTCTTGCCGGTGCGGCAGTCGATGGGCGTGCTGCTGAACGACCGGCGGAAGATGAAGTTCTTCACCGAGGTCGCGGTGCCGGAGGACAGCACCCTGATCGGCCAGCCGGTGATGGACATCGACATCTTCAAGCGCGATGGCGTCAGGGTGATCGACGTTCTGCGCGGGGATGCATCCCTGCGCCGCGACCTGGCTCCGGTGACGCTGCAGGCGGGGGACCGGGTTGTCCTGCGCACCGAGATGACCGAACTGATGGGCCTGCACGAGCGGAAGGATGTGCACCTCGTCGACAAGCTGTCGTCGGTGAACACCGAGACGGTCGAGGTGCTGATCGGTCCGGGCTGCCGGATGGAGGGCAACCGGCTGGGCGACCTGCGGCTGCGGCGGCGCTACGGGGTCTACGTGCTGGCGGTGCATCGCCGCAACCAGAACATCGGGCGGCAGCTCGACGACCTGATCGTGCGGGTGGGGGACACGCTGCTTCTGGAAGGCACGGTCGAGGACATCCAGCGGCTTGCGGCTGACATGGACCTGGTGGACGTGAACCGGCCGCGCGTCATGGCCTTCCGGCGCGAGAAGGCACCGATCGCGCTTGCGGCGCTGGCCCTGATCGTCACCCTGTCGGCCCTGGACCAGGCGCCGATCCTGCCGCTGGCCTTGCTGGCGGTCGCGGGGATCCTGATCACGCGCTGCGTGGACAGCGACGAGGCGTTCTCGTTCGTGGACGGGCGCCTTCTGGCGATGATCTTCGCCATGCTTGCCGTGGGTGAGGGGCTGGACCAGTCGGGCGCGGTGGCGATGCTCGTGAACGGCGTGGCACCCTGGCTCGAGGGACTGGGGCCGTTCCTACTGATCCTCGCGGTCTACTTCCTGGGCCTCGTGCTGACCGAGTTCCTGTCGAACAACGCGGTGGCGGTGATTTATACGCCCATCGCGATCGAACTGGCCGAGAAGCTGGGCCATGACCCGCGCCCCTTCGTTGTGGCGGTGATGTTCTCGGCCACGCTCGCCTTCGCGACGCCGGTGGGCTATCAGACCAACATGATGGTCTACGGGCCGGGCGGGTACAGGTTCAGCGACTTCACCAAGGTGGGCGTGCCGCTGAACATCATCACGATGCTGGTCTGTTGCGCGCTCATTCCGCTGATCTGGCCGCTGTAGGGGAGGGCTGACATGCGCAAGCTTCTGGTTGTTCTGGCCCTTGGGGGCTGCGTCCCGCTGCAGGCAAGCCCGGTCCCGCAGGCGGCACGGCTTTCGGCCGAGATGCTGACGCTGACGCTCTCGGACGGGACCGTGTGCCGCGCCGACTGGGCGACCGCGGGCGGGGCCGGGCGGTTCGAGGACTGCGGGCCGGGCTTCGGCTATGCGGTGGACGTGGTGGAAAACCCGAACATCCTGCGCCAGCTTTTCACCGGGCTGACCGAGGCACTGGGTGCCGAGGGCATTTCGCCACCGATGGCGGAGGTGGTGATCACCGACGCGGCCGGGCGGGATCACGTCTTCGTCTCGCCCCCGCCGGCAGATCTGTCGGACTGAGGCGAGGGCTCGTCGTTCGCCTTCGGCTTCACCTCGCGGGCGACGAGGACGAAGGTCACGAGGAGCAGTCCCGGGCGCGGGGGTTGCTTCCCGCCGGGGCGGCGGTGTAGAGGACGCCATCACCGAAATGGGACCGAGGTAAGGCCAAATGGCAGGCCATTCGAAATGGGCGAACATCCAGCATCGCAAGGGCAAGCAGGACAAGCTGCGCTCGAAGATGTTTTCCAAGCTGTCGAAGGAAATCACCGTCGCGGCCAAGATGGGGATGCCCGACCCCGACATGAACCCGCGTCTGCGGCTGGCGGTGAAGGCGGCGAAAGCCGTGTCGATGCCGAAGGACGTGATCGACCGCGCGATCAAGAAATCGCAAATGGGCGACGGGGCGGACTATACCGAGATCCGCTATGAGGGTTACGGCGTCAACGGCATCGCGATCATCGTCGAGGCGATGACCGACAACCTGAACCGCACCGCGTCGAACGTGCGGTCCTATTTCACCAAGTGCGGCGGAAACCTCGGGACCACCGGCTCGGTCGCGCACAGCTTCGACCGGGTGGGCGAGATTTCCTATCCGGCTTCGGTCGGGTCGGCCGATGACGTGATGATGGCCGCGCTGGATGCGGGCGCGGACGACGTGGAGTCCGACGAGGACGGCCACTGGATCTATTGCCAGGTCGAGAACCTGTCGGAAGTCTCGGACGCGCTGGAGAAGGCGCTGGGCGAGTCCACGGAATCGAAGCTTGTGTGGCGGCCGCAAAGCCGGACCGAGGTCGACCTTGAGACCGCGCAGAAGCTGATGCGCCTGATCGACCTTCTGGAAGAGGACGATGATGTGCAGACCGTGACGCACAATTTCGACGTGCCCGAAGAGGTCGCGGCGCAGCTGTAATCCCCTCAGGGGCGCGGCGGAGTTATTTTGCCGTGCCCCTTGCTTTACTGCCCGCAAAGGCGCATGTGGGTGGGGCGTAGCTTCTTCTCTTTCGTTCTACTGTCTGCTTCGGCCTTCAGCTTCGATCGCGACGACACTGGGCCAGGCCACCGCACGCTGCGGGTGGCATACATGACAGGAGACATCACGATGGCCAATGGCACCGTGAAATGGTTCAACGCCACCAAAGGCTTCGGCTTCATCGCTCCCGCGGGCGGCTCCAAGGACGTGTTCGTCCACGTGACCGCGCTTGAGCGTGCGGGCATCCGCTCGCTGCCCGATGGGCAGGCCGTGACCTATGACATCGAGCAGGACCGCAACGGCCGTGAATCGGCTGTGAACCTGGCTCTGGCGTAAGCCTTATCCCTTCGGGGGTTCGGGAACGGGGGTAGCGAAAGCCGCCCCCGTTTTCTATTGCACGAGTGCGGTCCGCGCTGCCTGCCGGATCGCCTCGGTCACCGGGGCCAGGGCTGGTGCCGCAAGGCGGGTGAACTGCCAGTGGAGCGCCACGTCGAGGGCGGTGTCCGGGACCAGTTCCACCAGTGCACCGCTGGTGAGGTGGGGGGCGATCAGGGGCTCGGGGTTCATGCCCCAGCCAAGGCCCGTCAGGCAGGCATCGACAAAGCCCTGGGACGAGGCCATGCGGTGGGTGGGCAGCGCCCCGCGCTTGCCGGTCTGCCGTTCGACCCATGCATCCTGCAGGCTGTCGGCGTCCGAGAAGGTGATGGTGGGGGCAAGGGCAAGCGCGGCGGCAGTCACTCCGTTCGGAAACCAGCGGTCGCGGAAGGCGGGCGCGGCGGTGGCGCGGTAGCGGAGCGATCCCAGCGGAAGGGTGTCGCAGCCCTGAAGAGGGCCGGGATGGGCGGTGATGGCGGCGACGACCTCTCCCCGCCGAAGCCAGTCCTGGCTGACCTCCTGGTCGTCGATGACGAGGTCGAAGAGGAGGCCCTCGGTCTGTGCAAGGGCCGGGATGACCCAGGTCGCCAGGCTGTCGGCATTGACTGCGATCCTCAGCGTGGTGCGCGTCGGGGTCAGGCCGAGGTCCTGCGCGAGGGTGCGTTCGAGAAGCGCGATCTCGTCATGGTGGCGGATCAGCCGGAGGCCGGGCTCGGTCGCGCGGCAGGGCTGGCCCCGGCGGATGAGGAGGGTGCCTGTCTGCTCCTCCAGCGCCTTGATCCGCTGCGATATGGCGGAGGGCGTGACATGGAGTTCGGCCGCCGCCAGGTCGAAGGCGCCGCGACGGTGGACGGCGGCCAGGGCGGCAAGCTGGGCAGGGTCGAGCATTAGTTCTGCTTAATTGACTGCAGGAAAGTTAACTGGATTCTGTCGAACGCGCGGCGTAGGTCAAGCGCAAAGCGGAGGCTGACATGGGCGAGACCGATCTGAAGGTGCTGTTGGCGACGATGGAGCCGGTCCTGCATCCGGAACCCTATGGCTATGGGCTTTGGGACGGGGGCGTGCTGCTGATCGAGCCCTTCGCCTCAGTGCGCGAGGCCGAGGGGATGACGGTGGTCGCCCCCCTGGCCGAGTTGCGGGCGGCGGGGATGGCGTCGGAGCCCTGGGCGCGGATCAGCCTGACGGTGCAGTCCGACCTCGCGGCGGTGGGACTGACGGCGGCTTTCGCGACGGCGTTGGGCCGGGAGGGGATCAGCTGCAACGTGATTGCGGGGTATCACCACGACCATCTCTTCGTGCAGTGGGACCGGCGTGGCGATGCGATGGTGGCGTTGCGGGCGCTGTCGCATGCTTGAAGCGGCAGTGAACGGCTACCTGGTGGCGCTGTCCCTGATCCTCGCGATCGGGGCGCAGAATGCCTTCGTGCTGCGGCAGGGACTGAGGCGGGAGCATGTGGGTGCCGTGGTCGCGGTCTGTGCGCTGTCGGATGCGGTGCTGATCGGGGCGGGGGTGGCGGGGTTCGGGTCCCTGAGCCGGGCACTGCCGTGGTTCGGCGAGGCGATGCGCTGGCTGGGGGTGGTGTTCCTGCTGGTCTACGGGGCGCTGCGGTTTCGGGCGGCCTTGCGCGGCGGCGAGGCCTTGCGTCCGTCGGAGGCAGGGTCGGCTCCGCTGGGCAAGGTTCTGGCGACCTGCCTGGTGCTGACCTGGGCCAACCCGCATGTCTATCTGGACACGGTGGTGCTGATCGGATCGATCTCGGCGCAGTATGCCCCGCATCAGGCGGTGTTCGGGGTGGCAGCGGCCGGTGCGAGCCTGAGTTTCTTCACCGCCCTGGGGTTCGGGGCGCGGCTCTTGGCGCCGGTCTTCGCCAAGCCCGCGGCCTGGATCTGGCTGGAGATTCTGGTGGGGCTGGTGATGTGGACGATCGCGGCGGGGCTGGCCTTCGGCGGGTGATGTCCACGGTGGACATTTCAGATTTTGCGAATGATTTCAAAGTTCGGATCGTTTTCGCTAGGGTGGTGTTTACCGTCTTTCCGGGCACGCCCCGCTGGAACCTGCCCTGCGCGCGGCACCTTGCCTTCGCCCTGCCGTTCGGCTTCTGTCCCTTCATGCGATCAGCAAGCGACCTTGGGCGGCCCCTTGAGGGGGCCTTGTGGATGGCGGCGGCGGGGCTTTCCTTCGTAGGGGTGAACGGGATCGTCAAGCATCTCGGCACCGAGCTCCCCGCGGCGCAATCGGCGTTCATCCGCTTCGGGATCGGCCTTCTGTTCCTGTTGCCGGCGCTTTGGGCGATGCGGGGGATGCGCTTCGCGCCCGGTGTCGGGCAGATGTTCCTGGGCCGAGGGGCGCTGCATGTGGTGGCGGTCATCCTGTGGTTCTATGCCATGGCCCGGGTGCCGGTGGCCGAGATGGCGGCGATTGCCTTCCTTGGACCGGTGATGGTGCTGGTGATCGGCGGGCTGCTTCTGGGCGAGGGACTGGGCGCGCGGCGGGTGGCAGCGGTGCTAGTCGCCGTTGCGGGCGGGCTGATCGTCCTGCGGCCGGGGCTGCGCGAGCTTTCGCTGGGCCACCTGTCGCAGCTGGGCGCGACAGTGTTCTTCTCGATGAGCTACATCATCGCCAAGCGCCTGAGCCGGGAGGCCCCGGCCTCGGTCATCGTGGCGGTGCTGTCGGTGACGGTGACCTTGGGGCTGGCGCCGCTGGCGATCATGAACTGGGAGCCGGTGCGCTGGGATCAGTATGTCTGGCTGGCCTGCGTCGCTGCCCTGGCGACGCTGGGACATTACGCGATGGCGCGCGCGTTCCGGGCGGCACCCCTGGCGGTGACGCAGCCGGTCACGTTTTTGCAGCTGATCTGGGCGGCGCTGCTGGGGGCGCTGGCCTTTGGCGAGCCGGTGGAGGTCTGGGTGATGGCGGGCGGCGCGCTGATCATCCTGGCGATCAGCGCGAACACCTGGGCCGAGGCGCGGCGGGAGCGGGCGGTGCCCGCAGTGGTCGAGGAGCCTTGAGCGTAGGGTGGGCGGATCGCCCACCCTACCCTTGGAGTCGTCCTGACGCCTCTCGGCGCGCGGGTGGGTGGGTGTCCCTGGCGGGGGATACTTGAGCCAGTTTGGAGGGCCGGCCGGTCCGCAGGGGGCGGTTGCGGCTGCGGCGCGGTTGTCGACCGGGTGCCCGGTGGTCGGGGGTGGTGCCTCCGGCGGGGATTTTTGGGCAAAGATGAAAGGCGAGGGGCGTCTGGGGGTCGGTGGCCTTTGGCAGAGACGTTCAGAGCGCGCTGAAGGGTGCCTGGTATGCCAGCGGGGCGGGGCGGATGCCTTGCCACGGTGTCCGGTCTGTTGGGCGGCGGGGCGGTGCGAGCGATCCTCCGGGCGTTGCGCGTGGTGGGGGCGCGGCGCGCGGTGTGATCAGGGGGTGTGAAGGAAGCTTTCCTAGGGTCCAGGCCAAGGCGATCCCGCGGAGGTTCTGATGCCCGATGAAACGACGATCCTGTCGCTGCCCCTGATCCTTCCGGCGCAGGCGCAGAAGCATGTCACCCACAACGAGGCGCTGGTGAAGCTGGACCTGATGGTGCAGCTGGCGGTGATCAACCGGACGCTCACCACGCCTCCGCCGCTGCCGACCATCGGAGACAGGCACATCGTGGCGGCGGGCGCTACGGGGCCCTGGGTCGGGCAGACGGGGCGGATCGCGCTTTACACCGAGGCGGGCTGGCAATTCACGCAGCCGCTGAACGGCTGGCAGGCCTACGTGATGGCGGAAAGCCAGATGGCCTTCTTCAACGGGCTGACCTGGATCGCGCTGTCGGACGGGCCGTTCACGGTAGGCAGGCTGGGTGTCTCGGCCACTCCGGACGCGACGAACCGCTTGGCGGTCTCGGCGCCGGCGACGCTTCTGAACCACGCGGGATCGGGGCACCAGCTGAAGCTGAACAAGGCCGTGGCAGGCGACACGGCGAGCCTGTTGTTCCAGACCGGTTTCGGGGGCCGGGCCGAGATGGGGACGGCCGGGTCGGACGACTTCAGCGTGAAGGTCAGCGCCGACGGGTCGATCTGGTCGGTTGCGCTGGAGGCGGAGGCGGCCACGGGCGAGGTGACCTTACCGCAGCCCCTGCATCTGGGCGGGCAGGCTGCGGATCCCTTGGCCCCGGTCGACGGGACATTGTGGCTGAACACCACCACGGGCGAGGTGAAGGTGCGCTCGGCCGGGACCACGCAGGTTGTCGGCGGATCGGGCGGTGGCGTGGTCGACGGGGACAAGGGTGACATCACCGTCACCGGGTCGGGCGCGACCTGGACCATCGACGCGGGTGCGGTGTCCCTGGGCAAGATGGCCGACCTCGCGACGGGGACCATCCTCGGCCGCGTCACGGCGGGAACCGGCACGCCCGAGGCACTGACGGCGGCGCAGGCGCGCACGGTCCTGAACGTGGCGAACGGGGCCACGGCCAACGCGGCCGATGCGGTGCTGCTGGCCCGCGCGAACCATACCGGGACGCAGGCGGCCTCGACCATCACCGGGCTGGCGGGGGTGGCCACCAGCGGTTCGGCCGCGGACCTGACGGCGGGCACGCTGCCCGCGGCGCGGTTCGACGACACTGCGCACGGGAGCCGGGCGGGCGGCGCACTGCACGCAACGGCCACGACGGCGGTCGCGGGGTTCCTGTCGGCGGCGGACAAGACCAAGCTTGATGGCGTGGCGACGGGGGCGAACAACTATGTCCACCCGAACCATTCCGGTGACGTGACCTCGGTCGCGGACGGGGCGACGACCATCGCCGCCAACGCGGTGGGCTTCACCAAGCTGGCCGACATCGCCACCGACAGTCTGATCGGCCGCGACAGCGCCGGGACCGGCGACCCCGAGGCAATCACGGTCACGGGCGGGATCGAGTTCAGCGGCGCGGGGGCGATCCGCACCTCGGCCTTTACCGGGGACGTCACCAAGACGGCGGGCGGCACGGCGCTGACGATTGCCGCCAATGCGGTGGACAACACCAAGGCCGCGGACATGGCGGCGAACACGATCAAGGCCAATGCGACGGGGGCGACGGCGGACCCGGCGGACCTTGCGGTGGGCACGAACTCGGTCGTGGGCCGGGTCGCGGGCAACATCGTTGCGGCGCAGCTGGTGGATGCGCAGATCGCGGCGGCGACGATCACCAATGCGAAGCTTGCCACCGTTGCGACCGCGACGCTGAAGGGCCGGGCGACGGCGGGTACGGGGGCACCCGAGGACCTGACCGGCACCCAGGCGACGGCGCTTCTGGACACGTTTTCAGGCACGCTGAAGGGTCTGGCCCCGGCGTCGGGTGGCGGGACCGCGAACTTCCTGCGCGCCGACGGGACCTGGGCGGCTCCGCCGGCGGGCGGGGTCACGGATGGGGACAAGGGGGATGTCACCGTCACGGGCTCGGGCGCGACCTGGACGGTCGATGCGGATGCTGTGACGAATGCGAAGCTTGCGAACATGCCGGCGACAACGATCAAGGGGAACGCGACGGGCGCGGCGGCGGACCCGGCGGACCTGACGGGAACGCAGGTGACGGCGCTTCTGGACACGTTCTCGGGGACGCTGAAGGGTCTGGCCCCTGCGTCTGGCGGCGGGACGGCGAACTTCCTGCGAGCGGACGGGACCTGG
>Ga0208243_1000888_pt1 | contig 12251 bp, 13 predicted proteins | sample Subbio2Aug_QV12A_FD_184826 | JGI IMG/M metagenome (GOLD analysis project Ga0208243, IMG submission 184826) | Serpentinite rock and fluid subsurface biosphere microbial communities from McLaughlin Reserve, California, USA - CR12Aug_QV12A (SPAdes) | ecosystem: Environmental > Terrestrial > Deep...
CTCTTCTGTTAGCTTAACCGCTGCAAAAGTGGGTTGCGGTATTTGGATCTCTTCTTTAACTAAAGCAAGTGATTCATTTCGTATTACTCTTAACCAGTAATAGTATTGACTTGGTTTGATTGAATTTTCCTTGCACCAGTCTCTGATTGATTTGCCACTGTTTCTACACTCAGAGATAACCTGACGCCCTGGGTTACCCTTACCTGATGATTTACTTCTCTCATATCCATAGCATGTCCTCCTGAGACTTTTAAAGTCTTTGTAGCACTAACAAAGACTTTAAAAGTATTAGATTTATTATTGTCTCATTCGAACAACCACTTGTGAATACATCTATTATTGGACGCTTACCTTTTTCTGTCTAGTAGCTATTGTTGTGATATATATTGAGTACGTTTAAAAATCTTCGCCAGATACCATTAGCTAAAAAGCATAACCCAAAAAGTACAAGCATATAAATATCTAAGAATAAATCTATATTCCAAGGAGGCTGACATGGAGATTAATATCAACCGAATAAAAGAAGATATAGAAAATATCAGTAAATTTAATTCAACCCCTGAAGAGGGCTGTACCAGGTTTTCATTTACTCCAGAGGATCGCCTTGCAAGGGATTACTTGATAAATGAAATGAAGAAAATAGGATTGCAGATCACTGTGGATGCCATAGGAAATATAAGAGGTCGTTTGGAAGGAAGAAATCCTAAGGGACCCTCTGTACTGACAGGCTCCCATATTGATACTGTACCTCATGGAGGCAATTTTGACGGAGTTTTGGGAGTAGTGGCTGGCCTAGAAATTTTACGTACAATAGTGGAAAAGGAAATTAAACATGATAATCCTATTGAACTAATCATTTTTATAGAAGAGGAAGGCTGTAATTTTGGCACTCCGATGGCTGGAAGTAAAGCATTAACAGGAATGATTAGTTGGCAGGAGCTAAAGCAATTAGTAAATAGCTCAGGAGTTTCAATATATGATGCCGCAAAGAGATTTGGATTGCAACCCGATAAACTACAGGACTTCTTGCTTAATCCTAGTGAAATTAAAGCTATGCTAGAACTCCATGTGGAGCAGAGTGTGGTTTTAGAAAATAGCAAAACTTCTGTGGGAATCGTTGAGAGAATAGCAGGAGTGAGAAGATTAGAAGTTATATTTGAGGGGGTATCCAATCATGCAGGGGCTACCCCAATGAACCTTAGGCAAGATCCACTGGCAGCTGCCTCAAAGATAATCGCTGCAATTGACGGTATTGTAGAAAGAAAGGCGTACAACACTACAGTTGCCACAGTGGGAAAGATTGATTGCTACCCCAATGTTATAAATGTTATTCCAGAAAAAATCCTCTTTACTGTAGATATCAGGGATGTTAATTCAAAGGGAATGGACATTGTAGAGTTGGAAATCAGGGCAATGGTAGATGAAGTAACCAAAACCTACAGTGTGAAATCTGAGTTAAGAATAACGGGGGAAGCACCGGCAATACAGCTTTCTCCCCATATTGTTAGCATTATTGAAGAATCAGCAAAATCAAAGAAAATCCAGAGTCTAAAGATGAATAGTGGTGCCACCCATGATGCCTGTATACTATCAAGGATAACTGATGTGGGAATGATATTTGTTCCAAGCATTGGGGGACGGAGCCACGTGCCAGAGGAATCAACAAAATATGAGGACATAAAGGATGGAGTAGAGATATTATTAGAAGCGATACTTAAGCTAGCAAATGAATAAGTTATAATATAGTTTATAAATATGGGGGGGATTGTATGAGAAAACTAAAAATCTTTGATGAAGAGTTGGCTAAAGCAATCGAGTTGGAGCTATGCAGACAAAACGAGAGGATTGAATTAATCGCCTCAGAAAATTTTGTTAGCGAGATGGTAATGGAGGCACAAGGATCTATCTTGACTAATAAGTATGCTGAAGGATATCCAGGAAAGAGATACCATGCGGGGTGTGATTATGTAGACATCGTAGAGCAATTGGCAATCGATAGAGCAAAACAATTGTTCAATGCGGAGTATGTAAATGTACAGCCCCACTCTGGTGTAAATGCAAATTTAGCAGTATATGTAGCAATGTTAAAGCCGGGAGACACCATCCTAGGCATGAGCTTAGACCACGGCGGACATCTTTCCCATGGGAGTAAGGTTAATATTTCAGGAAAATTTTTTAACTGTATAACCTATGGTGTAAAAAGGGACAAAGAAACCATTGACTACGATGAAGTAAGGGAACTAGCCAAAAAACATAGACCTAAAATGATCGTGGCAGGAACAAGTTCTTATTCTAGAAAAATTGACTATAGGGTGTTTAGAGAAATTGCTGACGAAGTTGATGCATATTTTTTAGTAGATATGGCTCATATTTCTGGATTAGTTGCAGCGGGGTATCATGATAATCCTGTAGAATATGCTGACTTTGTAACCACCACTACCACAAAGACCATAAGGGGTGCAAGGGGTGGAATCATCCTCTGTAAGGAGAAATATGGTAAGTATATTGATAAGGCAATTTTTCCAGGGATACAGGGTGGCCCACAATTGCAGTGTATTGCCGGTAAAGCAGTATGCTTCAAAGAGGCTATGACTGATGAATTTAAGGAATATATAAAGCAAGTATTGATTAACTCACAAACAATGGCAGAAGCTTTGATGGATAGAGGATACCGAGTAGTATCTGGAGGTACTGATACTCATCTATTTTTACTAGATTTAAGAAATAAAAACCTGACAGGAAAAGCAGTAGAAGAAGCATTAGATGAGGTTGGTATTACCTTAAATAAGAATATGATTCCCTTTGATTCCGAAAAACCTACCATAACTAGTGGTGTACGTATTGGCTTAGCAGCCATGACTACTAGAGGAATTAAAGAGAAGGAAGTAAAAAAAATTGCTGAGCTAATTGATAGAATAATTACAAACCTGGGGAATCAGTCCGTAATGGAAGAAGTAGGAGCGGAAGTTAAAGACCTATGCGGTAAATTTCCTCTATACAATTTTGAATTTAAATAGATTGGGGGTGTGGGGAGAAGATGGACTTGATAAAAGATTTAATGAAAAAGAATGAAAAGAGATTAATAGAAATCAGAAGAGACCTTCACATGCATCCAGAGCTAAGTTTTCAAGAATATCGAACAACAGAAAAAATTAAAGGAATTCTAAGGGAATTAAACATTGAAATTTTAGATATTGGGTTAGAAACCGGTGTTGTAGGCTTACTAAAGGGTAAGAACCCTGGCCCAACCATTGCTCTGAGAGGGGACATTGATGCACTCCCCATAACGCAAGAAAACAATGTTACTTATAAGTCAAAGAATAAAGGTGTAATGCATGCTTGTGGTCATGATGTACATACAACCTGTGTACTAGGTGCTGCAATGATTCTTGCTGAAATGAGAGACAACATAGATGGTAATGTGAAGTTTATATTTCAACATGCTGAAGAGGTCAATAAGGGAGCCAAAATCCTTGTTGAAAAGGGGGTTATGGATAATCCCCATGTGGATGCCGTCTTCGGTCTGCATAATCACCCCGACATACCAGTTAAGAAAGTAGGGGTTAAGCTAGGGGGACTAATGGCAGCGGTGGACACCATTAGAATTAAAGTCAAGGGTGTAGGTGGACACGGAGCCATCCCTAACAAAACCATCGACCCTGTTTTAGCCTCCAGTGCAATTATAATGGGGATTCAGAGTATAGCTAGTAGAAATATCAGTCCCTTAGATTCTGTGGTGGTATCTATAGGTACCGTAAACGCAGGTATTGCCAATAATGTAATTCCAGAGGAGGTGAAGATGAGTGGTACTGTAAGGAGCTTCAGCAAGGATGTAAGGGATAAGGTACCTATGTTATTAGAGAGGCAAATAACCAATATCGCTACGGCCTATGGAGCTCAGGCTGAGTTAGAGTATATCTTTGATTTGCCTGCAGTGATTAATGAAGAGGTAATGTATAGAATAGGCAGAAAAGCTGTAGAAAAGGTCTGTGGACCAGAGGGTCCAGTAGACCCTACACCATCAATGGGAGGAGAGGACTTCTCTATATTAATGGAAAAGGCTCCAGGATGTTTTTTCTGGTTGGGGGTTGGTAACAAAGATAAAGACTGTGTATATCAATGGCACAATCCTAAATTTGATGCTGATGAAGGTGCCTTAACAGTTGGTAGTGGAGTTTTAGCGCAGTCTGTCTTTGAGGCCATAGATTATTTTAGAAGTAAAAATAGTTAATAAAAGGGGGAAAAGTTAATGGGTGAAGATCAAAAAGTAAAAAGACCACTCTGCGAGAAGGAATTATTAGATCCCAAGGGTAGAAATGGAGTATTTGTAAAATTGATTGTAACTGCCTTCATCATCTCTATCATTAGTGAATTGATTGGAAGAAAGAGCTTTAGTATTGGAATCGGAAATATTGTTTTATTGCCAATGCTATATGCAGTAATTATGGGGATTCTGGTAACTCCTGATATCCTTGGTAAAAAAATAAAATCACTAAGTAAGTTAGTTTCTAGAGAAGAAGTTGAATTGGCAAGTCCCTTTGTTATGTTAGCGCTTCTTCCATTAGGGGTCAAATATGGTACACTGGTTGGACCCAATATTGTTAAGGTGGTTCAGGCAGGACCTGCATTTCTATTACAGGAATTAGGAAACCTTGGTACAATCTTTGTAGGATTACCAATAGCCCTACTATTAGGAATGAAGAGGGAGGCAGTAGGTGCAACAGTATCTATTTGTCGTGAACCTTGTTTGGGGGTTATTGGAGAAAAATACGGCATATCAAGTCCTGAAGGAACAGGTACCCTAGGAACATATTTAATGGGTACTGTTTTTGGAACAATATTCTTCGGAATTTTAGGATCAATATCTGTCGCAACTGGACTTCATCCCTTAGCCTTAGCAATGGCAGGTGGAATGGGTAGTGGAAGTATGATGACGGCTGCATCTGGATCTTTGGCTGCGGCAGTACCTGAAATGAGCGAACAAATACTAGCTTATGCAGCTACCAGTAATATGCTTACTGGAGTGACGGGATTATATTCTACTGTTTTCTTAGGAATTCCATTGGTAAACTTTTTATATAGAAAATTAGAGCCGATTCTAGGTAGAGGAGGAAGGAAATAATATGGCATTAGATAAAGAGAAATTATTTAACCAATTAAAAATTCTTATTGTTGTGGGTATGATGGTTTTAGTGGCTCAAAGAGTTGGATATGGAATATCCATTACTGCTGCTATACCAGGAATGATTATGGTAATTGGAATTGCCATATTTGCCCTTTTCATCAGAGCTTTAACCCCTAACCTACAATTCCCCGCCTTTGCTTGGGCTTCATTAACAGCATTGATTTTAAGTATGCCCTTTATGCCTACCTCTAGAATATTCCTACAATATACTAATCAAGTAAACTTTTTAGGAACAACCGCTCCAATTTTAGCATTTGCAGGTATTTCGGTAGGAAATAAAATAGAACAACTGAAAAAGTTGAGTTGGAAGGTTGTTATTGTGGCAATATGCGTATTTACTGGTACCTATTTCGGTTCCGCCATTATATCGCATATCATTCTAAAGATGCAGGGTATAATTTAATCTAGGTATAAATACAACTGGAGGGAGAACAATGAAGTTAAGTAAGGATCAAATGAAGAAGGAGATCTGCCGGGTAATCGATGAAAATAGGGAGAGAATTATTAGTTTGGCGGAGGAGCTATATAGGAATCCTGAGTTAGGGTATAAAGAAGTTTTTGCAACAAAAAAGGTTGTGGAGCAATTTCATCACCTTAACCTAGAAGTTCAGGATGAAATAGCCATTACAGGTTGCTCAGGAAAGATAAGTGAGGGTAAGGGCGGTCCAAATATTGTTGTAATGGGAGAATTAGACTCGGTAATTTGTCAAGAGCATCCCCATGCAAACCAAGAAGGCGCCATACATGCCTGTGGGCACAATAACCAGATAGCGGCTATGGTTGGGTCAGCAATAGGGCTAATCAAGTCAGATGCCTATAAAGAATTAGACGGAAGAGTTACCTTCATGGCGGTGCCTGCTGAAGAATTTATTGAACTGAATTATCGATCTAAACTGATGGAAGAAGGCAAGATTAAATATATGGGTGGTAAGCAAGAACTAATACACCGGGGATACTTTGATGATGCAGACATTGCCATGATGATACATTCTTTGGATACCAGCTCATCAGGGAAGAAGGTCATGATTGGATCTAGCGGTAACGGCTTCATAGGTAAAAGGATTCAGTTTTTAGGTAAGGAATCCCATGCTGGTGGAGCTCCTGAAAAGGGTGTAAATGCCTTGAATGCTGCTATGTTGGCCATCAATAATATCCATGCTCAAAGAGAGACTTTTGCTGACGATGACCATATTCGCGTACATCCTATCATCACAAAGGGGGGAGATATTGTAAATATTGTACCTGCCGATGTAAGAATGGAAAGCTATGTAAGAGGTAGAAACATTGAAGGTATAGAAGATGCTAACAAAAAGGTAAATCGGTCATTAATTGCTGGTGCAATAGCAGTAGGTGCCAAAGTAAATATCACAGAGATTCCTGGGTATTTTCCTCTATTAGCCTATAACCCCTTAGATGAAATATTCTATAACAATGCTAAGGAGTTTGTTGCAGAGGAAGAAATTCAGAGGGGGGGAGAATTAGGTGGCTCCTTTGATATGGGAGATTTATCTCATATCATGCCAACGCTACATCCCTTTGTCGGAGGAGTCAAGGGGGATCTTCATACCCGTGAATTTAGGTTGGAGAATGCAGAGTTAGCCTATATTATACCAGCTAAGATAATGGCCATGACTATCGTTGATCTATTGTATGACGGAGCAGAAGAAGCTAAGAAAATAATTAAAAACTGTAAACCACCAATGTCAAAGGACGAATATTTAAAATTTCAAGAAGAGAAGTCCAAAACAATAACCGCTCCTTAATGAGACTCAATGTAAAGTCTGAATGAATTTGAGGAAGCTAGATTAAATAGTTTGATGTCATTCAAAAATGGGCAGTAATAAGGGATGTCTCAATTGCTGGCCATTTTTGTTTAGTTTTTGCATATGGCCTTTCTTATGCATAGCCCAGAGTGAGATTATCTTTTCAGGTAGTTCGTAGCTTAGGGGGAAAAGGATGTATGCAGTGAGTGGAGCAATAAAAGTAAATTGAAAGGTTTGAAAAACTGATAAATTTTGCAAAAAGTAAATCTTCTCTGTAGCTACCAGAGGCTTATTATCATGAACCATGCACTTTCCATTCCTCAATAAACTACAGCTGCCATCCTGTCTTTCTTTCAGTATTAGCACTGGCAGTTTTGATGCTCCACCCACATAACCAATCGTATACTTGTTTATAACCTCTGTCATTTCAATTCTTAGTCCCTTTGCTATTCTAAATACACCATACCCAGTTAGCATAATAGGTTCTTCACGTTTTCTACAACAATTACCACATGCCTTACATGAAAATTTAAAGGTATCTGTCGGCTTCATAGGGTTATCAATTAACCTTTTAACTTCTTTCTCATTTAACATAAATTACACTCCCTTCCTAAAATGGAATGGAGTGTACCTCTGCCTATACTTGAAGTCAAGGATATTTTTATTTATGAAACTTTCATGCCAAAATACAGGTAACAAGTAACAAATTACTAAATAAACGTACGACTACCTGCTTATCTTCATTTTTAAGAACCAATACTTTTCTCCATCTTTTACTTTATCACCTTCATGCCACAAGAATTTATATGACTTACTAAACGTCAATGCACCATACTTATCAAAGAATTTTTTTCCTTCCTTTGTCTCTAGGTATTTATATTCTTTGAATGCCTCAATAGCTGCTTCATTATAAGTTTTAAATACTGTCTTTAAACCATAACCTGGAACCTTAATATATCTTGAATTGTTAGTAATACAGAAGAAGTATGAAAATGGTATTATACAGTCTTCTTCGTTATCTTTGCTTGTAATTTTGTCGAGAGAGTAAATATCCTTATACATTTCCATTACCCCAATATCTTCAGCACTTTGAGATAGCGTCCTATACTTCAACTCTATTGGCACTTTATATGTCCTTCCTAAACTTCCTATGTAGTACTCAAGAACGATATCAACATAATTTTTCTTCTGCTCCCCCATATTAACTTCAAGATTTATATGAAAGATCTCATCTTTATTCAAGCAGTACAATTCACCTACACTTTTAAGTATTGTTGAAAAATGCAGTTGAAATGGTGCTTCTAAGTTTATAGCATATTTATTACTAAGGAACTGATTAACAAATATAGTCCAAGATAATTCAATCATTTCATTTATTCTTTCATCAATTTTTTGTGGTATTATACGAATTGATTCCATCACTTTAATTCCTCACTCTCACTTTCTAGGACATTTCGCCCTTTCAACTAGCCTCATATAAGTCCTTTATTCTCCCAATTATTTTTTTATAGTATTTTATAAATATTCTAACATAAAGTATTCTATCATTAAATTGAAAAGGTATCCTATAATGTTTCCAAATAAATAAAACATATATTAGATGCTACATTAACCCAAGTCCAAAAATCCATATCTAACTTTTGTCCTAAAATAATTTACACACGCTAATTTTCCGTGTGTAAATTGGTGTAAACATTTACACATAACAACCGATAATGAACAACATTTAGCCATGTTCAATAAAATTTCATCATAGTCTCTCTTTTTAAATGCTTTTTGAATGTACACTATATATAGCTTAAACCATAGTTATATACACAATATCTAGTATAAGAAATCAAAAAAATAAAAGAGCCACATTTCTGTGACTCTTTTGATTGAAAATATATCCAATTATCTCTTTGAGAACTGAGGTGCACGTCTTGCAGCCTTTAAGCCGTATTTCTTTCTTTCCTTAGCTCTAGCATCTCTAGTTAAGAAACCAGCTCTCTTAAGAGGAGTTCTTAACTCTTCGCTTGACTTAACAAGGGCTCTAGCAATACCATGTCTTAAAGCACCTGCTTGTCCTGTAAAGCCACCACCTGTTACAGTAGCAACTACATCATACTTGCTTAATGTATCAGTTAAAGATAATGGAAGCTTAACTTCTCTCTTTAAGGTCTCATAGTTGAAATATTCTTCAATATCTCTCTTATTTATAGTAATATTTCCTTCTCCAGGTAATAATCTTACTCTAGCGATAGACTTCTTTCTTCTACCTGTTCCGTAATAAGCTAATTTTGCCATGATTTATATCCTCCCTTCAATATGGAATCTACTAGAATTCTAGTGTTTCCGGTTGTTGTGCTTGATGTTGGTGATTTGGTCCAGCGTAAACCTTAAGCTTAGTTAACATTTGTCTACCTAATCTATTCTTAGGAAGCATACCCTTAACTGAGTTTAAGATTAACTTTTCAGGCTTTGTTTCAAGCATTTTTCTGAAAGAAATTTGCTTTAATCCACCTGGATGACCTGTATGATAAGTATAGAATGATTGATCTAATTTCTTACCAGTTAACTCAACCTTCTCTGCATTAACGATAATTACAAAGTCTCCCATATCTAAATGTGGAGTAAACTCTGGCTTGTTCTTACCTCTAAGAATTTTTGCAACTTCAGACGCTAATCTACCCAAGTGCTTACCTTGAGCATCAATTACATACCATTTCTTATCTGCTTCGTTTTGTTTTGGAATAAAGGTCTTCATCGTTTTCCCTCCTTGTTACTTGTAAACGCTTCAAAAATACTTTTAAACATTGTGTCCGTCTTCATCTATGCGTAAAGATCCGGGGCTAGTGGATCGTTTATACACACTCTTATATATTGTAATACAACCACCCTAGTGTGTCAAGGGAAATCCAAAGTATTTCATGGATTTTTATTATTTAGGCTTCATTAATTCTTATCTTCTATAGGATAGAATACTTTTTCTAAGTATAACCCCTGTGGCTGTGCAGTAGGACCACCTAGGCTTCTATCCTGTTCCTTAAGCATTCTAGATAGCTGCTGAGGCTCAATAGCTCCTCTTCCTATCTCTAATAGAGTACCCACCATAATTCTAACCATATTATATAAAAAACCATTTCCTTCAAAGGCTATCCAAAGGCTCCTATCCCTTAATTCGAACTCAATTTTATGTATAGCTCTTATGGTATCCTGCACACTACTGCCAGTGGACATAAATCCTGCAAAATCATGGGTGCCCAGCAATAATTTACTTGCCTCTTTCATTATGCCCAAATCTATATTATATGAAACGTACAAACTATAATTTCTTAATATGGGACTCCTATTTTTCCCTAAGTATACCTGATAGGCATATCGTTTACCAATTGCGCTATATCTGGCATGAAAATTCTCTGAGACCTCTTGTGATTCAACAATTGAAATATCCTCTGGCAATATACCATTTAGGGCCTTAGAATAGCCTTCAGGAGGTATGGTGGCCTTCGTAAAGAAGCTTGCTACCTGTCCTAGTGCATGAACCTTAGCGTCGGTACGGCCAGCTCCATTGATTCTAATTTCTTCCCCCGTTAGCTTTCTTAATGCCCTTTCAACCTCCTCCTGTATAGAAGGTGCATTAGGCTGAAGCTGCCATCCTGAATAATTAGTACCGTCATATTCTATTGTCAGCATAATATTCTTCAAACTCCACCCCTCCTCTCTTATGGGACGGTCCCTATTTTCCCCTAATATACTATCCTTATATAAACTAATACTACAAGCACTAGCCCTGTTACTGCCATACTTGTAAAATCAGCCGCCGCCATTTTTAGTTGCTTCATTCTGGTACGATTATCTCCACCTCTGTAGCATCTTGCCTCCATGGCCATTGCTAAATCATCGGCTCTTCTAAAAGCACTGATGAAGAGCGGTACCAAAAGTGGAACAAGGCTTTTTGCTCTTTTTATAATATTGCCGCTCTCAAAATCTGCCCCTCTAGCCATTTGAGCCTTCATTATCTTATCTGTCTCCTCCAGTAGTGTTGGAATAAATCTTAAGGCAATGGTCATCATCATAGCCAGCTCATGGGCTGGAACTCCAATTTTTGAAAAGGGCTTCAATAAATTCTCTATTCCGTCCGTTAAGGCTATAGGTGAGGTTGTCAAGGTTAGGAGGGATGTACCTATAACCAGCATCATCAATCTTATAGCCATAAAGACCCCCTGATGAAGACCTTCCCTCGTCATATTTAGAGGTCCTAGAGTGTAAATGGATTCCCCTGGAGTCATAAATAGGTTTATAGCAAAGGTTAGCAAAATAATCACTCTTAATGGCTTTAATCCCTTTATCATATAATTAAAGGGGATTTTAGAAATCTGAATCGCAGCTGCAACAAATAGAATAATAAGTCCATAAGCTATGAACTGCTTAATGATAAAAAGACCAACAATATACGCCATAGTTATTAATATTTTAGTTCTAGGATCCAGCTTATGGATAAAGGAACCTGTAGGATAATACTGTCCAATTGTAATATCTTTAAGCATTGTTCTTACTCCTTATCCACTTCATAATTTCATCCTTTGCTTCCTCTATTGTCAGTATATCCTCTCTGAGATGTATATCGTAGTCCTTAAGCTTCTTCATTAAATAGGTTATTTGGGGAATACCTAGTCCAATAGATTCTAGCTTTTCAACCTCTTTAAAAACCTCTCTTGCAGTGCCTGTAAGGGCAACCTTCCCTCTGTGCATAACTATTATTCTATCTACTAATCTAGCTATATCCTCCATACTATGGGATACAAGAATTACTGTATTTTTTGTCTGCTGATGCAGGGTTTTTATTTGCTCAAGTATTTCGTCTCTTCCCTTTGGATCCAAACCAGCAGTAGGCTCATCCAAAATCAGCACCTCAGGCCTCATAGCTAGAACACCTGCTATTGCAACCCTTCTCCGTTGTCCACCACTAAGCTCGAAGGGTGAACGATCCCTTAAGTCGTCATAGGAAAGCTTAACAAGCTCCATCGCCTCCCTAACCCTAATCTCCACCTCTTCCTCTGAAAGACCTTGGTTTAATGGACCGAAGGCGATATCCTTATATATTGTTTCTTCAAAAAGCTGATGCTCAGGATATTGGAATACTAATCCTACCTTTTTTCTCACCTCGGAAAGCTTAACTGACTTATCAGTAATATCTGTCCCATTTATAAGGATTTTCCCTGATGTAGGCTTCAGTAATCCATTTAGCTGCTGAGTTAGGGTTGATTTTCCTGAACCCGTATGTCCTATCAAGCCAATGAACTCACCATCCTGAATTTCAA
>Ga0208243_1000889_pt1 | contig 12233 bp, 9 predicted proteins | sample Subbio2Aug_QV12A_FD_184826 | JGI IMG/M metagenome (GOLD analysis project Ga0208243, IMG submission 184826) | Serpentinite rock and fluid subsurface biosphere microbial communities from McLaughlin Reserve, California, USA - CR12Aug_QV12A (SPAdes) | ecosystem: Environmental > Terrestrial > Deep...
AAGGAGAATGCTGTAAATTTGGGAATTGAGTACGATAGAGTTGTGGAGGAGTTGTTTATTGCTACAGCAATTCTTATATCCATCTCCACTGCCTTAGTGGGGCCAATAACCTTTTTAGGTCTTTTGGTGGTAAATTTATCCCGTCAGCTGCTAGATTCTTTTAAGCATAAGGATTTATTAATTTCTTCTGTGCTAATGGGCTCAATAGCCCTTGTTGGTGGGCAGCTAATAGTTGAAAGGCTAATGAACTTTAACACCCCTCTTAGTGTAGTAATTAACTTCATTGGAGGCCTTTACTTCATTTACATGCTTTTGAAGGAGAATAAAATATGATTGAAATTGTAGATTTAGTTAAGACCTACGGAAATAAAAATGTGGTAGATAAGGTATCAGTGAAAATTGAAAAAGGTAAAATTACCTCCTTTATAGGTCCTAATGGTGCAGGAAAGAGTACTCTACTATCTATTATAAGTCGCTTGCTTAAGGGAGATGCTGGTAAAGTGTTAATCGAGGGTAAGGGGTTAGAAGCCTGGAATACCAATGAATTAGCTAAAAAGCTTTCTATACTGAAACAAACTAATCATATAAGCATAAGGCTTACAATTCGTGAGCTAGTTAGCTTTGGACGTTTTCCCTACTCTCAGGGAAAGCTTACGAAGGAGGATACACTTTACATCGATGAGGCCATAGAGTATATGAAGCTAGTTGATATACAGGATAAGTATCTTCATCAATTGAGTGGAGGCCAAAGGCAAAGAGCATATATTGCAATGGTGTTGGCCCAAAGGACGGAATATATTTTGCTGGATGAGCCCTTAAATAATCTAGATATGAAGCATGCAGTTGAAATTATGCAGCTATTAAGGAAATTAGTTGATGAGCTTGGAAAAACTGTGATTTTGGTTTTACATGACATAAACTTTGCCTCTTGCTACTCGGATTATATAGTTGCACTGAGTGATGGAAGAATTATTAAAGAGGGGCAGGTGCAGGAAATCATTGACTGCAAGGTGCTTAAGGACATATATGATATGGATTTTAGAGTTGAGGATATTGAAAACAATAAAATTTGCATTTATTTTTAATAAAAATAATATATAGAGGTGAAGAAAAATGTTTAATAGAAAACTGATTTTGGCAGTAGTAATGTCTTTAGTTTTAGTAATGTCTTTAACGGCATGCAGCGGAAAGGGTAAGGGAGAGCAGGTGACTTCAAATCCACCGGAGCAGCAGGAGGAGATGGTAATTAATCATGATTTAGGAACAGCTATAATAAATAAAAATCCTAAATCAGTAGTGGTTTTTGATTATGCTACCCTAGATACTCTTGATGTTATGGGAATCGAGATTACGGCATTACCGAAGTCTAACATCCCAGCTTATTTAGAGAAATACAAGGATGATAAATATGCTGATGTAGGAACACTATTTGAACCAAACTATGAAAAGATATTTGAGCTAAAACCAGATGTGATATTGATTTCTGCTAGACAGGCTCAGGTTTATGAAGAGCTACAGAAAATAGCTCCGACAGTGTATTTGACTACTAGTACAAATGATTACATAGGCTCTGTTAATAACAACATTAAGCTATTGGGAGAGATTTTTGGTAAGGAAGCCTTCGCGGACGAAAAGATTAAAGGTATTACAGAAGGTGTAAAGGAAGTAAATACGAAGGCCTCCTCCAGCGGTAAAAACGCATTAGTTGTAATGGTTAATGAAGGCAACTTAAGTGCTTATGGTGTTGGCTCAAGATTTGGTGTAATTCATAATGAATTTGCCTTTGTCCCTGCTGACCCAGGAATAGAGGTGTCAAATCATGGACAAGCAATTACCTTTGAGTATCTAGTAGAGAAAAATCCAGATTATATATTTGTAATCGATCGTGGTGCATCTGTTGGTGGAAGCTCATCAGCACAGCAGGTTTTAGATAATGATTTAGTGAAAATGACCAATGCCTACAAAGATAATCAAATAGTATACTTAAGCTCACAAATCTGGTATGTATCCTCCGGAGGTCTAAAGGGTACAGGTATTATGATTGATGAGATGATGGAAGCATTGAAATAATTCTATTCTACTCATAGCAAAAGGATATCCGCTTATAAACGGGTATCCTTTTTTTCGTCCTTTTAACAAACCATTAAGAATTATGCTTATTATAGAATTAAAAAATTAAGTGATGTTATAATATATATTGACCACTAGGTCAGCATGTGCTATTATTATACTAACCAGACGGTCAATAAAATTAAGGAGGTATTAGCAATGCCTTTACAGTTATATGAGAAGGAACAAATATTAGATGCATGCTTGGCTGTCTTCGCAGAGAATGGTTACGAAAACACCACTACAGCTATGCTTGCAGAAGCCGCAGGAATATCTAAGGCCCTGATTTTTCATCATTTTAAATCGAAGAAGGAGCTGTATCTTAGCCTACTAGATAGAAGTATAGAGGTGGGTAAGGGAGAAATAGATGTCGATTCAATATTAAAAGCTCAGGACTTTTTTAAGGCTAAGGAAGACTTTAGCATTATAAAATTCAATTACTATAGAAAAAATCCCAATGTATATAAAATTGGTAGAGAGGCCTTTTATGAGACACCAGAAGAATTAAAGGAAGAGCTAGCCTTCAGGTATGGAAATATTATTGAAAAAAAGGAAGATGTATGGAGAAAGCTCTTTGATATTGTGATTCTGAGAGAGGGTGTTGACCGAGATCAGGCCTTTAAGCTTATAATGATTACCCTTGATTATTTTGAAGGCAAGTATTTAAGTGAGTTAACAGGCAATTATGCTTTGGATCAGGAATACTTCCAGCAATTTATAGAAGAAAGAAGAAGCTTTTTAAATATGATTAGATTCGGCATAGAGGAAAATAATTAAAGGTTTAAAATGGTGAGGGGAGTGGCTTTTATGCTTAATGCTGTTAAGGGCTTTAAGGAGTTAACCTCTGAAGAGCAGAGCTTTGCGGGTGGTAAGGGCGGCATGCTGGCAAAAATGTATCAGATGGGTTATCCTGTTCCAGAGGGCTTTGTAATTTTACCTTCAGCCTTTCAAGAGGAAAAAGTGACTGATAGTGCATGGAAAGAAATACAGGCATATATAAACTCTATTAGAAGGAGTTATAATGGGGCATTATTCGCCATAAGATCATCAGCTCTGAGTGAGGATTCTGCTCAGGCCTCCTTTGCAGGAGAATTTGAAACAGTTCTAAATGTAAGAACAGACGAAGCTATATTAGAGGCTATTTATGAGGTATATAATTCTAGACAATCTGAGCGAGTAAAGGTATACAGTTCTCTTAAAGGGATTGAAGACAATCATCAGATAGCAATTGTTATTCAAATAATGGTAGCTTCAGAATTATCAGGGGTGTTGTTTACTGCAGACCCTATAACAGGCAGCTATAGTAATATGATAGGGAATTATGTTCACGGCTTAGGAGAACAGCTGGTGTCTGGTGAGGCCACTGGCTATGATTTTAAGCTGATAAGACCCAAGGGGAAATACGATGGACCTGAAGAGCTTAAGCAGTATGCAAGAGAGCTCTTTAAAAACGCAGAAGGGCTAGAAAAGGATTTAGGAGGCCCACAGGATATTGAGTGGGCAGTAGCTGAAGGGAAATTGTATCTTCTGCAGGCAAGGCCAGTGACCACAGTTTCGGCAGGTAATCTAGAAACCTATGAGATTAATGAATCCTTAGCAGGTGATTCCCTTTGGGTAAATACAAATGTTGGAGAGGCAATTCCAGATGTAGTTACACCTCTTACCTGGAGTCTCGTGAGAGCCTTTGATTTAGAATCAAGCTCTATTCCAGGCTATTATCTGTGGTCAGGTAATATCTGTGGAAGAATCTATTCAAATATTTCCCATAGATTGTCTGCTGTAACCATATTATATGGCAAATCTGACTTTGCAATGAAGCTGTTAGGAGAAATATTTGGTCAGCTACCTGAAAATCTAAGCATTCCAATTTACCCCTTTACTAGACTTGGATTAATTAAGGGACTATTACCAAGGATAAAGCATTATGGTGGGAATTTAATAGATGCATCTAGGAATATGTCAAGGTTTACTGATATGACCCCTGAATGGTGCAGAGGAATTGATGATAAAATAAGGGCTGCAAGGGGTAAAGAAGAACTGCTAATTCTATGGAAGCAGGAGCTGGAGCCATATAACTATAAGGGCTGGTGGAGCTTATTAGCAGGTGGTACCAAAGCAGCCCTAGCATTATCCTTAAATAAAAAGCTAACAGAGCTTATAGGAACAGAGGATGCAAACGCACTTTTATCTAATTTAAGAGGAAATACAGAACTAGCAAGCCTAGGGCCGGTTGTTGGAATATCAAAGGTCATTAAAGGCGAAATGAGCAGACAGGAATATTTGCAAAGGTATGGGCATAGAGGACCTCATGAGTTTGAATTATCTATTCCAGGTCCTTCAGAGGATAAAAGCTGGCTGGAGAGTCAAATTAGAGAATTTGAAAAATCCGATACAGATGTGGCTTTGCTACTTAAAAAACAGCACCATAACTATGAGGATGCTTTGAACAGATTTAGAGAAAGACAACCGGGTAAGCTTAAATGGCTTGAGAAAAAAATGGCTAAAGCAGCAGCAGGTGCAAGGGAAAGAGAGGCTGCCCGTTCAGAGTTTGTTAGAGTATTTAGAGTTAATCGTACTTTTGCTATAAAGGCTGGAGAAATTACAGGAGTTGGGGAGGATGTATTTTTCCTATATATTAATGAGCTGCTACAGTTATTATCAGGCGAAAATGCTGCTTTGAAGTATATACCAGCTCGGAAGGAAAATTACAGGAAATATCAAGAATTACCACCCTTCCCGTCAGTCATTCGAGGTAGATTCAATCCCTATGAGTGGTTAAAGGATGAGAATAAAAGAATGGACTTCTATGATTCAACAATGCCAGCAGTAGTAGCAACAGATGGAGAAATGCTTAAAGGCTTTGCAGGTGCTGCAGGTAGGGTTGAGGGGCTTGTTCGTATTCTTGTAAATCCAGAGGAGGGCGAAAAGCTCCAACCGGGTGAAATATTAGTTGCAACAACCACCAATGTAGGCTGGACTCCACTATTTCCAAGGGCTGGTGCAGTAATAACTGACGTAGGAGCACCCTTATCCCATGCTGCTATTGTTGCTAGAGAGCTAGGTATTCCAGCAGTTGTAGGCTGTGGAAATGCAACCCTAAGACTTAAAACGGGAGATAGGGTAATGGTGGACGGTGGTCAGGGAATTGTACACATATTGAAATAAAACTAAGAGAAACTAAGACCATCGATGGTATAAATTCAATCGATGGTTTTTCTTAATTAAAGAGTACTTAGGGGACGAAGCCCCGTGTCGAGGGGTCAGACCCATTGACACGTTTAAACGGGTGGAAAGGTACATGCCTTTTTCAAAAGTGGAAAGTAGAATGGAAGTCGGGGATGTCCTTCTTTCCCCAAAAAAATTGTTTGACAAATATTATAGGGGAAATATATACTATAAACAAACCGACGTCGGTTTGTTTATAAAAAGGAGGTGTCATATATGCCTAAAACGATGAAAAATCATAATCTGAAGAAGCATAAGCTGGTGGAGCTTTCAGAGGCACTTTTTATAGAAAAGGGCTATGAGGCAACCAGCATTGAGGACATTTTAAAGGCTTCGGGGCTTTCTAAGGGAGGCTTTTATCATTACTTTAAATCTAAGGAGGAGGTGCTGGTTGAGAGCATGAGGAGCTTTGCAGAGGGTATGCTTATGGAGCTGGAGCCAATTGTTGAGGCTGAAGGGGTTTCTGCTCTAGATAAACTAAATAGGTTTATGGAAAAAAAGCTGCAGCTGCAAAGCTCTAAGAAGGATCTTGCGAGGTACTTTGTTATGCTGACTCAGTCGGACTTTACCTATTATAAATACATTACTACTATAACTGAAATGTTTATTAGACCCTTTACAGCTATCCTACAACAGGGTGTTGAGGAAGGAATTTTCATGGTAGAGTTCCCAAGAGAAACAGCAGATTTACTATTAAGGGCTATAACCTCTGTACCACAAAGCACCTATTATAACGAATACCTCGACAATGAAGAGGCTAGTAAGAGATATAAGGCTTCAATCGAGGCTATTACAACCAGAGCCTTGGGAATTGATAAAAAGGCCATTAGAATATTTTAAAAAGGAAGGGAGGAGCTATTATGTCAAAATTAGTTATGGGCTTTGATGAATTGACTATAGATAAACAGCGTATGGCTGGAGGAAAAGGTGGAATGCTGGCTAAAATGTATCAAGAGGGATATCCTGTTCCAGAGGGCTTCGTTATTTTACCCTCAGCCTTTTATAAAGAAAAGCTGAAAAGAGAGGCTTTGGATGGAATTAAAGAAAAACTGACTCTGATTAGGAATAATCACGGAAATTGCAGCTTCGCGGTTAGATCCTCAGCCTTAAGCGAGGACTCTGCAACAGCCTCCTTTGCTGGTGAATTTGAGACGGTATTAAATGTAAGCTCGGACATTGCTATAGAGGCTGCAATTGATACGGTGTTTAAGTCAAGAGAATCTGAACGGGTAAAGTCCTATAGCTCCTTTCAGGGTATTGAGGAAGCCCACGAGATAGCTGTGGTGGTGCAGTTAATGGTTCAATCAGAAATATCAGGGGTTTTATTCACTGCAGACCCTATAACTGGCAGCTTTACAAGCATGATTGGGAACTATGTCCATGGCCTGGGAGAGCAGCTCGTATCAGGTGAGGCTAATGCATTTGATTTTAAGCTTAAGAGGCCTATGGGAGGCTATGAAGGCCCTGAAGGATTTAAAAAATATGCTTCAATATTGTTTAAGCTTGCATCTAAGCTTGAAAAAAACTTAGGAGCCCCTCAGGACATTGAGTGGGCGGTAGCAAAGAATAAGCTATATATCCTACAGGCACGACCGATAACAACATTGAGGGCCTTCAACCTTGATACCTATGAAGTAAATTATTCCTTAGTCGGTGACGAGCTTTGGACTAATACAAATGTTGCGGAGGCCATTCCAGATGTGTATCCACCCTTTACCTGGAGCATCGCAAGACAGCTGGACGAGTCCATGAACTTCATCCCTGATTACTATGTTTTTTCTGGAAATATATGTGGAAGACCCTATATGAACATAAGCAGGAGAGTATCGATGATTTCCACTATATCTGGTAAGGACGGCAATAGTGCCCTAAAGCTTTTAGGTGATTTATATGGACAGCTGCCTGAGGGAATCGCTATGCCTATATATCCCTTTTCACGACTTGAGGTTTTAGGGATTATGCTGCCAATAGTTGGACGTACAGCTAAGCAATCAATGAAGGGAATCAAAAACCTGCCCATATTCCTTAAAGAGACACCAGCATGGTGTAAAAGTATGAGAAATAATATCAAAGCTGCCAAGACAAAGGAAGAACTCCTTACTCTATGGAGTACTCAGCTTAAGCCCTATTACCTGGAAGCTCTAAACTGCGCTTCAATGTCAGCAATGAAGCTTACTAATGTTAGTACTTTAGAGAAAAAGCTAACTGAACTGATGGGCTCGGAGGATAGTAATACTCTATTATCAAATCTACGCGTAGGCGCTGGTCTTGTAAGCTTAGGACCTGTATTAGGCATTTCAAAGGTTATTAAGGGCGAAATGAGTCGTGAGGAATACCTAATAAATTATGGACATAGGGGGCCTCATGAGTATGAGCTATCTATAGCTGATCCTATGGAGGATTCAGATTGGCTTGAAATACAGATTCAAGAGGCAAAAAAGTCTGAAGTAGATGTCGAAGAACTTTTGCAGAAACAAATGGTTAAATATGAAGCGGCTAAGGCAAGGTTTAAGGAGAAGTATCCTAGTAAATTAAAGTGGCTTGAAAAAAGATTAGTCAAAGCCGCCGAAGGAGCACAGTTGAGAGAGGAAGGTCGTTCAGAGTTTGTAAGGGCCTATAGGGTAGTTAGAGCCTTTGCGCTAAAAACAGCTGAGCTAACAGGTGTTGGAGAGGATATTTTCTTCCTATACATTGATGAGGTAGAGGAATTGCTAAAGGGAATTACTAGTCAATTAAAGCACATACCAGCTAGAAGGAAAAGCTATGAGTTCTATAAAACCCTTCCACCCTTCCCATCCAATATTAGAGGGCGTTTTAACCCATTGGAGTGGATGAAGGAGCCTAATAGAAGGTTGGATTATTATGATGCATCAATGCCTGTGGAACTAACAGGAGTCTCATCGGCAACACTTAAGGGCTGCCCTGGAGCAGCTGGTCGTGTGGAGGGTGTTGTGCGGATTTTAACTAAGCCTGAGGAGGCAAATTTATTACAGCTAGGAGAAATATTAGTTGCAACCACAACAAATATAGGATGGACGCCACTTTTTCCTAAAGCTGCAGCAATTATTACTGATATTGGGGCACCACTATCCCATGCAGCTATTGTAGCTAGAGAGCTAGGGATTCCAGCCGTTGTAGGGTGTAACAATGCAACCCTAAGGCTCAAAACGGGGGATAGGGTTATTGTTGATGGTGGACAGGGTATTGTACATCTAATATCATAGGCTACGGGTGGGCAATAATGGCCCCCCGTTTATATTTAGATTGTGCTCAATGTGACAAGGGGTCTGACCCCTTGACACCGCCTATGAGCCATAATCGATGTTATACAAATCCATTAGACAGCAAATTGGAAGGAAAGGACCGTCCCCAACTAAAAACTATAAAAAGTGTCAATAATACAATTTGGGAGCTTTTGTAAAAGCTTTGCGTAGGGGTATAAGTGTATTAACCCAATAGAAGGGATGAATTATATGGAAAGAAATTATAGGCTTGAAAATGAAAAAATGACTAAACTACTGATTAATTTGTCCTTACCAGCTACAGTAGGTATGATTGTGAATGCACTGTATAACATCGTAGACACAATTTTCATCGGTAGAGGAATTGGGTATCTAGCAATAGGCGGGCTCACTGTTGCCTTCCCTGTTCAAATGTTTATTATGGCTATCGCACAGATGATTGGAATAGGGGCAGCCTCAGTTATTTCAAGAAACCTAGGGGCAAAGGATATAGAGAAGGCTGACCATGTTGCAGGGAATTCTTTCTTAGTTGTTGGTATTCTTGGAACTCTAATTTGTGTTTTTGGTCTGGCCTTTATAAACCCCATACTAAGGGTTTTTGGCGCCACTGACATTTTGATGCCCTATGCAAAGGAATATCTGCAGGTAATTCTAATCGGAAGCATTTATTTTCCCTTTGCTGTTTCTGCAAATAATTTAATCAGGGCTGAGGGTAATGCAAAGGTAGCCATGTTTTCAATGATAATTGGTACAGTTTTAAATATGATATTAGACTATATATTTATTTTTCCATTACGAATGGGAATTCGTGGTGCTGCATTAGCCACAATTTTATCTCAGCTAGTCACGGTTGTATACATATTGTGGTACCTTTATAAAGGTAATAGCACAATAAAGGTAAGGCTTCATCATCTAAAGCCAGACTGGCACATAATATATGAAATGCTTGCTATAGGCTTTCCATCCTTTGCAAGACAAGTTGCAGGAAGCTTGACGGCTATTATATTAAACAACTCCTTGACCTTTTATGGCGGTGAGCTTGGACTAGCGGTCTACGGGGTAGTTAATCGAGTTATAATGTTTTTATTCATGCCTTTGTTCGGTATAGTACAGGGAATGCAACCTATTGCTGGATTTAATTACGGGGCAAAAAGAACTGATAGGGTAAAGGAGGTATTAAAGCTATCACTTATTGCTACTACCATATTTGCAACGGTAAGCACCTTATTTGGTGAGCTGTTTCCAGGTCATATTATCGGGCTCTTTGATAAAGACCCTGCCTTAATCAAAAATGGAGTTTTTGCCTTAAGAATAGTAATAGCTATGGTGCCCATTATTGGTGTCCAAATAATTGGTGCAGCCTTATTTCAATCCATTGGAAAGGCTTTGCCCTCACTTTTTTTAACCCTATCAAGACAGGTGCTTTTCTTTATACCCTTGGTAATAATTCTTCCAAGGATATATGGGCTTGGAGTATTAGGGATTTGGTTGACCTTTCCTATAGCAGATATATTGTCTACTATATATACGGTGCTGCTGCTGCGGAAGGAAGTAAGAATAATGGAGCGGCAGTTTAGCTAGAATAAAAAATTTCCTTTGACTCATATTGCATTTATATAGAATTGAAATTTACTTAGCAGAGGGCAACCTCTCTTCTATAAAGGATACAATCTCATTTATGGTCGCATCACCATGGGGAAGACACTCAAACCAAAGGTCTGAATCATTGTTATTTGAAAAATACTGTGCCTTAATAATTATTTCTGGTCTATATTCAAAGTGGAGTATATCAAATTGACCCCATTTTCCTCCCCAAACAAAATAATTACTCTCCATAATTTTTACCAGCTCTTTGGGGTAGCTCTTCAAGCGTTTTTCCCCCTCCTCACGGGTTGCCCATTGCCAATAGTCACTTTTACTGCTGGCTAAATCTAGTGCAATCCCAAAGGCATGGGGACTAAGTCGATTGGTTCGAGAAATATTTCTAAATTTGTAGGTTCCATTAATGGGAGTCAGATATTGCCAAAGCTCACCCTTTTCTTTGGCTAGCTCAGATGACTCTGTCATAGCCTTTTTTAAATGATGGGCGGCGCTATTATTTTCATTAAATCGATATTGTCTAGAATTAATCGTCACGCCAGTCAGATTTTTTTCTATCTCAGCCTGGGAACCGCCATAAGCCTCCTTAAGTAGGGGATATACCCTTACTCTTCCGGGATTATAATCCTCTGGCATAAGCTTATCTATTGGGTCCAGCTGATAAAGCTCCTCCAGCATATCCTGAAGATCTGGATTATCCAGCTTTACTGCCTCCGACTTTTCAGTTTTATCATCATATAGTATTTTTCTCCCAGACTTCAACATTAGATATACCAAAGCATCGTCAGTCACCTCGATATCAGCAATAATATCTGGGTAAGCCAGCATAAGCGAGAAAATATCCTCCCTAATGGTTTTTTCATAGGGGGATAGGGGAGGGGCTTCGGTGTTAGAAAGTATGATTTCCTTCTTATCCACCCTGTGTAGCTTTGTTATTCCGATAACCTCAAATAAATCTGCCTCTACAAAGGCATCAACAGCTATAAAGCCCACAAATAGGACTAATATAATAAGTAGAATTATATATCTTTTCATTTCGTCACCTACTTTTCCGTTATATTTTCTATTTTATTTAAGCCTTCATTAGCTTTATTCTAATACTACATTTTTTATGAGTTTAAATAAACATATTATTGCTGTGGTAATTATACTTTTTTAAGTATATGGCTACAGACAACTCCTTCAAATTTTAAGATGAAGTATATCACTTGAAACGTATTCCTCTCCTTCTTCCTACCAGGGTCTTATTTTATCTACTTAAATTGTGATAATACCAAGCCTATGCTATACTACATATAAAATGATAATTACTATAATTATAAAAATTAAAAACAACATTTTATATAGAATTGAAGGAGGACTTTTATGAACTTAAGACAGAAGCTAAGTGGTATTGCAATTATTCTCTTGATTTTTTTTATTTACACAGCATTAAACAGCTATGGTAGTGAGACCACCGCTTTATGCACCCAGTCGGTAAAATTCTCAGGTGGTACAAGGAATATATCCTATGTCACGGTTGATTTGAATGACTCAACAATAAGGATTGAACCAGTGGTGGCAAATAACCAAATTGGAAAGACCGATAGCCTGAAAAATATAGCTAATCAAATAAAGTCAGATGGAGTGGAGGTTTTGGCAGCTATAAATGGGACCTTCTTTAGTGCCTATGATAACAACCCCTTACCCTATGGAACTATACAAAGGGATGGTGAAGTAATACATATAGGAAATACAGGCTCCACAATAGGCTTTACAGATAAAAATGAAGTGAAAATAGAAAACCTGTTTATTGGGATTAGTGGTACCATAAATGATAAGGATACCTGGTATGCTTGGAATATTAATCATCCCTTTGATACAATGGATGCAGTTACAATATTCACACCGGAATACGGAAAAGAGACCTATAACCATTCCTATACCTCTATAATAGTAAAGTCAGATAAGGTAAGTAGCATAGTAAGCGGTAAAGCCAATATACCCAGTGATGGATATGTAATAGTTACAGGTCTTCCGACGATGGTAGGAAAGTTCAAGGTTGGAGATTCAGTAAAA
>Ga0208243_1000891_pt1 | contig 12212 bp, 7 predicted proteins | sample Subbio2Aug_QV12A_FD_184826 | JGI IMG/M metagenome (GOLD analysis project Ga0208243, IMG submission 184826) | Serpentinite rock and fluid subsurface biosphere microbial communities from McLaughlin Reserve, California, USA - CR12Aug_QV12A (SPAdes) | ecosystem: Environmental > Terrestrial > Deep...
CGGGACCGGCGGCAGACGCGCCCGACGCGCTGCCCCACGAGGCACGCGATGCCGGGGCGTCCGTCGCCGCGGAGCACGAGCGGCCGCGGTCGAACGAGCCGGTGCATCCCGAGGTGTCCCTCGTCCCGGGGCTGCAGCCGGCTCCCGAACCGCCGGCGGAGGAGCCGGCCGCTCCGCGCTCGTCCAATTCCTTCTTCATCGAGGTCGAGGAAGAACTGACGGACGGACCGGCCGGACCCGACGCCACGGCAAGCTCCGGCGCCGCGGGGGGAACGGGCGACGAGGCATCGGCTGCCGGGGTCTCCGGGGCCGCCGCAACGCCCGCGGATGTCACGTCGGCCAGACCGGCCGATGCTGCGGATGACCGCGCGCGGGAAGCCGCGCTGCCGACGGCGGAGCACACTCCGGCCGCCCCGGGGTCCATCGGACACGATCTGCGGCCGCCTGCGGACAATGAGAACGGCGGCGCGGGCCGGACCGGATCCCACGTGGCGGCGCCTGACGAGCCGCGGTCCGAGAAGCCGTTGCCGGAGGCGGCCTTGCCGTCGGCCTTCGCCGGGGCGCAGGATGCAGCAGCCGCGCCCGACGGCGGCCACGCGGTTCTCGCCCGCCTGCCCCTGCCCATGCTGGTCCATGCCGGCGACGTCCTCCATTTCGCCAACCAGAGCTTCCTCGACTTTACCGGCTACGCCACGCTGGGCGACCTCGCGGATGCCGGCGGCCTGGGCGCGCTGTTTGCCGAACCGGGCGCGGCAGGCGATGCTTCGGACGCGCCGGCGCGCTCGGCGGTGCTGCGCCGCCGCGACGGCGCGACGATGCCGGTCCGCGCGCATCTCCAGTCGATCGCGTGGGGACGCGGCAAGGCCCTGCTCCTCGCCCTGCGGCCGGCCGAAACGCCGCAGGACGGGGCGGAGGAACGCCCGGACCTCGCCGCGCGCGTGGAGGAAATGCGCGCGATCCTGGACACGGCGACCGACGGCGTCGTGGTGATCGCCCCGGACGGGACGATCCGCTCCATCAACCGGTCGGCCGAGGCGCTGTTCGGCTATGACGACAGCGAGGTCACCGGAAAGCCTTTCGCCGCCCTGCTTGCCGTCGAGAGCCAGCGCGCCGCGCGCGACTACCTGCAGGGTCTGTCGGACAACGGCGTCGCCAGCGTGCTGAACGACGGGCGCGAGGTGATCGGCCGCGAGGCGCAGGGGCGCTTCATCCCGCTGTTCATGACCATCGGCCGGCTCCCGGGCGGCAACGGCTTCTGCGCCGTGCTGCGCGACATCACGACCTGGAAAAGGGCGGAGGAGGAACTGACCAAGGCGCGGACGCTTGCCGAACGGGCCTCCTCGCAGAAGTCGGATTTCCTGGCCCGCGTCAGCCACGAGATCCGCACGCCGCTGAACGCGATCATCGGTTTTTCCGAGCTCATGATGGACGAGAAGTTCGGGCCGGTCGGCAACGAGCGCTACCGGGACTACCTGCGCGACATCAACCGGTCGGGCAATCTCGTGCTCGACATCGTCAACGACCTGCTCGACATCTCCAAGATCGAGGCGGGCGAGCAGGAGATGGCCTACGAGGCCGTGTCGCTGAACGACGTGCTGGCCGAAACGGTGGCGATGATGCAGCCGCAGGCGAACCGCGAGCGCGTCATCATCCGCTCGAGCTTCGCCTCTCGCCTGCCCGAGGTGGTCGCCGACCTGCGATCCGTGCGCCAGATCGGCCTCAACCTCCTGTCGAACGCGGTCCGCTTCACGCAGCCGGGCGGCCAGGTCATCGTCTCCACCGCCTACGAGGCGTCCGGCGACGTCGTCATGCGCGTGCGCGACACCGGCATCGGCATGTCGAGCGCCGAGATCGAGCAGGCGCTGAAGCCGTTCAAGCAGATCAACTCGCTGAAGCGGTCGCGCAACGACGGGACCGGACTCGGGCTGCCGCTGACGAAGGCCATGGTGGAGGCCAACCGCGCCCGGTTCACCATCAGCTCCGCCCCCGGCGAAGGGACGCTGGTCGAAATCTGCTTTCCGTCGACGCGCGTCCTCGCCGATTGAGAGGGCCGCCGGACCCCCGCAAAGTCCTCACGACAATGTGATGGCTCGCCTTCGGCCAATTGTTGAGCGCTAGTCTCTGATTTGGCTGGCAATTCCTGACGGCGGCAGTTTAGAATTCTTCCAAACTCCTGATATTGCTTCGCAATCGCTTGACGATACCGGATGCTTGCGACATGGAGCGGCGAACGTCCGCAGACAGAGAGGAGCTTCCATGTCCCGCCTCACGCCGAGATTTTCCCGCATCGGCCTTGCCGCCGCAGCGATCGCGTCCACCTTCGCCGTGCTGCCGACGGCACAGGCCGACGGGGTGGTCAACGTCTATTCCTACCGGCAGCCGGACCTGATCAAGCCGGTTCTCGATGCCTTCACCGCGCGGACCGGCATTGCGACCGAGGTGCTGTTCCTGGACAAGGGGCTCGAGGAGCGCATCGCCGCCGAGGGCGCGAACTCGCCGGCCGACGTGATCCTCACGGTCGACATCGCGCGCCTCGCCGCAGCCAAGGATAAGGGCGTCACCCAGGCCGTCGACGATGCCGACATCAACGCGGCGCTGCCCGCCGAGTATCGCGATCCCGAAGGGCACTGGTTCGGCGTCACCCGCCGCGGCCGCGTCATCTATGCCTCCAGGGATCGCGTGTCCGATACCGACATCTCCTACGCGGACCTCGCCGACCCGAAGTGGAAGGGCAAGATCTGCATCCGCTCGGGCCAGCACGACTACAACCTCGCCCTCTTTTCCGCGCTCATCGCCCATTGGGGCGAGGAGAAGACGGAAGAGTGGATGAAGGGATTCAAGGCCAACCTCGCCCGCAAGCCGGACGGCAACGACCGCGGCCAGGCGAAGTCGATCATGGCCGGCGAGTGCGACCTCGCGCTCGGCAACACCTATTACGTCGGCCTGATGATGACCAACGAGAAGGAACCGGAGCAGAAGGACTGGGCGAAGTCGATCAACGTGGTGTTCCCGTCGATCGACGATTCGGGCACCCATGTGAACATCTCCGGCATGGCGATGGCCAAGAACGCGCCGAACCGCGACAATGCGCTGAAGCTGATGGAGTTCCTGGCGAGCGAGGAAGCGCAGAAGATCTACGCGGCCGAGGTGTTCGAGTATCCTGCGTCGCCCGACGTCGAGGCTTCCGACGTCGTCAAGTCCTTCGGCACGCTGAAGGCCGACACGCTGCCGCTGTCCGAAATCGCCGCGCACCGCAAGGCGGCCTCCGAGATGGTGGACCGCGTCGGCCTCGACGACGGCCCGGCCAGCTGACGGCCTCGCGACGAAGGTCGCTTGCATGACGGGGTCCGCGCGGGTAACCGACGCGGGCCCCTTTTCTTGAGCGCCTGATGCAGGAAACCAGCCGCAGAGACTTCGCCACAGGCATCGCCCTGCCCGCGCGGGCGCGGCGGGAACGGCACCCGGCCGCCTTCGCGCTGGCGCTGGCGATCGCTGCGATCGTGTTCGTACCCGTCGCCGTGCTCGCCGTCATCGCCGTCACGGGAAGCGGCGCCGACTGGCCCCATCTCGCCCGCAACGTCCTGCCCGGCTCGGCCCGGACGACCGTCTGGCTGCTCCTGCTGGTCGCGGCCGGCACCGCATCGATCGGCGTCACCACCGCCTGGCTGGTCGTCGCATACGACTTCCCGCTGCGCCGGCTGCTGGCCTGGGCGCTGGTCCTGCCGCTCGCCGTGCCGACCTACCTCGCCGCCTATGCCTTCGGCGAATTCTTCCACTTCACCGGTCCCGTCCAGAGCGGCATCCGGGCGCTGTTCGGATTCCAGACCGTCCGCGACTACTGGTTTCCCGACGTCAGGACGACCGGCGGCGCGGCCGTCGTGCTGTCTTCGGTCCTCTATCCCTACGTCTACCTGACCGCCCGGGTGGTCTTCATCATGCAGGGCCGCAACATCGCCGATGTCGCCCGGACCCTCGGCGCCGGACCTGCGAAGGTGTTCTTCCGCATCCTGCTGCCGGTCGCCCGCCCCGCCATCCTGGCCGGCGTCGCGCTGGTGCTGATGGAGACCGTCAACGACATCGGCGCGGTCGAATATCTCGGCGTGCGCACGCTCACCTTCTCGGTCTACTCGACCTGGCTCAACCGCGGCAGCCTCGAAGGGGCCGCCCAGATCGCCATGCTGATGCTGGTGCTGGTGCTCGGCCTCGTCTGGGCCGAACAATGGGCCAGGCGCAAGCAGCGCTTCCACGGCGCCCGCGCCACGCAGATGAAGGCGAAGCCGCCGCGGGTCGCGCTCGCCGGGTGGCGTGCGGCGCTGGCGACCCTCTCCGCGATGCTTCCCGTGCTGGCCGGCTTCGGCATTCCGCTCTACGTCTTCGGCGGATATGCCAGCCGCCGGCTCGACCAGATCGCAAGTCCGGCGCTGCATGCGGCCTTCGCCAGCAGCGTGGTGACCGCCGGCGCGACGGCCCTTCTGACGGTCGTCGCAGCGCTCGCGGTGATGAATGCGGCGCGACTGTCACGGTCCGCGACGATGACGGTCGTGGCCCGCCTGGCGGCGGGCGGCTACGCAGTGCCGGGCACCATCCTCGGCCTGGGGCTGCTGTTCGCGCTGACCCGGTTCGACAATTCGCTGGACGCCCTTGCCCGCGCGACTTTCGGCCTCTCCACCGGATTACTTCTCACCGGCTCGGCCGGAGCCGTCGTGCTCGCCTGTTCGATCCGCTTCCTGGCGCTGGCCGAAGGCGCCATCCGGTCGGGGCTGGAGAAGCTGCCGCGCAACATCGACGAAGCCGCCCGCAGCCTCGGGCGTTCGCCGCTGTCGAGCGCCCGCGAGATCCTGCTGCCGCTGCTCAGACCCGCCCTGATCACGGCGGCCGTCCTCGTCTTCGTCGACACGGTGAAGGAACTCTCGGCCACGATCCTGCTGCGCCCCTTCGGCTTCTCGACGCTCGCGACCCACGTCTACGAGAACGCATCCCGCGGCGTGGTGGAGGACGGCGCCCTCGCCGCCCTGCTGATCATCGTGACCGCTCTGGTGCCGGTGGTGCTGCTGTCGGGGGCGCTGATGCGCGACGGCGACGCCGCGCTGTAGCGCCTGCGCACGGCACCGGGTCGGCAACCACCGGCAAGCGCGCGCCGCTGCGCGCCCGGCAAAAAAATCGGGGCGTCCTTGCGAACGCCCCGTCAGTCGGGATTGCTGTCAAAACGAGGACTTGAGCGAAACATTGCCTGGGTCAGGCGCGGGATTTCTCCCTCAAGTTAACGCGAAGTATCGGGGTGAACCCTTAACGAAAGCTTACCAGGTTAAGGAGACCTTTAAAAATGGGTGGGGTCTCTTTCAACGCGGTAAATTTCGGCGGTACCATTCCTTAACCATGCCGGTGTGGCCGCTCAGACCTTCAGTTCGGGCAGGTCGCGGAAGAGCTCCAGCGCCTCCGGGTTCGCCAGCGCCTCCTTGTTCTTGACGGGGCGGCCGTGCACCACGTCGCGCACCGCGAGTTCGGTGATCTTGCCGGACTTGGTGCGCGGGATGTCGGCAACCGCCACGATCTTCGCCGGCACGTGGCGGGGGCTCGCGCCCGTGCGGATCCTCGCCTTGATGCGCTTGTCGAGATCGCCGTCGAGCGAGAGCCCGGGCGCCAGCCGCACGAACAGCACCACGCGCACGTCGTCGTCGAAGTCCTGGCCGATGCAGATGGCCTCGACGATCTCCTCCATCTGCTCGACCTGATTGTAGATCTCGGCCGTGCCGATGCGCACGCCGCCGGGATTGAGCGTCGCGTCCGAGCGGCCGTGGATGATGAAGCCGTCGTGCTCCGTCACCTCGGCGAAGTCGCCGTGACACCAGACGTTGTCGAACCGGTCGAAATAGGCCGCGTGGTACTTCGCACCGTCGGGATCGTTCCAGAACTTCACCGGCATCGACGGGAAAGGCCTGGTGCAGACGAGTTCGCCCTTCTCGCCGCGCACCGGCCTCCCGTCATCGTTCCACACTTCCACCGCCATGCCGAGGCCCGCGCCCTGGATCTCGCCGCTCCACACGGCGCGCGTGGGAACGCCGAGAACGAAACAGGACACGATGTCCGTCCCCCCCGAGATCGAGGCGAGGTGGACGTCGGCCTTGATGCCGGAATAGACGAAGTCGAAGCCCTCGGGCGACAGCGGCGAGCCGGTCGACGAGATGACGCGCACGGTCGAGAGGTCGTGCGTCCGGATCGGCTCGATACCCGACTTGCGGACCGCGTCGATGAACTTGGCCGAGGTGCCGAGATAGGTCATCTTCTCCGCCTGGGCATAGTCGAAGATGACGTTGCCGTCCGGGTGAAAGGGCGAGCCGTCGTAGAGCAGCAGCGTCGCGCCCGACGCCAGGCCGGAGACGAGCCAGTTCCACATCATCCAGCCGCAGGTGGTGAAGTAGAAGAAGCGGTCGCCCTCGCCGATTCCGGCATGCAGCCGCTGCTCCTTCAGGTGTTGGAGCAGAGTGCCGCCGGCGGAATGGACGATGCACTTCGGTATGCCGGTCGTGCCGGACGAAAACAGGATGTAGAGCGGGTGCGAGAAGGGCAGGCGCTCGAAGGTCAGCGGCTTCTCGTCATGCGACGCGAGCGTGTCGGCAAGGGTGCGGGCGTCAGGCACAGTGGACGCGACCGCGTCCGCGCCGCCGAGATAGTCGACCACGAGCGTGCGCCGCACGGTCGGCAGTTTCGCCACGACCTTTGCCACCTTGTCGCCGACCTCGATGCGCTTGCCGGCATACCAGTAGCCGTCGACGGTGACGAAGACGGCCGGCTCGATCTGGCCGAAACGGTCGAGAACGCCCTGTTCGCCGAAGTCGGGCGAGCAGGACGACCAGATCGCACCGATCGACGTGGCGGCCAGCATCGCCGCGATCGTCTCGGGCATGTTGGGCATCATGGCGGCGATGCGGTCGCCCGGCTTCACGCCCTCCGCGACGAAGGCCTGATGCAGTTTGGACACCATGGCGCGCAGCCCATCCCACGACACGCGGTACTCGACCTTGTCCTCGCCACGGAACACCATCGCGTCGCCGGCGCCCGTCTTCCAGAGCAGGTTCTCCGCGAAGTTCAGCGTCGCATCCGGGAAGAAGGACGCTCCGGGCATCCTGTCGCCGTCGACGAGGTCCCGCGCGCCTCGCTCCCCGATCACGCCGCAGAAGTCCCAGACCAGTTTCCAAAAGCCCTCACGATCTGTTACGGACCAGCCATGAAGTTGTTCATAGCTTGAAAGGGGCCTGCCGGCGCGCTTGGTCGCCTCGCCCATGAATGCCATAAACGGCGAGCGTCCGATGGCCTCGGGCGAAGGGGTCCAGAGCGGGGCGGTTCGAGACATGGAAGTTCTCCTGGTGGGCGATGCGTTATGCATATTGCGCAACGGGAGGGCAAGACGGCCGGGGATGCGCACCAGCGCCATCTGCGGGCCACAATAGCTTGAAAAGGCTCGCGACGCGGCGTCCGCGAAGCGGCCGGTAGCGCGCGGTCGGCGCAGGAAACGATGAGGCGCAATGCCATCCAAGGGGGCGAAACGAACGATCTGGGCCATCGCGGTGCTGGCGATCCTCTCCCTCGCCTTCATCGCGCTGATACCGTACATCGCCTCCACGCAGATCGTTCGCAATCACATCGCCGCCGAGCTGAGCGCCTGGAGCGGCTACCGCGTCGTGCTGAGCGGCATCCCGCGGATCCACGTCTGGCCGTCCTTCCATGCGGAACTGGCCGACGTGTCGCTGCAGGAGTGGGGAAAGCCCGATGCGCCCCCGGTCCTGCAGTCCGAGCGCGTGCAGATCGAGCTCTCCCCGATCGCCGCCCTGCAGGGCGACATTTCGTTCACCAAGGTCAGGCTGCTTCGGCCGGTGCTGCGGGTGTCGGACCAGGACGGGCTGGTCCCCTTCCCCGTCCCGCCACGCGGCGGCCGCATGCTGCGTGCCATCGAGGCGGCCCGGGTCGTGGTGGACGAGAACCCCGCCAAGCCCGATCCGGCGCGCATGCCGTCCGATCCCCTCGGCTCCCTCGAACTGGTCGACGGCCGCGTCGTACGCGCGGATGCGGCGGGCGAGCACGAGATCCTTTCCAGCATCACCGGCCGGGGCTCGTGGCCGACGCTCGACCGTCCGGCGTCCGTATCCCTCAAGGCGATCTGGCGCGGCGAGAGCATCGCCGTGGAGGCGAGCGTGCAGCAGCCCCTCGCCCTGCTCGCCGGCGGCAATTCCAGAACCTCGGTCTCGCTGGCCTCGTCCCCGCTCGCCGGCAGCTTCGAGGGCCTTGCCACCTTCTCCAAGCGCGGCTTCCTCGACGGCGTCGCCAAGCTGTCGTCGCCATCGCTGCGCCGGGCCATCGAATGGTCGCGGGCCGACATCACGCCGGGAGTCATCGCCGGAAACGCATCCATCTCCGGCCGCCTGATCGGCGATGCGCAGCGGCTGAAACTGGAAGACGCGGAGCTGTCGTTCGGCGCCCACCCCGGCAATGGTCTCCTCGAGATCTCGTTTGCCGGAAAGGCGCCAGCGCTTTCGGGAACGCTGGCGTTCCAGTCCCTCGACATCGGCACTCTCCTCGGGGCATTCGTGCAGCTTCCGGGCGAAGAGGGCCGCTGGAGCGGCCCGATCGAACTGGACCTCGCGCGCAAGCTTCAGCTCGACCTCCGGCTCTCGGCCGCGCGGGCCACCGCCGGCCCGCTCGAGCTCGGCCAGCTCGCCGCCACCGCCCAGATCAACGACGGCCTCGCCGCTTTCGACATCTCCGATGCCAGCGCTTTCGGCGGCACGATCCAGGCGGCGCTGCGGATCGACCGGCAGCCCGACACCGACCAGGCCGAAGTGCGCTTCATGGCTAGCGACGTCGACTTCAACGCCTTCGGTACCGCCGTCGGGCTCGGCAGTGCCCTGCCCCAGGCGCGCGCGACGATCTCGGCACTGATCGGCGGCCCCGCGGACCAGTGGGAGTCGATGCTTGCCGGAGGAGAAGGCTCGATCTCGGTCAAGCTCGGACCGGGTTCCGTCGCGTGGTTCGACCTCGATGCTTTCCGCGAGCGGGCGTCCAGGGGCGGGTTCTTCCCGCTGCGTGAGATTCCCGCCGGGACGATCGCCTTCGATTCGGCGGAGTTCCGTTCGACGGTGACGAGCGGCGTGGCGCGGCTGGACACTGCGAAGGTCGCGCAGCAGCGCCAGGTCATCGCGTTCACCGGGATCCTGCCTCTGGTCGGCCAGGGCATCGCCCTGTCCGGAACGATCCTGCCCCGCGATCCTGCCGCGCCGGACGGGACGATTGCGCCGTCCGGCGCGGCGCCGCTCGCCGCCTTCTTCGTCGGCGGCTCCTGGCGGTCGCCCTTCGTCTCGCCGATCCTGAGCGATTTCCCGCTGGAATAGCCCCTCGGCCCATCAGCCCGGGGGTCGCGCTGTACTCACACGCAGCGAATCGCGCTACGATTGGTCCAGTCGAAGCTGTCAACGGGCCGACCGGCCATGAAGATGACGCTGACGGCCAGCATCTCGGAGGGCGGATTGCTGCGTTACGTTTCGGCTGTGCTCAAGATACTCCTCGTGTCGCTCGTGACCGGCGCCGGTCTGTCGGCATTCGACATCACGGCGGCGGACGTGCTGGCCGAGGTGGGACTCACGCCGGACAACGTCCTGGACATGCTGCAGCGAGGGGTGGCATGGGCGATCCCCAACATCGTGCTCGGATCGATGGTGATCCTGCCCGTCTGGCTGGTGATCTACCTCCTGCGTCCGCCGCGCGGCTGACCGTCGCGCGCGCCACGACCGACGGCACCGGTGACGACCCCTTCAGTTGCGCTGAGCGGCCTGTTCGTCGCGCTGACGCTGGACTTCCCTGCTCTTGTTCACGACCGACGCGACGAGGACGCCGACCGCGACGATGCCGATGAGAATGGTGCAGGCTGCGTTGATCTCCGGCGTCACGCCCAGCCGCACCTGGCTGTAGATCTTCATCGGCAGCGTGGTGGCTCCCGGGCCGGAGGTGAAGCTGGCGATCACGAGGTCGTCCAGCGACAGGGTGAAGGCGAGCATCCAGCCGGACACGATCGCCGGCAGGATCACCGGAAGCGTGATGGCGAAGAAGGTCTTCACCGGCGTCGCCCCGAGATCCATAGCCGCTTCCTCCAGCGAGCGGTCGAAGGTGATCAGCCGCGACTGCACCACGACGGCGACGAAGCACATGGAGAAGGTGATGTGCGCGAGCGTCACGGTCAGGAACCCGCGGTCCAGCCCGATCGCGACGAAGAGCAGCAGCAGCGACAGGCCTGTGATGACCTCGGGCATGACCAGCGGCGCGAAGACCATCCCGGAAAACAGCACCCTGCCGCGGAAGCGGGTGTAGCGGGTCAGCGCCAGCGCGGCGAGCGTACCGAGCACGGTGGCGAAACTCGCCGAGAGGAAGGCGACCCGCGCCGTCACCCAGGCCGCGTCGATCAGGCCCTGGTTGCGGAAAAGCTCGCCGTACCATTTCGTCGAGAAGCCGGACCAGACCGTGACGAGCTTGGACTCGTTGAAGGAGAAGACGACGAGCAGCACGATCGGCAGATAGAGGAACGCGAAGCCGAGCACGATCGAGGCGATGTTGAAGCGGGACCAGGTGGTATTCATCGCGGCGCCCTCACCTGCCCTTTTCCAGCGACCGCGCCTGTGCCTGCTGAAACAGCATGATCGGCACGACGAGCAGCAGGAGCAGGATGACGGCGACCGCCGAGGAGACGGGCCAGTCGCGGTTGTTGAAGAACTCGTTCCAGAGCGTCTTGCCGATCATCAGCGTCTGCGAGCCGCCGAGCAGGTCGGGAATGACGAACTCGCCCATCGCCGGGATGAAGACCAGCATCGATCCGGCGACGACGCCCGGCAGCGCCAGCGGGAAGGTGATCTTCCAGAAGGCGGCGATCGGAGGGCAGCCGAGATCCTGCGCCGCCTCGACCAGCGAGTAATCCATCTTCTCCAGCGCCGAGTAGAGCGGCAGCACCATGAAGGGGAGATAGGAATAGACGATGCCGATGTAGATCGCGGTGTTGGTGTTGAGGATGAGAAGCGGCGTGTCGATGGCGCCAGCCCAGATCAGGAACTGGTTGAGCAGCCCCTCGGGCTTGAGGATGCCGATCCAGGCATAGACCCGGATCAGGAAGCTCGTCCAGAACGGCAGGATGACCAGCATCAGCAGCGTCGGTCGCAGCGCCGCCGGCGCGCGCGCCATGCCGTATGCGATCGGAAAGCCGACGGCCAGGGTGATCAACGTCGAGATGGCGGCGATGGTGATGCTGGATATGTAGGCGTTGAAATAGAGCGCGTCGTCCGTCAGCCACAGATAGTTGTCGAACGTCAGTTCGCGGAAATTGGCGATGAGCCCGTCCAGCCCGTCGTCGAGACCGAAGACCGGGAGATAGGGCGGCATGGCGATGGCCGTCACCGACAGCGAGATCTTGAAGACGATCAGGAAGGGAACGAGGAAGAAGACGAGCAGCCAGAGATAGGGGACGATGATGACGAGGCGGTTGCCCACCGCCCGCCCGAAGCCGCCGGCACCGGCGGCAGGCGCGTCGTCCGTCCGGTCCGGAGCGATCGTCTGGGCCATGGCGCTACCTCGTCAGCACGACGCCGGCATCCGGCGCGAAGGACACCCAGGCCGGGTCGTTCCAGGTCAGCTGGTGCTCGCTGAGGCGGGCGCTGTTCAGCGCGCTCGCCTTGACCACCTGCCCGTCGGCCAGCCGCACGTGATAGACCGTCATGTCGCCGAGATAGGCGAGGTCGAAGATCTCGCCCGCCATGACGTTGGGCGTTCCTTCGGCGGGCTGGCGCGGCGAGACCCTGATCTTCTCGGGCCTGATCGCGAAGGCGACCTCTCCGGAGCTGACGCCGTCCGGGGCGTTCTCCACCAGGATCTCGGCGCCGCTGGCGCCTTTGATGCGCAGGGTCGCACCATCGCGCGACATCACGCGGCCCTCGAGCAGGTTCACCGTGCCGACGAAGCCGGCGACGAAGCGGGAGGCCGGCGCCTCGTAGATCTCGGCGGGCGTCGCCACCTGCATCACCTCGCCCCTGTCGAGGATCGCGATGCGGTCGGCCATGGTCATGGCCTCCTCCTGGTCGTGCGTGACGACCACGAAGGTGAGGCCGAGATTCTGCTGCAGGTCCATCAGTTCGAACTGCGTCTCCTCGCGCAGCTTCTTGTCGAGCGCGCCGAGCGGCTCG
>Ga0208243_1000892_pt1 | contig 12197 bp, 15 predicted proteins | sample Subbio2Aug_QV12A_FD_184826 | JGI IMG/M metagenome (GOLD analysis project Ga0208243, IMG submission 184826) | Serpentinite rock and fluid subsurface biosphere microbial communities from McLaughlin Reserve, California, USA - CR12Aug_QV12A (SPAdes) | ecosystem: Environmental > Terrestrial > Deep...
GTGCCGGCGGGAACGGCGGCCACCTGTCGGCCGGGCTGGGCGAGGCGCATCTGGGCGGTGCGCGGGGCCGCCGCGGCCTGGCGCGTGGCGCGGCTCGCGACCATGGCCGGCGGCGCCTGGCGGGGCGAGGTGCCCTCGATGACGATGCGCGTCGCGCCGCGCTGGCGGGCGACCATCTCGAAGAGGGTGCGGGCATTGCCGGGAGCGAGGCGGATGCAGCCGTGGCTGTCGACCCGGCCGAGCCGGTCGACCATGTTGGTGCCGTGGATGGCGTAGCCGCCGCGGAAGAAGATGGCCATTAGGAGCGGATTGATGTGTTCCCTTCAGGCTCCGACCTCGAACACAAAGCCCCGGCGGAGCTGGTCAGGGTTGCTCAGCCGGGGCTTTGGGTGGTTCGCCTCATCTCCAGGATTGGAGGGACGACAGCAGCAGCACGGTTAGCGCGGCGCTTTGTCGTCGATCGTGCCCTACGGTTCTTCGAGCAGATCGATTGGCCGGACCCCGAGAGCGCGCGCCAGATTCGCCAGCGTGTCTATCCCGACAGACACTTTCGCTGTTTCGATGCGCGAAACATAAGACCGATCGACTTTCGCTCGTTCGGCCAACACCTCCTGCGAAAAGCCAACGCTTCTCCTAGCCCGTCTGAGATTGCGTGCGACCACTTTCCGAATGTCCATCGGGCGACGGAATGGGATTGTCGCCCAGCGCGCCACGGACTATCGTCCACAAACGTCGGATTGCGGCGCCTCCAGTACGCTAGCGAGCCAGACAGCTGGTCTTCGGCAAATTATGCCGATTGCGATGGTGTTCGTGGCTATGAAGGTCCCATTCGATGCACCTGGATGTCTCACCAAAGCGCTTTCCTGGGTCGAAGCTCAAAATCTCGGTTTCAGCTTTAAGCTTGGAGGTTGGGCTTCACGTCCGCGGTCGAATCGTTGGCTGTGCCGGTTCGTCATTGAAGGTTTTCGAGGAGCTGAACTCGTGGGCAGCTGCATGGGGCGTTAAATGTCACATCGTTCAGTCATCATCCCGCGCTGATTATCGTTTTGCCCTGTGGCTGGCTGATGATGTGGTGGCATCCGAATTTTTGCTGGGCTGGATTTTGGATGGCGCCGGATACAGTGGAAGGGAGCTTAACAGGTTGCAGGATCGGTCGGCGTTGCTCCGCAAGCGGGCGCAACGTTTAGTACTGGACGCGATGTCACTGAAGGCAGCATTGCTTGCAGCTGCTGATCCCATAAGGACCGATACCATTGGAGTGCGCGAGTGGCCTCTGAAGGTTTGATTGGACCCGGCTTTCAAATTGGCGATCTTGTGAGGCTGCGATCGGGCGGACCTCCCATGACCGTGGAGCGTGTGGACCCTGATGGCTTGGTTTACTGTTTGTGGTTCCATGGCCCAGGGCGGGCTCCATCATGTCGCGCGTTCGCTGCGGCGGTGCTGGATCGGACGTCAGCAGTAGGGGTAAGGGCGAACGCGGTTCGCCTACCGCGATCTTGATGTGATACTGTGCGCTTGCACCCGCCCACAAGGCACTTGGTATAAGCGCGGTCGCTCGACAGCCTAGTAGGCGTTCTCTGATCGGAGTCCCACATCCGCTCTAACTGGCTGAGAAGACGAACTTCCGATCATCACGATTCGCCAGCAACGGAGTCTCATTACTGATTGCAGCGGAGTCCCGACTGGCTTTCTGGCGATTATATCCGAGTCCGTTTCCAGAAGTGATTGGTCCGTATATTGTTTTTCCGACGGAAGTTCTCTGTCAATGTAATCTCCTCCGATCTGTCGAGAACAAAACAGAAGGGGCGGGTGGAGTATGTGCGTAGACCTAATCCGCCCCGCGCATTCACCTGCTGACAGGTGTTCTCCGCACCGAGCTATGCCGCTGCGTGTCAGCATGGAAATCTGTCTTCGTTCTATTGGGTTGACTTAACCGCAACCGCCAGGCGCTATGTTCACTCTTTGTTCTTGTACCGAGGGGTCGCGTATGAGTGGCATCAGTTATCACGTGGTCGTCACATTTGGGGTGGGCAAGGACGGCACATTGATGCCGGTCCTTGAAGAGGCAACCGCAACTCCACACGAGGCCATTCTGCTTGCCCGGAGGTTGGCCGACGTTCACGCCGGTGCCATTGCCTTCAGCCGCACCATGGATCTGGGGCTTGGCCGGTACGGTGCTGCAACGGTCCATGCCGTCGAGGGTCTCGTTCCCGAAGACTTGGCGCTCATGTGCGCTCGGCGACCGCCGCCAAGACGGCATGCTGGATGCGCGGACCTCTCGCGCAAGACGCCGAAGCCTCAAAGCCGTGAACCGAGAGCCTGGCCTAGGCTGGCATTGAGCCCTTCGTCGGGTTCGCGACGCTGACCTGGGTCGACTGGTTCAACAAGCGCCGCCTTTTTGAGCCCATCCTTAACATCCCGCCGGCCGAGGCCGAGGAACGCTACTACGCCTGGTTGGCAGAGACAGCGATGGCCGCATAACTTAAGACAACCAGCCTCCAGCAAAACCGGGACGGTTCATTCTCCACTCCTTCATCTGCCTAACGTTGCCCCCAGTTTCTAGTCAGCCGTGAGTTCGTTCCGGCGGTTGGTTGGACCCTGTCGGCGGGTTGAACGGTATCGACAGACGCGGAGCCATTTGCGAGGCATAGCGTCTGATCCCGCCGCGGGTGGAACGTGGCGGCGAAGTCCATCGGCGTCTGGGATCGGCAGTGCCGTGGTGTCCCTCCTCGGTCGTGAAGAGTTGGCTCGCGCTGATCTGCCGTGGCTAGGTCGTGGACTCATTAACGCGCAGCCATAGACGTATCGCCGCAAGCTGGATGAACGCGAGGTAGTTGGCAGCGAGCTTGTCGTAACGCGTCGCGACACGTCGGCAGTGTTTGATCTTGTTGAAAAATCGTTCGACCAAATTCCGGGCACGGTAAAGATAGGGGCTGAAGCTGAGCGCCTCGGTCCGATTGCTTCTCGGCGGGATGTTGGCCCAGGCACCACGCTGGCAGACAAGTGCCCTGATCCAGTCGGCGTCATACCCGCGATCAGCGAGCAGCATCGACCCAGGCTTTAGGCGAGACAGAAATTTGGCGGCAAGCCGATTGTCGTGTGCTTCGCCGGTCGTGAGTGCGAGCCGGATCGGCAGGCCGTTCGTGTCGACCAATGCATGAATCTTGCTGGTCAAACCACCGCGCGAGCGACCCATGCCCTGTCTCCTGTTACGAGCGATACAGGCGGCGTGTTGGTGAACGCGGACAATCGACGTGTCGATCATTTGAACGGCGCCATCATGAGCACCGGCAAACGCGTCCATGATCCGACTCCAGACGCCGGCACGGCGCCAGCGAACGAAGCGATTGTAGCAGGTGGTATAGGGGCCGAAGCTGCTTGGCAGGTCACGCCATGGCGCCCCAGACCGCAGCACCCAGAAGATGCCATTCAGGACGCGGCGGTCGTTCACACGGGGCACGCCGCGCGGCTTGTTCGGCAGCATCGGCTTGATAGCGGTCCACTCGGGATCGGTGAGTTCGTAGCGCATGATTCGTCGCTCCTCGATTTGGAGCCTTGAATCACGGCGTTGTCGCCTGCCTCAACCGGCTGGATGAAGCCTGGAGGGTCCGCTGTCGTGAAAAGCGGAAATCTTATGCTCAGGCTGAAGGTTACCGGGTATGACCCGCAACGGAGATCAGCTACCAGCAACGAACCCGTGCTCCAAGACGCGATCAATCCTTCAAGGCATAGGGATAGATCGGCCTTTATCCTTTTCAGCCACAATGAATTCCAGGAACCGAAGTCGATCTGTTGTGCTCGGGTTCCAGTGGGAGTGAATCGTTCCCGCCGGTACGAACAGGCTGTCACCGGCTTTCAGAGTTACGGGCTGCTTGCCTTCCTCCTGCCAAACGCCTGATCCGGACAGGACATAAAAGGTGATCGCAGCGGGATGTAAGTGACGGGGGTTGACCCCGCCCGGCTCATATTCCGCTTCGTAAACTGCGACTTCCTGGTTCGCTGTGTTGGGCACCACCATCTTCAGCAGCGGCGCATGAGGTATCACGCCACGTCGTTGGCTCGCAGCCGGTTCTGGCTGAAGCATGAACAGGGCTCCCAGAGTTGCAATGCTGATTGATTTGAAGAGCGACAAGTTGGTCATTTCATTCTCCGAAGCGGCCGGATGGGTAGCGACTGGCCCAACCGAAACACAGTCCAAACTGGGAAGACCGCGATGGCCCATGCACTCACAAACCCTTGACGCACAATTATCATTGGCGTGGTAGTGGTTGCCCCGCAAACGCTATTAACTTATGGTCAGCCCAACCTTAGATTGGGGTCAAAGCGATGCGACGCTTGCCGTCGTTGAATGGATTGCGTGCATTCGAGGCCGCCGGGCGCCATGGCAGCTTCACTGCTGCAGCCAAGGAATTGAATGTTACCCAGACCGCGGTCAGCCGACTTGTCCGGCTCTTGGAGGATCGCTTCGGCTTCCCATTGTTCCGCCGTCATGCCAGCTCACTTGAACTCACGGATCAGGGTCAAACGCTCTTGGCCGGACTTACCGAGGCATTCGATTCCATTGCGCGAGTCGCCGAAAGCGTGGCGGCGATGCGTGCCGGACCGGTGCTCACGATCGGAGTCGGGCCAACGTTGGCGGTGAGCTGGCTAATTCCGCGACTGGCCAGCTTCTATCGCGGCCACCCCGACATTGAAGTGCGCATGGCCACCGGTGGCGCGACACGTCCGGTGCGCGACGATTGGACCTGTACGATTCGCCGAGACACTGACGGCTGGCCGGGCTATATCGCCGAAACTCTATTCCCAAGCACCGTCGTAGCGGTTTGCACGCCGCAAATAGCTTCTTCACTTCGGTCTGTTAGCGACTTGAATAGCGCTACTCTGATCCGCGTGTCCAATATGCCCAATGACTGGCCGTGTTGGTTCGAAGCAGCAGGTTTGCGTCATCCGGCGCTCTCGGCCGGTGAAGTGCTGTTCGAGAGTAATGCAATGGCGATGCAAGCGGCGCTCGATGGAGCGGGCGTTGCTGTAGCTCAGCTTCCGTATGTCAGCGATGCACTGGCAGCAGGTCGATTGGTTGCTCCATTCCCAATCATCGCGAGCAAGCGCGAGAATTGGTTCTTCGAGTACCGACCAATGCGCCAGGAAGAACCAGCACTCATAGCATTCCGCGACTGGCTGCGTGGCGAAGCGGAGAAACAAAGACAAGCTGAAGCCGCCCTGCTGAAGCAGTCACCAGGAACGTCTGCAATGGCAGTGTGATTTGTCATTTTGGGATGATGGCTGTTGCTGGCACGACCTGGACGCGCCGCGGCGGCGATCTGTGGTGAACCGGACCATCGACTGGGACCCTGGCTGTTTCGTTTATGAGTACGCCTCCTAGCCCTTTTTGGGATTGCGAAGCTGACTATTCTCCGCCAACATCTCGACGACCATGCATTCGGATACAGATCCACCGGCGCACGCCGTAATCATCCGCCGCAGCACCTTGCGCAAAGCCGTGAGCGACGCGATCCGATGTTCGACGTCAGCAAGCCTGGCCCGGGCTATGACATCTGCCTCCGTGCAAGACCGCTGGGGATTGTCCTGAAGCGCGAGCAACGCCCGGATCGCGTCGACCCCGAAGCCCAGCTCTCTAGCGTGACGGATGAAGGCGAGGCGCCGAATCTCCGCCTCGCTGTAGAGGCGCCGGTTGCCTTCCGACCGCAAGGGCGAGGGCAGCAGCCCGATCTGTTCGTAGTAGCGGATCGTCGGCACCTGCACGCCTGATTGCGCGGCTGCCTGGCCAATCGGCAATGCCTTTTTCATTTCAGCTTGCTCCTCTAGTCACTAGAGGATGTAGGGTGTTGGCCAGGATCGCAAGAAGATTAACCCACGAAAGCCAAAATGGATGTCGCCATCAGCAGTTAGAGCCCGTTACCGCATCGGCGGAATGGACTGCGTGTCATGCGCTACCAAGATCGAAACCGCTGTGCGGCGCCTTCCGGGTATTGATGAGGTTGGCGTCTCGGTCGCCAGCGGCACGCTCACCGTAATGCTTGCGGATGCGCACGGTGCCGCCGCGGTCGAGCGGCAGGTCAAGTCGTTGGGTTACAGCATCGAGCCTGCAGACGCGCAGGACACACCCTCACATGCAATCGGCGCGGGACAAGCTCCGCACGGGGAGAGTGGCCGCACCGACGAAGCATGGTGGAAGCAACCCAAGGCACTGCTCACGATCGGCTGCGGGGTGGCGCTGGTGCTGGCGTACGTCGCCGGTCAGCTGCTGCAACGGATCGAGACTTGGGCGTTCCTCGCGGCGATGATGATCGGGCTTGTGCCTATCGCCCGGCGGGCGTGGTCAGCGGCGTTCGCCGGCACGCCATTCTCAATCGAGATGCTGATGACGATCGCCGCAGTGGGCGCCATCATCATCGGCGCTGTCGAGGAAGCTGCCGCCGTGGTCTTCCTATTCCTGGTCGGCGAGCTGCTGGAAGGCGTGGCGGCGAGCCGTGCCCGCGCAAGCATCCGCGACCTGGCTACCCTGGTGCCCAAAACCGCGCTGCTCGAGGAAGACGGGAAGACGCGGGAAGTCCCGGCCGAGCTGCTCGCGGTCGGGGGCGTGATTGTGGTGCGTCCCGGCGACCGCATCCCGGCCGACGGCGAGATCCTCGACGGTAGCAGTTCCATTGACGAAGCCCCGGTGACCGGTGAGAGCACACCCAAGCGCAAAGGCGTCGGCGATATCGTCTTTGCAGGCACGATCAACGCCGATGCCGTCCTGCGCATTCGGGTCACGGCAGCGGCGGCCGACAACACCATTGCGCGCATCGTCCGGCTGGTCGAAGAGGCGCAGGAGAGCAAGGCGCCAACAGAACGTTTCATCGATCGGTTCTCGACATACTACACGCCCGCGGTGCTCGTTGCCGGCGCGCTTGTTGCCGTGCTCCCGCCGCTCATGGCGGGGGCCTCATGGCCCGACTGGATTTACAAGGGCCTGGCCGTTCTTTTGATCGGCTGCCCCTGCGCCCTGGTCATCTCGACACCGGCTGCGATTGCCGCGGGCCTGTCAGCTGGCGCCAGGAGGGGTTTGTTGCTCAAGGGCGGCGCGGTGCTCGAGGGGCTGCGCAAAATCACCACAGTGGCGTTCGACAAGACCGGCACCCTGACCCAGGGCAAGCCGGTTGTGACGGATGTGGTGGCCATCGGCGTAGCCGAGCGCGAGGTGCTGTCTCTCGCCGCGGCTCTCGAGACCGGATCAAGCCACCCGCTGGCCGTGGCGATCCTCGCTCGCGCCAAGGACGACCGTGTCCCGATTCCGCCGGCGGACGATGCCAAGGCCTTGGCAGGCAAAGGGGTCAGCGGCCGAGTAGGGGGCAAAACGGTACTGCTCTGCTCGCCTTCGGCCGCAGCCGAACGAACCGCACTGTCGCCGGAGCAGTCAGCGCGCATCGTCGCGTTCAACGAGCAGGGCAAAACCGTCTCGGTCTTGCTGGTCGACGATCAGCTGACCGGGTTGATTGCCATGCGGGATGAGCCGCGCGCGGACGCCATCGTGGGGCTCTCCGCCCTGAAGGCCGCCGGCATCCGTACAGTGATGCTCACCGGCGACAATCGGCGTACCGCGGAGGCGATCGGCGCGTCCCTCGGCATTGAGGTCCGCGCTGAACTGCTGCCGCAGGATAAGCAGTCCATAGTGCGGGAGTTGCAAAGCAACGGCGCGATCGTCGCCAAGGTTGGCGATGGCATCAACGACGCGCCAGCGCTTGCGGCGGCGGATATCGGCATTGCCATGGGCGGCGGAACTGACGTCGCGCTGGAGACCGCCGATGCGGCCGTGCTGCATGGCCGCGTTCTCGATATCGTCAACATGGTCGGCCTGTCGCAAACGGTCATGACCAACATCGCGCAGAACATCACGATCGCGCTGGGGCTTAAGGCGGTGTTCCTGGTCACCACGGTCCTCGGGGTAACGGGCCTCTGGCCGGCGATCCTCGCTGATACCGGCGCAACGGTTCTGGTGACGGCCAACGCCATGCGGATTCTCGCGTGGAGAGGCAGATCCGAACCGCAACCGTTCTTTGCGTCCGATCGGCCGTAGTTGTATCAGCCAACGCACAGTTTCCCGCCGTTGATTGGAAGACCTTGAACATGCGTACGCACATCCGCGCGGTCCTCTTCGGGACAATGGCAGCCGGCGCCATTGCGCTGACGGGTTGCTCGTCAACGGTGTCGGAACGTCGGGATCTCGCGCCGATACCCGCAGCGCTGCTCACCGAGATGCAGGGGAGGGGGATGACCCCGGCCGACCCGATCGTGATCCGCATTTTCAAAGAGGAATCGGAACTCGAGCTCTGGAAGCGGGACCGCAGCGGGCGATATGTCCTGCTCAAGACTTATCCCCTGTGCCGCTGGTCGGGACAGCTCGGTCCGAAGCGACGGGAAGGGGACCGGCAGGCGCCGGAGGGCTTTTACACCGTCCGACGCCAGCAGATGAACCCTAACTCGCAGTTTCATCTTTCCTTCGATCTCGGCTTTCCCAACACGCTGGAACGCGCCCAGGGGTTCACGGGCACCTCGTTGATGGTGCATGGCGCCTGCACCTCGTCGGGTTGCTTTGCCATGACGGATGCCGGTGTCGCTGAGGTCTACGCGGTGGCGCGGGAGGCGTTTGCAGCCGGTGCGGAGAGCTTTCAGGTCCAGTCGTTTCCCTTCCGCATGACCCCGCGCAATCTCGCGCGGCATCGCCGCAGTACCCACCAGGCGTTCTGGACCAACCTGCGCGAGGGCAACGATCATTTCCTCGCGTCGCAGCGCCCTCCCGAAGTTACAACCTGTGGCGGCCGATACCGTTTCAATGCGCGCGCTTCAGACCAGGCGACGCGACTGGATCCGCTGCGACCGTGTCCGGAGTTGCAGCTTGATGCGACGATTGAGGCGGCTGTCCTCGCGAGGCGGCAAACCGATGATGCCGATGTGCGGCAGCTCGTGGCGACCGGCTTGCCGGCCATCCGCGTCGAATTCACCGACGGCGGCATGCATGGCAGCTTCAGGGACATCCTTCAGCGGGACGGCGTGGAGCGTCTGCGCGCGATGACATCCGCCCGCGTGGAGGTGAGCCGGCCGCAGGCGGTCTTGGCGCCGCCGAGGGAAGTTATGCTCGAACAGGCGGCCGCATCAGGCGGGCAGACATCTCCGTCCCCAACACGCGTCGCTTCACAACCCTAATCTCGCAGCGCGACCCGCATGCCGTCCCGATCCCTTCATCAGGCTTGGCTGCTCGCCACTGTCATCGCGGCAGTCGCCGCAATCGATATCGCCACCAAGATACTGGCCATCCAGTATCTTGGTGCTTCCCCGATGTCGGTTGTTCCGGGCGTGAACCTCAGCCTGGGCTTCAATCGGGGCATCAGTTTCGGCCTGCTGGCCGCTGAAACGCCGTTGGAACGGTGGACGCTTATGGTGATAACCCTGCCGATAATCGCTGGACTAGCCGTCTTCATGTGGCGAAGCGTCGACATGATCGAACGCTTGTCCTGCGCTCTCATCATAGGTGGCGCCGTCGGCAATCTCCTCGATCGTCTCGACGATGGAGCCGTGACGGATTTCATCGACGTTCACGCACGCGGGTGGCATTTCCCCACGTTCAATCTTGCCGACGTGGCAATCACCTGCGGGGTACTCGGGTTTCTCATCGCGGCGCTCCGGCCTCCTTCCAGCGCAGGATGACGCCGGGCCTATGAGTCGGCCGCAATCGGAAGAGAGCGCTTGTGCGCGGTCGCCTTGTAAGCGCGGACGATGCGGCCATGCGCGTCTGCTGGGATGGATTTTCCCTCCAGGAAATCATCGATCTGCTCGTAGGTGACGCCGTATGCGTCCTCATCCGGCCGCAGCGGAGCGTTGCTTTCCAGATCCGCCGTCGGGACCTTGACCACCAGGTGTTCGGGCGCCCCGAGATGACGCGCAAGAGCACGCACGCGGCGCTTGTTGAGCCCGGCCAGCGGCAGGATGTCGGCGGCGCCGTCGCCATGCAAACGGATGGCGACATGTTCACTCCGCGGACCAACGAGGTCCCCGTACGAAGGAGAATATGATGAAATCCGCGATCATGTCGGTTTGCCTGATGGCCATGACCGGAGCTGCCTGGGCCAGTGGTCCTGTCCCCACCACAACTTCTCCCGAGGAGCGCGAGAGGCACGAATTCGTCGATGCACAGCGCGGCATCCGGTCCGGCGTCGAGCCGTCACGCCCCAACGAAATGGCGCAGCCGCGCTCGGGCTTTAATCGTTCCTACACCCTGCCTGCGACCCCGCGCTACCAGCAAGATCCCATCACAACCGGTGCTGGCGGCAATTCGTAATCTGCCGCGACCGTCACATATCAACATTCGCCAGGTGCTCCACGCGATGGAAGCACCTGGCGGATGTCCGCCATGCGGCGCTTCGGACGAGGCCAGGTCGGACTGTTCCTCAAGCGGTTGCCTCCGCTGACGCATTTAAAGGAGCTCGGTCATGCAGACGGACCCGAAAACTGCTCGGTTTGATAAAGGGGGCATGGATTGCGCCGGCTGCGCGATTGGTCGAGAACGCGGTGAAGCGGCTACCGGGGGGAAGGCGATTCTGACGGGGGCCTGCGGTCTCGCCCTCGCGCTTGCCTGGACTGCCGGGCACCTGATGCCTTCTGTCTAGAAATGGCCCTTCATCATTGCGATGGCTGCAGGTGTGCTTCCCATTGCGCGCCGCGCGGGTGCTGCCGCAGCGCAGGGCACACCATTCACGATCGAAACATTCATGACCATCGCGGCAGCGGGTGCCATTCTCATTGGTGCGGCTGAAGAAGCGGCCGCCGTCGTCTTCCTTTTTCTGGTCGGCGAACTTCTGGAAGGCGTCGCGGCAAGTCGAGCCCAAGCTAGTATTCAGAGCCTTACCCAGCTCGTGCCGAACAAGGCCATTGTTGAGGAAACCGGGCAGACGCGTTCGGTCCCGGTGACGTTGCCCCTCTGGGAAAATCCAGCTTGAAGTTCGTTCTGGCCTATCGAGAGGACCAGAACATGAGGCCCAGCCGCGTCACGGAAGAGCAGATCATCGGGATCCTGAAGGCGCACGAGGCCGGGATCCCGGTCTCTGACCTGTGCGGGCCAAGCACGGGGTCAGCGACGCACGCATCTACAAGTGGAAGGCCCGCTTGGGCGGGATGGACGTATCCGACGCCAAGCGTCTGAAGGCGCTTGAGGACGATATTGCCAAGCTGAAGCGCATGCTGGCCGACGCGATGCTGGACAACGTCGCGCTGACGGATCTGCTGGGAAAGAGGAGGTGACGCTTGGCTAGCCGAGCGGAGGGCGGTTGCCCACCTCATGGACACCCATGGGATGAGCGAACGGCGCGCGTGTAAAGCCACTTAGCTTTTGCTGCATGACCATGAGGTACAGGACCACGCGCGGGGATGACGCCTCGCTGCGCGAGCGCATGAAGGCCATCGCCCGGGAACGGCGACGCTTCGGCTACATGCGTCTGCATATGCTGCTTCGGCGTGAGGTCTTCCAGGTCAACCACATGCGGCTGTTCCGGCTTTACCGCAAGGAGCGGCCGACTGTGCGCCTGCGAGGCGGCCGCAAACGGGCGATCGTGACACGGGCGCCGATGATGATCCCGCTGCGACCGAACAAGCGCTGGTCGCTGGACTTCGTCGCCGACTGCACCCGCGAGTGCCTGACACTGGTGGCGGACACGTCGCTGTCGGGTGTGAGGGTTGCTCGCGAGTTCGACAGGCTGCTGGCAGAGCGCGGCAGGCCGAAGATGATCGTGAGCGACAATGGCAGCGAGCTGACCTTCAACGCTATCCTGGCCTAGGCTGACGCGGCGAGGGTCAACTGGCACTACATCGCGCCCGGCAAGCCGATGCACAATGGCTTCATCGAAAGCTTCAACGGCAGCGGGACGAGTTGTTGAACGAGACGCTGTTCTCCAGCCTGGCCCAGGCCAGAGCCGCACTCTTAAGGTGGCAGCTCGACTACAACACCACAAGGCCGCACTCGAAGCTCGGATGACAGACGCCGATGGACCTCGCGGCCACGTTCCACCCGCGGCGGGATCAGACGCTACGCAACGTGAATAGCTACGCGTCTGCCCACGCCGCTCAACCCGCCCGAGAGGGCCAAACCAACCGGCGGAACGAACTCAAGGCTGGATAAAAACTGGGGGCAACGTCAGAATGCA
>Ga0208243_1000893_pt1 | contig 12183 bp, 12 predicted proteins | sample Subbio2Aug_QV12A_FD_184826 | JGI IMG/M metagenome (GOLD analysis project Ga0208243, IMG submission 184826) | Serpentinite rock and fluid subsurface biosphere microbial communities from McLaughlin Reserve, California, USA - CR12Aug_QV12A (SPAdes) | ecosystem: Environmental > Terrestrial > Deep...
TTTATTATGACCGGTGGTCTCACCATAAAAGGAATTACAAAAAAAGTATCTCTTGATGTTGAATTCGGCGGAATAATGACTGATCCCTGGGGAAACCGTAAAGCAGGTTTCAGTGTCAACGGAAAAATCAACCGCAAAGATTTTGGCCTCAATTGGAATACAGCCCTCGAAACAGGTGGCGTGTTGGTTGGCGAAGAAGTAAAAATCAACGCCGAAGTTCAATTTGTATTGCAAGCCTGATCCCGTGAAATAAACTCAACTGAAAATCATGGACAGACATGAATTCTTACGTAAAGCCTTCCTCGGAGCAGGATTGCTGGTATCAGCGAAACTTTCCGGAGGAATGGTTTTACAGGAGAATGTAAAAAACAGCCGGATTGAACCTGTGGGATTCAATCATTTACCAAACAACAAAGGAGAAATCATGAATAACAAGGTGCTTCATAAAGCTGGTACAAGAGGCCTGGCCAATCATGGCTGGCTCATCAGCAGGCACACATTCAGTTTTGCAAATTATCACAACCCTGATCGTTTGAATTTTGGTGTGCTCAGGGTTTTGAACGACGATTTTGTGCAAGCCGCAAAAGGATTCAGCACTCATGCACACGACAATATGGAAATAATCTCCATTCCGCTTGAAGGTGCACTGGAACACAAGGACAGCATGGGCAATGTTGCCATTATCAGTAAAGGTGACATACAGGTAATGAGCGCCGGTAGCGGAATCACGCACAGCGAATACAACAAAAACACCGATAAGCCGGTAAAATTCCTGCAAATCTGGGTATTCCCGAATAAACAGAATGTTAAACCCCGTTATGACCAGCTGACTTTGAAGGAAGAAGACCGACACAATAAACTGCAACAGATTCTTTCGCCCAACCCTGAGGATGAAGGCGTTTGGATTCATCAGCATGCATGGTTTCATCTGGGTAAGTTTGAGGAAAATATTTCAATTAACTACTCCCTGAAAAAGAAAGGGAACGGTATGTATGCCTTTATCCTGAAAGGAAATTTCACCATCGACGGAACCCAACTTGCGGAACGCGACGGGCTGGGAATCTGGGATTCAGACAGCATCAGCCTCGTTTCCGGATCAGCGGATGCCGAAATTCTGCTTATGGAAGTACCTATGACAATTTAACCACCTATAAATACAGGCATGAACCGAAGAAAATTTGTTGTTTCGGCAATGGCCTTGCCAATCAGCGCATACGCAATGAAACTGAATTCACTCCATAAACTATTTGCCGGATCAGAAAACACCGCAACCATGCCGGTGCTTTTTCTCGGACATGGCAGCCCGATGAATGCCATTGAACTGAATGAGTTTTCACGGGGGTGGCAACAAGTCGGGAAGAGTATTCCAACACCTTCGGCAATAGTTTGTATTTCAGCGCATTGGGAAACAAAGGGAACTTTTGTCACTGCCGTCGAAAAACCCCGAACCATTCACGATTTTGGTGGTTTCCCGCAGGCATTGTTCGATGTTCAGTATCCGGCCCCCGGAAGCCCGGAACTTGCCCTGGAAACCAAACTTCTGCTGAAAACCACCGAAGTCGGACTCGACGAAACCTGGGGGCTCGACCATGGCGCCTGGAGTGTTATCAAACATCTTTACCCGAATGCTGATATTCCGGTGATACAGCTTAGCCTGGATTACAGCAAACCTCCACAGTACCATTATGAGCTGGCCGCTGAATTGGCGGCACTTCGCAACAAAGGGGTGCTGATTATCGGCAGCGGAAATATGGTGCACAACCTGCGCATCATCGACTGGAAGAAACCCGATACTGGTTTTGACTGGGCCATAGAAACCGACGCAAAAATGCGGCAATGGATTGCAGATGGCAACCATCAGGCGCTGATTGACTATAAAAAAGCCGGGCGGGCATTTGAGCAATCCATCCCTACACCGGAGCATTACCTTCCATTGCTTTATACCCTTGGTTTGCAGGGTAAAAATGAGGAGATTTCTTTCTTCAACACCAAAACCATTATGGGGTCTATTAGTATGACTTCGGTGAGGATAGGGTAGGAATAATTATCAAAATTTTACTTCTTAAGCAAAAGGCGGAATCAGTAATTTGATCCGCCTTTTTTAATGATCCTGCAAGCCTTGATTCATTGAATCTTGTGGTTGATTCGTCTGTTTTTGCTAAAAACTATACCCCAGACTTATTCCGGCCAGTGGTACCAATGCATATTTACCTTCATCTGTTAATGGTATCACAAACATGGGAGTAAATCCTGTTCTGAAAAAGAGACCTTTTTTTTTCTGATAACGATATCCGATTACGCCATGAACAAACATATTATAGATGGATCCCTCCATGAAATTTGTACTGAGGCCACCACCCATTTCAATCCGGTGTCTTTTGCCTCCGAAATAGTATCCCATGACATTGGGGGACATTCCCTCCTCTATTGCGGCAACACCAATACTTATGGCGTAGGTTTCCTTTATCCTGTAATCCACATTCAAAGAAAACCATCCTTTGCCTAAAAGCTCAAAAAAGGGTGATATGCATGGCTCCCAATCATTGTAAGAAGATGCGTTGGGCAAAGCAACCGATTCTTCCCTGCTTTCCTGTGCATGCAACTGAACCGAAAGGATAAGCAACAAACCAAAGAAGGGTCTTTTAAAAATTCCCTGGTAAATATTTGCTTTCATTTTTTTGGTTTTGCTTTTTAGGGGAATATTTAACAGAGGGCAACAACTCCATGAAAGCAGACCCGAAACATTACCTCATCACAAACGGAACAATGATTGAAATAACTCCGGTGCATACAACCACCAGAATAAAAAGGTTATACCTCACGCTGTAGCTGCTCATGAGTGAAGCATCATAGTACTTGTCGACCTGCTGATCTTTGTACATGAGAATTAGTCCGTTCAGCAGTTTGGTGCGGGTTTGCTTGCCTTTTGAAAGGCCGATAATGGCCACCAGGTTGATGATGATAACCAGCGCGACAAAAATGAACATCACAATCAGCGCTGTATCATCGGTGCGTGACTTTTCCACCGAACCCGCATTTATTGCCAGGGCAATCAGGTTAAGGGCTATGGAAGCAAGAATGAAAATAATATCCGTCTTTGCATTCTGCTGCAATTCGGAGGTAATGTGTTTGTGAACATGTTCAATCATGGCTGTTGTTTTTAAACTTGTTTCGGTAAAATTTTGTGTGTCCACAGGCAATCTATCTTCAGGGTTGTGATAGCTTAAACTTCCAGACTTTCGCCTTTTTTCCGGGCCAGCCCGGCTGAAACTGGTAATTTTTCGACCCGGAATTGATAACCATTAAGACAGCAAAACAGGATGTCAAAGTAATTGTGCTGCCAATTGCCCAGTTTTTGTAAGTTTCAGTATTCAGATAGCCTTCTTTATAGTTGTAGCTGATCAATGGAGAAGCTATCAGAACAAACAGTGATGCAAATATGACCGGTTCGAAAATGTCATCTGCTCCGTAAACTGCTTTTGACCATTTCCTGACTTTAAGAAAACCAATATCTTCTAAAGCTACCGTCTTCAGCCCATTGCCCGGGTAAGTGTTTAAAAGGTAAATATCAGGCGGCTTGGTGGTCGTTTGCCTGGTGCCATCAGGATATTGCTTAAGTGATTTATATTCGCTCAGCTTTATCGTCAATGAGTCTGCGCCTCCCGAATGAAATAACCCCCTTAGCGTAATGTCCTCTTTTGTCAAATCTGCTTTAAAAAGCCGGGTTCTGATGGTAAGCTCTATCCGGGGATTTAACTTCAGCATTTTTACATTGGATTCATCTGTAGACCTGTAAACAGGCACTTTCCAGGTCTGGGCTTCTGCTGCAAATGAAAAACCCAATGACACAATGATTAATATGAGCTTTTTCATGTTTGAGATTTTTTAATATCAGGCTCAAGTCCTTGAAGTTGAATGATAAGCCTGACAATTATCTGGAACATCCCCTTAAAGGTAAAACATTTCTCAGGCAAATCAAAATCTTTAAGCCTGATTTTTAGATACTTCTAAAACGGGCTGAAAAACGAAAAATAATGATGACAAGTCTTATCCGGCGGTTCAAACAGCAATTGACCCGGAGCACCTGAAGCTTTTGAAAAGTACTTGTCAAGGGCATTGGCTTCTTTCATCAGCTTATTTACTTCATCCTGATTGCCCGAAAACATGGCTGTTCTGGCCATTAGCCCAAGAGTATAAGCCTTCATTGGCACAATCGGTTCCGGCTTGGTGTTCAGATATTTTTCAAAACATTCCTTCGCAAGGGGCAATTCCGTAGCGGCAAGTTCCTTGTCCTGCATTACCTTCATCACGTGGTATCTGCCAAGGTCAAGCATCAGAAGGATTTGTGAAGCATCGGCTTTCATGGCTTCTGCAAAATACTTTTCGGCCTGCTCCGCATTGTCCTTAAAAAGGCAGGCGATTCCGGCCTGTCTGAGCAGTTCCGGAGTGCGTCCGTTCAGGGCAATCTGGTCTTCCCAGAATTTAACCAGATCAGTACCCTGAGGTGCCAGAGCCGCCCTTGCCCTTGCGCCAAAATAAGCATCAGTTTTTGCCAGCTTATCAGCATAATAAACCGCTTTCAGGCTATCGCCACCCATTTCCTTTGGCAATTGACCATATATTTCCACAAGGTAAAGCATGGGTTCAACGTAATCAGGTTTAATTAATATAACCTTTTCAAACCTTTTACAAGCTTCAATTACATTGTCTTTTAACTTGTCCTCCTGTCCCATTTCCATACCCATATAGGCATTCATAAAGCCAATTATGGCATGGTAATAGGCGTAGATTACATTACCCGGATCACTGGCTACCGCTTTGTTGATGTGTCCATTGATATCATTCAAAGAGGTTCCGCCGCCACCGGTCAGCAGATAAAAACTCAGCCTGGCCATTTCGTAATGTGCCATGGCATTGGTTGAGTCTTTGGCAAGAACCTGCTCCAGCTGGACTTTTGCCTCATCAACCTTTCCGCTCATCCTTAACTCAAAAGCCTTCATCACATCTTTTTTATACCCGGGTTTTTCACCACTGCCGGCAATTGCTGCCATGAAACAGGAGAGCAGGAAAAAAATCATCGTTGACTTTTTCATTTTCGTAAGGTTTGATTTGATTTTTATTGTAACTTTAATAGTCAAAATTACGATGACCGTGGCTTTCCTTTTTTGAATGTTGCTTGTAAACAAATTGTAAAACACTTTACCAGCGTTTTACCATCGTTTGACCCGCTAATTGATCATCTTTGTGAACGACAAGGATTTACAAATCTTCGGAATCCTGAAGCAAAAGATTGTGAAGCAAATGCAACAATCCTATCCGGGAATAAATCCTTCCATCAATGAATGGAAAGGGCAGGAAATCGTGGATTTCCAGGAAGAGTTGTTGATCAAAGTGAATGCCCATATCAGCGAAAAATGGTTTTACATCCACTTTAAGTCTGACAAAGCAAACCTTCCGCGCATTGATATTTTGAATATAATGAGCCGGTATGCAGGCTATGCAAACTGGGATGATTTCAGGTATAAAAATTCCTCTCCGGATGCAGTACTTGATAAAGTCAGGGGTGCAAACCGATATTTCATTTATGTTCCGGCAGCGGCTTTGCTTATTCTGGGACTTTTATTTATCCTTTTTAAAATTTTCAGTTCGCGCGAATACCGCTTTAGTTTTTATGATGCTGATACCGCCGGGCCCGTTACCAACTGCACAATAAAAGTCAATGTTCTGCACGACGATGAATCACCGGTGAGTTACCTGTGCCAGGCCGATGGCAGCTTTACCCTGAAAACAGGCAGGGCTGAAATACGTTTTGTGGTGGAATCGCCTTATTACCACACAGATACTATCGTTCGCGTTCTCAATAAATTCAATACCGACGAAATCGTAAAACTCCGCCCCGACTACTATGCACTTATGATAAAGTATTTCTCGGGCAGCAGGATTGACGACTGGCAAAAAAGAAGAGAACAGTTGAACCTGATAATTTCTGACAGCGCAATGATTTACCAGGTGCATAAAAGCAGCGAACCACTGGGAGTAGAATTGTATAACAAATGGGAATTTATCGATAAACTCTCTCTGCCTTCTTCGGGGCTCAAATCGATAGAGATATTTGACACCAGATACGATGGCGGCAAGATATGCCTGATTCGCTTCAGACAAAAGGAGGCCGGAAAATGAGAAAATGGATTTTGATATTCCTCGTGCCTGCAGTTTACCTGCTCCTGTGCTCAAAATCCTGTGATTCAGGGCATATGGATGATGCTGCATTGCAGAAAAAGAAGCTGAATAAAACCAGAGATCTTATTATAACCGAAGCTGAAAGTGAAACCCTTTCAGATCAATCACTCCGGGCTTATGAAGCAAATGCCAAACATAAACTTACTGATTTTGCAGATTTTCTCAGCATTTATTTCGATCAGAACATCGGATCAGCTATGAAGGATCAGGCCGGGAATATGATTGTAAAGCTGTTCTCTTCTGAAGAAATTACTATACCCCTATTTATTACCGGGGTAAAAAAGACAGGAAATTTCACCCTGGCAGAATTGCTCAGTAATGAGAATCTGCCTGAATACAATTCAACAAAAATCCTGATCGATTCAATTGCAGTGAGAGACCCGTTGCGTTATTCCGGCGAATCATTATACATGGGAACACTGACATTTTCCACCCGGGTTATATCATACTCTTCTTCCGATTCTCTGGTTTCAGAAAAGATAAAAATGGAAACAGAAATTCTTGTGAAAAAGGTCAATAAGACTTTTGGAAATGAAAGCCTGAGGGTATGGGGTGTTTTTTTAGGAAGTATGAAACCTGCAAAACCGGATTAGCCTTGCTATTTTACTGAACCAATCCATTTAAACTCCTCAAAAATCAGGAAAATAGCCTCATCATAAGTCTCAAAGTTTTTCGATTTTTTTATTTTCCTGAATACCTTAACCGGCTCATCAAACGATTCAGCAAGATATGCCCAGTATTCCTTCATGGCATTCAGCACCGAAGGGTTATCATCGCGTTCTTTACGGTAGGCCATATACAGGTCATCAATAAATAGCCTGATGGTACTTTCAGGATCCGATGGCATCTCAAAGCCCATTATCCGGGCAGGAAGAAAAGGATCATTAAGAATCCCGCGGCCAATCATCAGCAGGTTGATTTCCGGGAAACGGCTTTTAAACTTTTCAAAATCACTATTGGCAAAAATATCACCATTGTAAACAACTGGCATTTTCAATTTCGCAGCTGCAGCAGCAAAAGAATCAAAATCGGGTTTGCCTGAATAAAGCTGCTTGCCAATGCGGGCATGAATGGTTAGTTCGTTGATGGGATAGCGGTTGAAAACCGGAATCAGGGCATCCATTTCCCGGGCCGATAGATTGCCCAGCCTGCATTTTACTGAAAAGTTAATTTTAATTTCATTCATTACCTTTTCAAGGATTCCGTCAACCATATCGGGAAAAGGCAACATTCCGGCACCTCTCAGCTTGCGCGTTACCTGCGGATATGGGCAACCGAGATTCAGGTTCAATTCTTTAAAGCCAAATTCTTCGCAATTATGGGCGAAGGAAATAATCTCCTCCGCACTTTTACTCAGCACTTGAGGCACCACTTCGATTCCGTTCTCAAACTGATCTTTCAATGCCTTCTGTTTTAAAGGAGGCAGCGTGCACCCAACTGCAAAGTTTGAGAAATAAGGGGTGTACAACTTATCAACCCCCTGAAAGTGTGTGGCATACAACGCCCTGAAAGGCTTGGTAGTTATACCCTGAAATGGGGCGAAGTAAATGGAAACCGGCTGTTGAATCATAGGGGCAAAGGTAAGTGGATAAATTGTTTGTTATACTTCATATTGTTTTCCCAAAAACAGGATAATATCAAGACATTCCCTGACTTTCAAAGAATCATCGACATACTCACAGATTTAAGTATTATGATAAAAAACGGTTAAATCATTCATCCCCAACAATAAATTTAGTACGTTTGCATACATCAAACCCATTCTAACCCATCTCAATCATGAAGCGTTTCTCCTTTCTTTTACTGCTGCTGTTTACTTGCACGCTAACTTTCGCACAAAGCGAAAAATACCGTCAGGTAATTATTGATGTTTCCTCTGAAACCATTGCCACACTGGCAAAAGCAGGAATTCCGACTGATGCAGGCTATCTGAATAAAAAAGACAACACATTTACAACAGCCATCAGCGAAAGCGATTTCAGGAAACTGCAAAATCTGGATATTTCATATACGGTAGAAATTGAAGATCTATCCGCTCATTACATTGCAAGAAACGAGGGGTATAATTTAACAGAAGTCATGCAGCAGGGCATGAGAGCTCCGTCAGATTATCCGGTTCCCTATGGTTTTGAACTGGGCAGCTGCGGAGGATACAGCACTGTGGAGGAATGTTATGCACATCTGGATAACATGGCATCGCTTTACCCCGATCTGATTACGGTGAAAGCTCCTGCTTCAACAATGACCACCGATGAGGGCCGGCCTGTTTATTATGTAAAAATATCCGACAACCCATATGAAAGCGAATCAGAACCACAGGTGCTTTACACAGGTATGATTCATGCCCGCGAACCGATTGGAATGCAGCACCTGTTATACTACATGTATTACATTCTTGAACGCTATGAAACCGACCCGGATATTAAATCGTTGATTGACAATACTGAAATGTTTATTATTCCCATAGTCAATCCTGATGGTTATCAATACAACATCAACACCAATCCCAATGGTGGCGGTATGTGGCGTAAAAACAGAAGCCTCAACAGCGGATATTATGGAGTTGATCTCAATCGCAACTTCGGCTTTGCCTGGGGATACGATGATGAAGGTTCATCACCCTATCCAAGCGATCTGACCTATCGCGGTCCGTCAGCCTTCTCAGAGCAGGAAACTCAGATTTTGAAAGAAGTATGTGAAGCCAATGATTTTAAAATTGCGCTAAACTATCACTCATACAGCAACTTGCTGCTTTATCCATGGGGATATATCCCGCAAACCTGTCCTGATGATAACGTATTTCATGAGTATTCGGTAAGGATGACAGCCGACAATGGTTATACTTACGGGCCTGGCAGCACTACTATTTATCCTTCCAATGGGGGTTCCGACGACTGGATGTATGGTGAGCAAACCACAAAAAACAAGATTTTATCATATACTCCAGAAGTCGGAAGTTCGGGCGATGGTTTCTGGCCTGTGGTTTCCAGAATTATTCCGCTTTGTCAGGAAAACATGCTGCAAAGTCTGCTGGCTGCAAAATTTTCAGGACCTTATGCAGAAGTTGCTGATGTTACGCCTATGATTATTCCGGAAAAGTCATCGTTTATAAAATTTAACCTGAAACGCCTCGGTCAAACACCGGCAACTTACACCGTTTCGGTGGAGCCTCTTGGCGATGAGTTTCTGTCGGTTGGTGCACCTCTGGAAATCACTAACCTTGCTGTTCTGCAATCAAAAACTGACTCCATTTCATTTGAGCTTACCGATAAAGTATCAAACGGCGACACGCTCACCTATGTGCTCACGCTGGATAACGGGCTTTACATCACCCGCGATACCATTGTCAGATATTTTGGTGTTCCGGTTGTTGCTTTCTCCGATGACTTCCCTGACCTTGAAAAATGGACCGGACAGTGGGGCCTTTACAATGCATTTCCATATTCTGCGCCTTATTCAATAGCTGATTCTCCTTTCGGGAATTACTCGAACAATACCAATACTTCATTCACGCTGAGCAGCAATATCGACCTTACCAATGCGTCGGTGGTTGTGCTAAATTTCTACGCCCGCTGGCGCATTGAAGCCGGTTATGACTATGTTCAGGTGCGGATTTCAACAAACAACGGCACATCCTGGACGCCACTTTCGGGTAAATACACAAAACCGGGCAACAATTATCAGGCTCCCGGCCAACCGGTTTATGATGGCATTCAAAACTCATGGGTGCGCGAAGAAATTGACCTGTCTCAATGGGCCGGTGAACAGGTAAAACTAAGGTTCAACCTTCGCAGCGACGCCGGAACCACCGCCGATGGTTTCTTCTTCGACGACCTTACCGTAACTATGATCGACATTACCACCAACAGTGAGAATAAACCGGCACTTGCAGCTTCATCGCTCAATGGCCCCTGGCCAAACCCGGCTATTGATGTTGCTGAATTTGAATATCGCCTTGCAGCACCCGGCGCTCATTTGGTAATAACCGATATTACCGGCAAAGAAGTTATGAGCCAATCGCTAAATGGCATAAGCGGCAAACAGAACATTGCCACTTCAAAGCTGACTTCAGGATTATACCTTTGCAAATTGATGCAGGGCGACAGAGTGCTTGCTACCGTGAAGATGGTGAAGAAATAATCAGAAACAAGAGGCTGTCTCAAAAGTCAATTTGTGGATTGTTCATATTTCGACTCCGCTCAATATGACAATGTCAGGCTGAGCGGTTCCGATGGCTATCGGAACGAAGCCTAATTAGACTTTTGAGACGACCTCTTGTTTTAAGGCAGGAATTTCTTGAAATGCATCAGGAGGCGCGGCAATTTCGTTATTAACGGAACATCATGAATATGACGAATTTCGAGCTAAGAAAATGGCAGACTTCAGACCTTGACAGTCTGGTGAAACATGCCAACAATATCAATGTCGCTAAATTCCTCACCAACCAGTTCCCGCATCCTTATACAAAAACTGACGGAGAGCGATTTCTGGAAACTTGCATGTCGCATAACCCGGTCAGGATATTTGCGATTGTTGTTGAAGGGGAGGCTGTTGGCGCCATCGGGGTGTTTCCTCAGGATGATATTCACTGCATGAATGCCGAAATGGGCTACTGGCTGTCAGAGGAGTTCTGGGGTCGAGGCATTGTTACCGAAGCCATCCGCCGGACTGTTGAGTATTGCTTCAAAACTTTCCCGGTAACCCGGATCTTTGCCCGACCTTTTGGAAACAACCCGGCTTCGCAACGTACTCTCGAAAAAGCCGGATTCCGTCTTGAAGCTCGTTTCGATAAAATCCTGCTGAAAAACGGTGAGTTGCTGGATGAATTGGTTTATGCCATTCGAAGAAATGATGATGCTGATTGAGAGTCATATTTAGCATACAATGTCGTTTAGTTAAGGATTATTGTCTTCGACTCCGCTCAGACTGACAGTCATCCTGAGCGGAGTCGAAGGATATTTGATTCACTTATCTGAAAATTCGAAACCTTAACTAAACGACATTGATTTAGCAAAACTTAAAAAATCTACAGAGGGATGACTAGCGTGTTAACAGAAAACGACCGAAAAGTTTTAAAATACGAAAAACGCATTGGTTATGTTTTTGCTGGACTAATATTAGGTTTTGGAGGGTTTTTTAATTTTTTTTACTTTATCCTGAACAAGAACGGTTATAATTTTTTAATGATTGTTTTTATTGACCTTGGAATAATAGGTTTAGCTTACTTCATTTGCAACAGGATAAATCACAAAGTAAACCTTGACTTAAAAGACAATCAGAAAGAACTGATAAAAAGAAAGGTTGAAAATAAAATTGAAGAGAAATCCTGCGAAGCAGGAAGTGGAGCACTTTATATTCCGGTTTTAGGTGATTTATTTCCAAAACTATGGGGTCAAAAAATGAGAACTACAAAGAGATATTCCATTCTTACGAATAATTACAAGTATGAAGTTGACATAGAAACATTTAATGAATTGAAAAAAGGGACTGATTTTCTAATACACTTTGCTAAGCACAGCAGGACTATTTTAAACGTTTCAAAAGAATAATCAGTGCAAGCTCATCGCAATTAAAGTCTCAGTTTCAAAATCGAAAGTGTGTATTTTTATTTCTGCCTTTAGCAATAATTTCACTTTCCGCAGGTTATTTATGCAATTCCCCCTTTTCTGAAAAACATAAACAGAACAAGTTATGGATCAATCTCTGACAAAGATTCTGATCATTTCATTTTTACTGATATTTCTTCCTGCTGCAGGGTTTTCGCAAAGAGATTCTGCCAAAGCGAAAACCAGAGATTTTCCTTCGCTAAGTATGGCTTATACTCATGGGAAAATCCTTCCTACCAATCCCTTTGTGAAGGGAGAAAACCTTTCCGGTAAACCACTGGAATTTCATAATTCAATCTCGGTAAAGCTGCTATGGCAAAATCCCGGGTACACCGAA
>Ga0208243_1000895_pt1 | contig 12165 bp, 13 predicted proteins | sample Subbio2Aug_QV12A_FD_184826 | JGI IMG/M metagenome (GOLD analysis project Ga0208243, IMG submission 184826) | Serpentinite rock and fluid subsurface biosphere microbial communities from McLaughlin Reserve, California, USA - CR12Aug_QV12A (SPAdes) | ecosystem: Environmental > Terrestrial > Deep...
AGAATGGTAAGGTTAAGGCGGAAGGTAATTACGAGGATGGACTTATGGAGGGTGAATGGAAATTCTATAGGGAATCCGGACAGCTGTGGCAGGTGGTGGAACATGGGGACAGGTAATCTGGTACATTAAACCATGTAAAATACATAGTGCTAATGAAAGAGATGTATAAATGTCCCCTATCCTCACCAACAAAAATGAATTTAAAGCTATCCCTTAAAAAACTACTGTCCTTCAGTGGTTTTTTTATGAAGATTTTGTAATAGATGAATGCCTAAGAGGAAAATATTAACAAGGCATAGAATAGTAAAGCAATAAGCTAAATAATTAATTATAAGTAGCGTACTGAACTGAACACTTTTACATGGCTTAGATTATTAATTATCACATGTACTATAATTGCTGTACTATAATTGCTGTACTATAATTGCTGTACTATAATTGCTGTACTATAATTGCTGTACTATAATTGCTATTAATAAAACTGTATTAGCTTATTTCTGCAACTATAATATTTAGTAGTATTGAATATTAATGGAATATGATTCCTTCTATCTAAAATATAAAAGGGAATAGAGGGGGAGATATAATGATTACCTTATTTGACCTAAGAGAAAAACCTGAGAATACAATTATTGAAGACATCCGAAATCTTTATAAGGAGCCATTGAAGGTTGTTAGGCTATATGATGGGTCCATAAAGGCATGAATTGGATGCTGGAGCTGTTGGCTAAAAACTCCCGGTAGGTGCGTAATGAAGGATGAAATGTCCGAAGCCTATTCTGACTATGTAAATAGTGATACCTTAATTTTAGTAATGAATACTGCCCAAGGCTTTATAAGTCATAATGCAAAAGCCTTTTTAGATAGAACAATTCTCCACTTTCATCCATATTTGAAAGATATTGCGCCTTTTTCAACGTTTTTCTACCATACTGTATTGAAAATGGTATCGGTAAAAAGGTAATCGAAGGCATCACCATTCACAACCCTGTACGTTTCTACGATATCTAGAAAGGAGAAGCAGTACAACAGACTGCATAAGCACACATGAAGAATAAAACTATTATTTCAGAGGGTATAGAGCAATTTCATTTCTATGATGATCACAATCCTAAAATGGAGGTAAACATTACGGCCTTGATTTCAGGAGAAAATGCATTATTAATCGATACAGGATATAAAAAGCATGCTGAAGAAATCTTAGAAGAGCTTGAAAAGAGAGGTATTAAAGTTACAGACGTAGTATTATCTCATTATCATCCAGATCATGCTGCAGGAGCTTCAGATTTAATCTTGAAGGATGTGGAGGAAATGTTAACCTACCCTTATATTTGTAAGGATTGAGATATTCATGGTTATTTAGGAGGCTTAAAGCTAATACTTGAAATGAAGGACCATAAGCTGTTGTTGGCGCATGGAAAACCTGTAAAAAGTCCGTCGGAGATTGAAGCAATAGTTATAGAACATAAAAACTATTTTGATTTTCTAAGAACACAGGAAGATACCTCGAAAATTATGGCTACATATCCACATTGGTCTTTTTCTGAATGGCATGAGAACAATCTGAAGTTTATTAATGCCGCAGGATGATTTGGATTGTAAAAGGAAGCATTAGAACCATCCCCTAGCTTCAAATGCTTACCAAAATATCAAACGATAGATAAAAAAAGAAAAAAAGCTTGCTTTATCTGTAAGATAATGTTATTCTAATTAAGAACCTTAAATTAATAGTAAATAATATCTCTAAAATAGATTTCAGATGTACTGTATGTATATAAGTATACTTTATTGGGAATTTTATTAATGAGTGATTTATTAAATTTAAGAATAAAATTTCGGAGGTATACACATTATGAATGGTACAGTAAAATGGTTTAATGCAGAAAAAGGTTTTGGATTTATTACAGCAGAAGATGGCAAAGATGTTTTCGCACATTTTTCTCAAATAAATTCAAACGGATTCAAAACTCTTGAAGAAGGTCAAAAAGTTACTTTTAACGTAACACAAGGACCAAAAGGACCTCAAGCAGAAAATATTACAGCTATCTAATTAGTAAATATTTTACCCCTTAAATAATCTTATTTAAGGGGTTTTTTATGTTTATACATAAGCAGAAAACCCTTCAAATATAAGCTTTGTAACAATCTCCGCCATTTCTCTAGCCGATTTTTTCAATCCATCCTGAAGCCATTTTTGAATTATCCCTATACTTCCGTTAACACTAAATATAATCAGATATTCCAGCATATCCTCCTCTAAGACCTTATCTCGCTTCAAATCCTTAAGGCTTTGCTTTTGAATAAGCATCATAACCTCTTTTTGGAGTGCTATGTCACCATGCTTACCTAAGAGTACCTTGCACAATTCTGCATTATCTACTATATATTCAAAAATACTAACCACCAATTGAAAGGACTCTGGCTCGTAGCCCTTAAAATTATAGCTATTCAGGTATTCGTTAATATCCATCAATAGCTCCTGCTCTATTTGGTACATCAAATCATATTGATCCTTGTAATGGGCATAGAAGGTGCTTCTATTAATATCAGCTGTCTCGCAGATTTCCTTAATGGATATTTTATCTATAGATTTCTTCTGTAAGAGCTCTATTATGCTTTCCTTCAAGGCTAGCTTTGTATATTTAACTCTTCTATCTACTTTATCACTCTTCATTAACTCTAACCTCCAATTATGATTCAATTTAAGACTATAAAAAAATTATTAATTATCCAACACTTATGCCTAAAATGTTGATAATAAGGCATTTTGCATTCATTTGTTTGTTGTAATCCAACACTGTGTTTATTATAATTTATTTATGCTTATTATGCAACAGCTTGTTGTTTATCACAAATTGGGAGGGAATCTATGGAAACGGTATCGAGAGCTATAATCCGACATAAAAAACTAGTAATGACAATATTTATAGCTGCTGCCCTTGTGTGTGCATTATTGCAGTTTGGAGTATCTGTTAACTTTAACATGGTTGATTATTTACCTGAGACAGCACAATCCACAAAGGCCTTAGCTATAATGAAGGAAGAATTTAGTGAGGCTGTCCCCAATGCTAGGGTGATGCTAAGGGATGTATCCATACCTGAAGTCTTGAAGTACAAAGAAGAGCTGAAAAAAATCGATGGAGTATCCAATGTTCTATGGTTGGATAACATCATAGATATAAAGGTACCACTAGAAATGGCAGATCAAGAAGCTGTAGAGGGCTATTATAAAAATAACAACGCAATTATAAACATAACCATAAGGGAAGGCGATGAGGTAGCAGTAACAAATGAAATCTATGAGCTGATAGGCGAAAATAATGCTTTAGCGGGAAATGCAGTAGATAAAGCAACAGCTCAACAAATGACGGGTAGTGAAACCTCAAAGGCTATTTTTATATTGGTGCCAGTAATTATACTTATTTTAATTATATCCACCAGCTCATGGCTTGAGCCAATATTGTTCTTGGGGGCTATTGGGATTTCAGTACTTATAAATATGGGTACAAATCTGATGTTTGGCGAAGTATCCTTTATAACAAAGGCTGTAAGTCCAATTTTGCAGCTGGCTGTATCGTTAGATTATGCTATTTTCCTACTACATAGCTTTGATAACTATAGAAATAAGACTGATAATGTAAATCAAGCGATGGAGCACGCAATTAAGCAGGCCTTCCCTGCAATAGCTGCCAGCGCAGCGACCACATTATTTGGCTTTATGGCTTTAGTTTTAATGAGGTTTCAAATAGGAGCAAACCTAGGACTTATCCTTGTAAAGGGTATTATGCTTAGCTTTGTAACGGTAATAGTATTTCTACCGGCATTAACCTTAAGCAGCTATAAGCTTATTGACAGAACAAAGCATAGAAGGCTGATGCCTGATTTTAAGAATATAAGCAGGATTATTAATAAGGTTAAGTTCCCAATTTTGATTTTAGTTTTGCTAATGCTTGTACCAAGCTTTATGGGTCAGAGAAGAAATAACTTTATATATGGAACAGGGGAGCTAAGCTCAGAAGGTAGAAGTGGCTATGATGCAAAGCAAATTAACGCTGAGTTCGGTCAGGCCACTGCTATAGTTTTATTGGTGCCTAAGGGCGATATTGTGAAGGAGCAGCTTCTGGGAGAAGAGCTAAAGACCGTCAATAAGGTGAAGGAGGTCATTTCCTACGCCTCTATGGTTGGAACTACTATCCCAGCTGAATTTTTAGACAGCTCCATAACAGATCAATTCTACTCTGAAAATTATTCGAGGATTATTGTTTATACTGATACAAAGGAAGAGGGAGAAGAGGCCTTTGCCGTTGTAGAGGAGGTACAGGGGGTAGCCCACAAGTATTACGGGGATTCAGTATACTCCACTGGTCAAAGCGTAACCCTTTATGACATGAAAAATGTAGTAACTAGAGATAATAAAATGGTTAATATATTTGCAATCATAGCAATCTTTATAGTATTGCTGGTAACCTTTAAGTCAATATCTTTACCTATAATCTTGCTATTAACAATAGAGTCTGCTATATGGATAAATCTATCTGTCCCTTATTTTGCAGGTAATCCTCTTCAATATATAGGATATTTGATCATTAGTACGGTGCAGCTGGGGGCCACAGTAGATTACGCTATATTACTAACCAGCCACTATATGACAAATAGAAAATCCCTAAGTAAAAGGGCGTCTATTAGTAAGACCTTAGGGGAAACCTTTAGCTCAATACTAATATCGGCATCGATACTGGCAATGGCGGGTATTACATTATGGTTGACCTCAACTAATCCAATAGTAGCAGAGATGGGAATATTGATCGGAAGGGGGACAATATTGTCGATGGTAATGGTTGTATGCTTCCTTCCAGCACTTTTATATCTCTTTGACGGAGTTATTGATAAAACAACCTATAAATCAGAATTTTTGAAGGGAGAGATTAATCATGAAGAGATATTATAAATATATTGTCATGGTGTTAATGGTTGCAGTGCTAATTACTCCATTATTTGGGGAAGGGGCGGCCTCAAGTCAAGGCACGGTGGCTACAACAACAGCACCGGCAATAGCTGCTGCAGGAAGAGAGGAGGTTATATATGCAAACCTAAAGGCCAATGGTGATGTAAACGAGGTCTATGTGGTTAATATATTAGACCTTCCAAGGGCGGGAGCTGTGACCGATTATGGAAGCTATGAATCAGTTAAAAACCTTACTAATACTGAGGCTATTGGAAAAAGTAACGATAAGGTCACTGTGAATGCACCTGCTGGACGCTTTTATTATCAAGGTGCTTTAAATAATTATGAGCTCCCATGGAGGGTTAGGGTATTATATTATTTGGATGGAAAAGAAATAAAGGCATCAGAGCTTGCTGGGAAAAATGGTTTCTTAGAAATAAAAATTAATACTAGTGAAAATATAGCTGTTAATCCTAGCTTTTTTGAGAATTATCTATTACAGATATCTATAGGCTTGGACGCATCAAAGACTAGTAATATAGATGCTAAAGCTGGCACAATTGCAAATGCTGGTAAAAATAAGCTTATAACCTACACTGTGATGCCGGGTAAGGCAGGAGATATATCCATCGGTGCTGATGTAACTGACTTTGAAATGTATGGGATTGAGCTTGCCGCTGTTCCCTTTTCCATGGGAATAGATACTCCTGATACTAGTGGCATGACGGAGAATATGATGTCCTTGGCTGATGGGATTAAAGCTCTGAAGGATGGCGTAGGAAAGCTGGAAGTAGGCTCTTTGGAGCTTAAAAAGGGTGCGGCAGACTTAGAAAAGGGCTCTGAACAATTTAATGCTGGCATCGGCAGTCTAAATAATAGCTCTAAGGACTTACTAGAGGGCTCAAAGCAAATTAAGGAAGCCCTTAAATCAATTGCTGCATCACTTCAGGGCTCCACAGGAGAATCTGATTTTAGTGCCCTAGCTCAGCTTCCAGAAGGACTAAGAAGGCTAGCGACTGGGTTAGAGGAAATCTCTGGTGGATTGACTGAACTGAAGCAGGGCTTCGGGAAAGCATATACAGCACTTAATGCAGCTATTTTAGAAATTCCTGATTATTCAATAACACAGCAGGAGCTTGCAGAATTGTATATGGCTAATCCAGATAAAAAGACTTCAATAGATAAGCTAGTTGAATTTTATGCAGCAGGTCAGAAGGTTAAAGGGACATATGAGGCTGTAGGCCCTGTTTTTGCTGCTGTAGATTCTACCATAGTTAAGGTGATTGCTTCAAATCATACAATTTCGGGCTCTCTTTCGGCTATTGCTAAGCAGGTAGTTGACTCGATGGCTGGGGGTAATGGGTTAGACCAGGTTGGACAATTAACCGCTGGGCTATCAATACTATCAGCAAACTATGAAAGCATTCATGCAGGATGGATTGCTTATACAGGAGGAATCTCTGAGCTAGCAAGCTCCTATGCTTCTCTCCATATGGGGGTTTCAGGTATAGCAGGGGGTAATTCAGAGCTGCATGGTGGCATAAATGAGCTTTATGCTGGAGCTACAAAATTATATAATGGTGTAAAGGAAATGCCAACTCAAATAGAGGCAGAAATAGATAAAATGATGAGTCAATATGATAAATCAGATTTTAAGCCTATTTCCTTTGTATCCTCACAAAATGAAGGAACAAAGGCTGTGCAATTTGTGATTAAGACAGAAGGCATAGCAAAGCCAAAGGAACAGGAAAAAGCAGAAGTAATAACTGAAAAATCTAATATATGGACCAGATTTTTAGCCTTATTTAAGTAGAAAAAAAGTATATCATATTTGGATAAAATCTGTTAATATGATAATAAGAATGATTGTAAATACCGATAACTTTAAAATATTGTATGAGTAGTTTCCTCTATAAGTTAATGGACATAATATTCTTAGCCCAAGAATGTTATGTCCTTTTGTATTGTAAAGTTTGAAGTGATTTATAACTATTAAATAAATATAATTTTCATAAAGGAGAAATGCAATTGTTATTCAAAGAATTGAATATTATTGAGCCTATTCAAAGGGCACTAAAAAATGAAGGCTATACTAAGGCTACACCTATACAGGGAAAAGCTATTCCGGCTCTTCTTGAGGGAATGGATCTATTAGGCTGCGCTCAAACCGGGACTGGAAAGACAGCTGCCTTTGCTATACCTATACTACAGGGGCTTTCGGCTGAGGCTAGGGATGTAAAGGGAAAAAGGCCAATAAAAGCACTAATACTTGCGCCAACAAGGGAGCTGGCAATTCAAATAGGAGATAACTTTGAAGCCTATGGCAAGCACCTAGGTCTAAGAACACTAGTTATCTATGGTGGAGTATCACAGCACCCCCAGACTAAGGAGTTGGGTAAAGGAATTGATATACTTGTTGCAACTCCAGGTAGACTACTTGATTTAATAGATCAAAGATTTATTCGTTTAAACAATATAAAGTATTTTGTTCTGGACGAGGCAGATCATATGCTTGATATGGGAATGATAAGAGAGGTTAAAAGAATAATAGAGTTCATACCGCCTGTAAGACAAACTATGTTTTTCTCCGCTACTATGCCAGAGGAAATCAAAATGCTTGCCGATGATCTTTTGAAGAATCCAGTAGAGGTAAAAATAACTCCAGTAGCTTCAACGGTTGATATTATAGAGCAATCGGTTTATTTTGTGAATAAGAGCAATAAGATTCACCTGTTAGCACAGCTATTAAAAGACAAAGCTATTGAATCCGCTTTAGTTTTTTCTAGAACTAAGCATGGTGCAGATAAGATAGTGGACGCATTAGATAAAGCAGGGCTTGAAGCTCAAGCAATTCATGGCAATAAGTCTCAAAAAATAAGACAGCTGGTTCTAAATAATTTTAAAGAAGGTAAGACAAGAATATTGGTTGCCACTGATATTGCTGCAAGAGGAATAGACGTAGATGAATTATCACATGTTTTTAATTATGATTTACCGGAGGTTCCAGAAACCTATGTTCACAGAATAGGGCGTACGGGAAGGGCAGGACATGGGGGAAAAGCAATTTCATTTTGTGATCAAGAGGAAAAGCATCTTCTGCAGCAAATCCAGAAACTAATATCAAAATCCGTACCGGTCATTGAAGGGCATCAATATCCTTTAGTAGAGAAGTCAATTGAAGCTAAAGCAGTGTTAACTAGAAATTATTCTGCTTCGCAAGCTACTGCACCTAATAATAAAAGAGGTAAAGGAAATAGCTCTGGGAAAAACAATAATCCTAATAAGGCTAAAAAAGATGATTATTTTAAGAAAAAAAGAAAAAATATAAAATATGAATAGGCTACAGCTATAAATAGAAGGGATGATGTTATTTGTATAATGATAAGGTAAAGGGTGAAGTGCCTGCAAATTTTGAAGAATTAAAAAAGGCTGTAAATAGAACAGCAAATTGGAGAGAACGTATAAAGGCAGTTGAGGAGCTAGGGCAGTGGAGGAGTCAACAGACAATTGATATACTGAAGCGTGTTGTGGCAGAGGATTCTGTTTTTAAGGTGCAAGAGGCTGCTTACTATAAACTCAAAGAACTGAGAGAAGAGGTTGCAAGACCCTCTAAAAGAAAAGGGGACCTAGTTAAAGGCGTAAGCAAGATACTATTAAGGATTAAAAAGAGCTTACCAGAGGATCATACCTTTGAAGACTTTAAAGGGAAGCTTAAAAAAATGAGAAGCGATATATACGATACCTATGAAGGTGAGATGGGTGCTGATTTTAATCAGTGGCTAGAAAGCACCTGGAGCTCTTTGTCCAATAAATAATAGTAGTATCGCAGGTTTGAGCCAGTCAGCTTATCTTTGTTAGAAGGTAAGCTAGAATTGGCTCTTTTTGTTTGGGGGATAGAGCTTTCTTTCCATGTTGCTATGATTCTATTTTAGTTTATATGAGTATATATATAAATATATTGATTTATTTAAAAATATTTATAAGGAAGTGAGAAGTATGAAGAAGTACCCTGCTTATAGAAAAAACAATATTTTGCACCTTATATTAAGCATTGCAATAGCCTTAGGTGTTGGGTTTTTAAGCTCATTGCTTTCGGGGGACACCAGGGAAGTGTATCAAAGGCTAATATTACCCTCCTTTGCACCACCTGGATGGATTTTTCCTGTAGTATGGACTATAATGTACGTACTAATGGGAATTGCAGCCTATAGAGTATATAGCCGTGGACCGAGAAGACCTCAGGTTAGAAGTGCATTATCCTATTATGCTGTACAGCTATTTTTTAATTTTTTATGGTCAATTATCTTCTTTAGATTTGAGCTTTTTGGATTTGCATTTATATGGCTGCTGATTTTATGGTTTTTAATCATTGTTACAACCTCGAAGTTCTTCCGACTAGATAAGCTTGCAGGGTATCTTATGCTACCATATTTACTTTGGGTAACCTTTGCTGGTATTTTAAACTTTGCTATATGGCGTTTGAATTAACACATATAACATATTTGGGACGTTTTTTACTTGCATTTGAGAATGTGCAAGCTAGAAACGTCCTATCTGCTTTTTTGAATATATATACTATTACTGCAAACAATAAATCTATAAGTCTAAGACAACGGGGTGTTAACAATGAATAAAGAAATTAAAAAGTGGACTAAAGCAGGCGTATTATTTACTATAATAATTGGCTCTCTCCTACATTTTGTTTATGCTTGGTCTGGTAAAAATACAATCGTTGGAATTATTAGTCCAATAAATGAAAGCACCTGGGAGCATCTAAAGATGCTATTTTGGCCTACCTTGCTTTTTTCTATTATCGAGTTTTTTCTTATTGGCAAGCATTATAAGAACTACTTGACCGGTAGAGCAGTCGGGATATATGTAGGAATATTAATGATAGTTACTTTGTTCTATACCTATACAGGAGTTATTGGCACCCATTATACTGCAATTGATATATTAATATTTATTGTAAGTGTAATTATAAGCTATTATGTAGGCTATAAAATCACAATATCACGTAACAAGGTTAATGGCTTTGCTAATTTCCTGGCATTGATATCAATAGCTCTGTTATTTTTTGCTTTTGTGTATTTTACAAATAATGCTCCTCAAATACCCTTATTCAGGGACCCTTCTGCTGGATAACTAGAGAATTGTATGTGGTTTGAGACGTATCAGCTTGCTAATGTATTAGTCAGTATGATACGTCTCTATTTGTTTATTGCTTATTAATCTAAAAGGAAATAGGCTTACTTTAGAGAATAATGTTATATAATTAATGGAGGGTTGGGGGGTAGCTGTATGATAAATACTGAAGGCCATTTGAGATACCTTGAATATGGTCAAAAGGAAATTGATTATTTAAAAATGAGAGATAAAAAGCTTGGAGCAGCAATTGAAAGGATTGGGGTAATAAAGCGGGAGGTTGTTCCAAATCCATTTACAGCATTAGTTTTTAATGTTATTAGCCAACTAATCTCTAAAAAAGCTGCGCAAACTGTGTGGAGCAGACTAAATGCTTTAATCGGAGAAATAACGCCAGAAAAAATCGCGACAAAAGAGGTTGAAGCCATTCAAGGCTGTGGTATTTCAATGAGAAAGGCAGAATGTATCAAGGGGATTGCAGAAGCAGCAATAGGTGGAAGGATAGATTTTTCAACGCTTTATTTACTTTCTGATAAGGAAATAATCCAAAAACTATCGGAGCTAAACGGAATTGGTGTTTGGACAGCTGAAATGCTACTTATATTTACCTTCAATCGTCCCGATGTAGTAAGCTATAATGACTTAGCGATAAGAAAAGGGATTATGAAGCTATATGAACTTGATAAGCTGACAAAAAAGGATTTTAATGAATATAGGGAGAGGTATTCACCATGTGGTTCCGTTGCTTCATTATATTTATGGCAGATATCCACGACCTAGTAAAATGAAAAGCATAGGGGATAACGAGGACGGTATTTCTTTCTAGTTTAGAAGGAAAGAAGACCGGCCTCGATTTATTTCTGTCAAAATATGTCGTATGAAACCCTCGGAATTTTAGCTATAATGGAGGATAGTACATTAAAATTTCGAATTATTATCATATAGAAGAATAATAACCTTAGATTTATAGATTAGGGGGCTAAACAGATGAAAATACTTCATACTGGAGATTGGCATATAGGAAAGATTATTAATGAATTTAGCATGATAGAGGACCAAGCCTTTGCTTTAGAGCAAATGATTGAGCTGGCTCGTGAAGAAAGACCAAATGTAATTGTAATTGCAGGGGATATATACGATAGAAGCATACCACCAGTGGAAGCAGTCGAGCTATTGGATAGAGTCTTCAACACTATACTATTAGAGCTAAATATACCAATACTTGCTATCGCGGGTAATCATGATAGCGCAGAAAGGCTTTCCTTTGCCAGCAGTATACTTAATAAAAACCGACTTTATATAGCAGGAAAATTTGATAAAACAGTAAGACGAGTTACTATTGAAGGTGAGGTTGGCCCTGTAAACTTCTATCTATTACCCTATGCAGACCCAAAGGAAATTAGGCATTTATTGGAGGATGCTGACATAGCCTCCCACGACGATGCTATGAAAAAGGTAGTAAATAAAATTAGAGAGGAATTAAACGATGGTAGCATAAATGTACTGGTGGCTCATGTCTACATAACTAATTTTCTAGAAGCAAAGCTTGAAGGGGAAGGACAGTTGGAAAGCAAGGCTGAAGAGGTTGTTACCTCGGATTCAGAACGTCCCCTAAGCATCGGTGGAACGGATATTATTAATGGAAAGCATTTTGACTGCTTTAATTATACCGCCCTTGGTCACCTGCACGGACCTCAGAAAATAGGAAGCAATAGGGTGAGATATTCAGGTTCTCTATTGAAATACTCCTTTTCAGAGATAAATCATAAAAAGGGCTTTACAATAGTTAATATAGATAAAAAAGGTGAGGTTTCTGTAGACCATAAGGAGCTGAAGCCTAAAAGAGATATGCGAATAATCAAGGGGCCTTTGCATGAGCTAATAAACCCAGTTGTCTATAATGGTACAAGCCTTGAGGATTACATTCATGCCATTCTGATGGATGAAGAGGAGCTGGTGGACCCAATATCTAAGCTTAGGGCCGTATATCCAAACATCATGAGTTTAAGCAGAGAGCTTTCTGCTACAAGGGAAGAGAGTAGAACCTCGGCTGCTGCAGGCTATAAAACTAAGTC
>Ga0208243_1000896_pt1 | contig 12161 bp, 7 predicted proteins | sample Subbio2Aug_QV12A_FD_184826 | JGI IMG/M metagenome (GOLD analysis project Ga0208243, IMG submission 184826) | Serpentinite rock and fluid subsurface biosphere microbial communities from McLaughlin Reserve, California, USA - CR12Aug_QV12A (SPAdes) | ecosystem: Environmental > Terrestrial > Deep...
CCCTGCTGGCGGCGTGCGGCGGCCGCGCCCCAGAGGATCTGAACAAGCCCGATCAGGACGGCGACGGCGAGCAGCTTCAGCTCGATGGCCATGGTCATGGCCTAGATCCCGCTCGGATAGTTGGGCGCCTCGCGGGTGATCATGACGTCGTGGACGTGGCTTTCGCGCAGACCAGCCCCGGTGATGCGGATGAACCGCGCCCGCTCCCGGAACTGCTGCAGATTGCCGGCCCCCACATAGCCCATGGCCGCCCGCAGGCCCCCGACCATCTGGTGGACGATGGGGGCGATCGGCCCCTTGAACGGCACCTGGCCCTCGATGCCTTCAGGCACCAGCTTCAGGGCGTCGGAGACTTCCTTCTGGAAGTAGCGGTCAGCCGAACCGCGGGACATGGCGCCCAGGGAGCCCATGCCGCGATAGGCCTTGTAGGAGCGGCCCTGATACAGGAACACCTCGCCCGGCGCCTCGTCGACGCCGGCGAAGACCGAGCCCATCATCGCCACCTGGGCGCCGGCGGCGAGCGCCTTGGCCAGGTCGCCGGAATACTTGATGCCGCCATCGGCGATCACCGGCACGCCGGAATCCCCCGAAGCGCGCACCGCGTCCATGATGGCGGTCAGCTGCGGCACGCCCACGCCAGCCACCACCCGGGTGGTGCAGATGGAGCCAGGGCCGATGCCGACCTTCACTGCGTCAGCGCCGGCGTCGATCAGGGCGCGGGCGCCGTCATAGGTGGCGACGTTGCCGGCGATCACCTGGACCCGGTTGCTCTCGGCCTTGATGCGGCCAACCGCGCGGCCGACGTCGGCGTTGTGGCCGTGGGCGGTGTCGATCACCACCACGTCTACGCCGGCGTCGATCAACGCCATGGAGCGCTCATAGCCCGCGTCGCCGACCGTGGAGGCCGCGCCGACCAGAAGACGACCCTTGCTGTCCTTGGCGGCCAGGGGATGGGCCTGAGCCTTCTCGATGTCCTTGACCGTGATCAGGCCGACGGCGCGGTAGGCGTCGTCCACCACGATCAGGCGCTCGATCTTGTTGCGCCGGAGCAGTTCGTGGGCCTCGGCCTGCTCGACGCCTTCCTTGACCGTGACAAGCTTGTCCTTGGTCATGATGGCGCTGGCCGGCATGGCGTCGCTGGCCTCGAAGCGCATGTCCCGGTTGGTGAGGATGCCCACCAGCTTGCCGGTGTTGCGCTCCACCACGGGGAAGCCCGAAATCCGGCGACGCGCCTTGATCTCGCGGACCTCGCCCAGGGTCGTGTCCGGGTGGATGGTCAGCGGATTGATGACCATGCCGCTTTCATAGCGCTTCACCTCGCGGACCTGATCGGCCTGCTCCTCGACGGTGAAGTTGCGATGCAGCACGCCCAGGCCGCCGGCCTGCGCCATGGCGATGGCGAGCCGACTTTCGGTGACCGTGTCCATGGCTGAGGACACGAGGGGTATGTTCAGCCGGATCTCTCGGGTCAGCCGTGTGGTCGTGTCCACCTGGGTGGGCATGACCTCGGACGCGCCGGGTTCGAGCAAAACATCGTCGAAGGTGAGCCCTTCGCGAATCTCCATGAGACTCTCCGTTTTGCGAGCCGCGTATAAGCCGTCAGCGCCGGTGGGGGCAAGGCCCGCGGGCGCCGCAGCGCAAATTAGGCCAGATCGCCCTGCGGATCGCGTCGGCCCTTGAAGCCGGTGGCGACAATATAGGTCTCCGAGGAGTCCGCCCGGCTGGCCTTGGGCTTGACGTTTTTCACGCTCGCAAAGTCCAGGCGCAGCTTCTGGATCAGGTCGCCAACCTCGCCCCCCTGGAAGGCCTTGATGGCGAAGGCGCCGCCGGGCTTCAGCACGCTGATGGCGAAGGTTGTCGCCACCTCGATCAGGCCGACGATGCGCAGGTGATCGGTCTGGCGATGGCCCACCGTGTTGGGCGCCATGTCCGACAGCACCAGGTCCGGCGGGCCGCCCAGAAGATCGATCAGCATCGGCCCGCACTCGGGATCGGTGAAATCCATCTGCAGGATGTGGGCGGGCGGCATGGGGTCGACCGGCAACAGATCGACGGCGGCGATGTGGGTCACGCCCCGCTCGATAGCCACCTGGGTCCAGCCGCCGGGCGCCACGCCCAGGTCGATCACCCGCACGCCGGGCTTGAGGAAGTGGAACTTGTCGTCGATCTCGATGAGCTTGTAGGCCGCCCGGGAGCGATAGCCGTGGGCCCGGGCTTTGGCCGCGAACGGGTCGTTGATCTGGCGCTCCAGCCAGGCCTGGGACGAGGGCGTCCGCTGCTTGGCCGTCTTCAGGCGCGCAGGTTTGGAGCGGCCTTCGTCGCTGCCGCCGGTAGGCAGGCGGACCATCCGTTTGCGAGGGGGCTCGGTCATGCTGGCGCCTTGGTGTTCTCGCCCGTCCGGCGGCGGCGAGGGCCGCGACGGCGACGTCGTCGCCCGCCCTTATCGGACATCAGCGAGATTAGCACGCCTTCGCGCAATCCACGGTCGGCCACCCGCACCCGCGAACACGGCCAGAGCTCCTGCACCGCCTGAAGGATCGCGGCGCCGGCCAGCACGAGGTCTGCCCGGTCCGGACCGATACAGGGCTGCTGCGCCCGCTCGGCCGGGGTCAGGGCCAGCAGCATGTCGGCAGCCCGGTCGCAGTCAGAGCGGGTCATCCAGATGCCGTCCACCCGCGAGCGGTCATAGCGCTCCAGGCCCAGATGCAGTCCCGCCAGGCTGGTGATGGCGCCGGAGGTCCCCACCAGATGGGCCCCATCGGCCTCAAAGACCGGCCGCAGGGACTCAGCCCGCCTAAAGGCGCTAATCTCGGCCTTCACCGCCTCGACCATGGCCCGGAACCACTGCTGGGTTGGGGCGTCGCCCTCAGGAAAGCGCTCGGCCAGGGTGACGACCCCGATCGGAATCGACAGCCAGGCCTTGATCGGGGGAGTCTTGTCGGCCGCCTGGGGCGCGCCGCTGAGATCGACCCAGGACATCTCCGTCGAGCCGCCGCCCACATCCACCACCAGGGCGGCCTGCGCCTCCCGGTCGAGCAGGCCCAGGCAGCCGGCCACCGACAGGCGGGCCTCCTCATGCGGCGTAATGACCTGTAGATTCAGGCCCGTCTCCTCGGCGACGCGGGCCACAAAGGCCTCGCCGTTGGCCGCCGACCGGCAGGCCTGGGTGGCTACGGCGCGCAGCTTGACGACGCGCCGACGGCGCACTTTTTCGGCGCTGACCGCAAGGGCCGCCAGGGCGCGGTCCATGGCCGCATCCGACAGGCGGCCCGTCTGGGACAGACCCTCCCCCAGCCGCACGATTCGCGAATAGGCCTCGACCACCCGGAATCCGCCGGCCGACGGGGTGGCGATCAGCAGCCGGCAATTGTTGGTCCCAAGGTCGAGGGCCGCATAGCAGGGCCCGTCCCTGGTCGTCTTGTCCCGCGCACGCAACCTGGTGTCGGGCGCTCTCGGCGCCTCTGACATGGACCGCCACCTGTCCCTTTACAGCCGGTCAGAAAAGACCGCCGGCTCGTTTCAGAGGCGACTGTAGCAAGCGTACTCGCCCGCCGAAAGGCGTCGCCTTGCGCCACATGACAGGATGATTACGTTCACCTCCCGGTCAGAAAACGTGGTGTACAAACCCCTGTCATGGAACCTCGTCGCGCCAAGTACGCCATTGGTCAGGTGGTCCGGCACAGGATCTTCCCCTTCCGGGGCGTGATCTTTGATGTCGATCCCGAGTTCGCCAACAGCGAGGACTGGTGGCTGTCGATTCCCGTGGATGTGCGCCCCCACAAGGATCAGCCCTTCTACCACCTGCTGGCCGAGAACCAGGAAAGCGCCTACGTGGCCTATGTGTCCGAGCAGAACCTTCTGCCCGATGAGACGGGCGAGCCGGTCGCTCACCCCCAGGCCGCCCTGCTGTTCGATTCCTTCCACGGCGACCACTACACGCTGCGCCCCAGGATCAGCCACTAGGCGCAATTTTTAATCCGCCGATTGACGTTTTCACGTCAAATTCGAACGGATATTTCCCCGCCCCCGGCGCATTCTCTCCCTATGGACGGGAGCCACACTTCATCTGCGCCGCCATCCGGCGCCAGCGCCGACTGGACCATCGACCAGGGCTGGGACACCTATTCCCATGCCGAACACCAGGTCTGGACCACCCTCTATGAGCGCCAGACCGCGCTCCTTCAGGACCGCGCCTGCGAGCCCTTTCTCAAGGGCCTTGCAGCCCTGGACTTGCACGGCGACGGCATTCCTGACTTTCGCCAGATCAACGCCGAGCTGATGAGCCTGACCGGTTGGCAAGTGGTCGCGGTCCCAGGTCTGGTCCCCGACGCCGTCTTCTTCGAGCACCTGGCCAATCGCCGCTTTCCCGCGGGGCGGTTCATCCGCACCCGTGATCAGCTGGACTACCTGCAGGAGCCAGACGTCTTTCACGACGTGTTCGGCCATGTGCCGATGCTCACCGATCCCGTGTTCGCCGACTATATGGCCGCCTATGGCCGGGGCGGCATGCGGGCGCTCAGCAAGGGTCATCTGGCCCACCTCGCCCGCCTCTACTGGCACACGGTGGAGTTCGGCCTGATGCGCACCGACGCCGGTCTGCGCATCTATGGCGCCGGGATCGTCTCGTCCCGGGCGGAGTCGGTGTTCTGCCTGGACGATCCATCGCCCCATCGCCTGGACTTCGACCTCGTCCGGGTGATGCGCACGCCCTACCGGATCGACGACTTCCAGCCGACCTACTTCGTCATCCCCTCGCTGGAGGAGCTGCTGGCCGCCAGTCTGCAGGACTTCGGACCCATCTATGAGGCGCTGGAGAGCCTAGACGACATTCCGATCGGCGAGGTGGCGCCAGCCGACGGGATCATTCACCGCGGAAGCCAGACCTACCATCGGGGTCACTCGGTGCCTCAGTAGTCCCGGCGCCAGCGGACAGCGAGGCGGCTGTCGCCCTCGCCCGTCAGGCGCGACACGATGGAGAGGTTTCGCCTGACCTGCCACTCGACCTGCGCCGTGGCGCCGCCGCGGCCCCCGCCGATGATCTCCAGATAGACGTCATCGGTTAGGTACTTGCCGCCGGCCACCGTCACCCCAGACGTCTCGTCACCGCCCAGGCTCAGGCGGTCGAGGCCGGCGAACTCCCGCAGGTTGCCCACGATGTCGAACCCGCCGCCGCCAGCGAGAGACGACAGGGCCGCGGCCAGCTGGGCCGCCTCGATGGTGGACAGTTGCGAGGCCGAGCGTCCGAACAGCACCTGCGATAGCACCTCATCGTCCGGCAGGACAGGCGTTGAGGTCAGGCGGATGCTGGGCCTGGCGGCGGTGCCGCTGACACGAATGACGGCGGTCAGGGACGGGTCATCCCGGGTCGCCGTCAGGTCCAGGCGGATATTGGCCGGCGAGGTGGACAGGTAGACCACGCCGCGGGAATCGAACTCGAACCGCTTGCCGGCGAACTCGTAGTCGCCGCGCACGACCCGCGCCTGTCCCGACAGGATCGGTCGGGCGGTGGACCCGGTCACCTGGGCGTCCAGCGACATTTCCATGTCCAGGCCCCGGCCCCGCAGGAAGACCCCGCGCGGCGCATTGAGGCTGACATCCAGGGCCCAGCCTTCGCCCTGCCGTTGCGGCTGGAGGCGAAGGTTCTGGCTCAGATCGAGCTCCAGCGGCCGGTTGCGCTCCACCACCTCGATGCTGACCACGCCTGAAGGCGTCGGCGGATCGGCGGCGACCTCGGCATTGTCCACCCGCAGATCGCCCGAAAGGCGGACCTTGCCCTCGGCGTTGCGGTTGATGGTCACCTCGCCGCTGGCGTCGGCCTGGGCGATGTCGTTGTCGATCAGCCGGAAGCCGTCGAGACGAAGGCGGAACCCCGAGACCCCGCCCCGGTAGAGGCTGATCTGGCCCGCACCGTCGACGCGCCCGCCGGAGCCGTCCACACCGCGGGCCCGGCTGACATCGATGACCCGCTCCGAAAGCACGGCGGCCACGCTCATCTCGCGGAGGCTCAGCCCGGTCGGCGCATCATCGAACCGCCCGTTCTCCAGGCTGGCCCTTCCCGACAGGCTGGGATCAGCCAGTGTGCCGGCGATCTGGCCGTTGATCTGCACCCGGCCGGCCAGGGTGCGGTCGCCGTCCACCAGCAGGGCCCAGAGCGGCTCCACATCCCCATCGGCGAACACCCGCCCGCTGACGGGACGGCGCCGGTCCAGGGCGAGCCGGAACGGGCGGGCCGAGGCTTCGGTGGGCAGGTTCAGATCAGCCTCGGCGCGCAGTCCCTGTTCATTGCTGACCTCGGCCTTCACGGTCATGGTCTCGTCGTTCAGCTCGACCTCAAGCACCCCATCCAGCCCCTGGATCCGGGGGCTCCCACGCCCGCGGGCGTCCGCCAGGCGGGCGCCGAGGGAGCCGACCAGCTCGCCGTCCCGGCCCGACAGGGTGAGGTTGGCGTTCACGCGTCCGGCCAGATCGGGGTTGATCACATCGAGACCGAGATTGGTGATCTCGGCTTCCACATCGGCGATGGCGCCAGCCAGTCGGCCGTCGATATCCACCCGTCCGCCATCCTCGGTCCCCAGGAGGATGCGCGCCGTACGGACATCGCCCCCCAGGCGGAGGATGGCCGGCTGGATGGTGGACACTTCGCGTCCCCCATAGGCGCCCCGCCCCATGAAGGTCAGGGTGCGGGCGCGCTCGGCCTCAGCCAGGGCGCCGCCGCCCGCCACGTCCCAGCGCTCGCCCCCATGGCCGCCGCTGGCCGACAGCTCATAGGCCAGCTGGTCCATCGGACCCTGGGCGCTCAGCCGGCCGGCGACGATGGCCAGTTCGCTGCCCACCGGGACGGCGTCACGTATCCGCAGATCGAGATCGGCCATGGGCGCATCCACGCCATCGACGATCTGGACCTCGCCGGTCACCGCGCCGCGGGCCAGGATTGCGCCAGGTCCGATAGCCAGACGCAGGTCGGCCCGCGACGGCGTGGCGCGGCGCAGGCTGAGGTCGCCCTGCAACGTCACCCCGCCCGCATCCACATCGATACGCCGGAGATCCACGCCCGAGGTGGGCAGGGCGAAGTCGGCGCGGCCCCGGGCCGGGCCATACTGGCTCTCCGCCGCCAGGGTGACCTGGCCTGCCGAGCCCGCGGCCTGGCTGCGGCCGAAACTCAAGGTCACGACCGCCTGCCTCAGCGGCATCCGGGGCAGATCGACCTCATCAAACCGGGCGGTCAGGTCGAGCTTCGGCGCCGAGACAGTCCCGGTCAGAGCGCCACTGCCGTCCGCCGATCCATCGAACTCGGCCGGACCAGCCTGCAGAGGGCCTTCAGCCGACCAGTCGACCTTGAACCGCAGGTCACCCTCGGGACCATAGACGCCCGCGGCCTCCGCCTCGAGGGCGCGGCCATTGAGTCTGGCCTCCTGCAGGGCGAGACGACCGCCGGCATAGTCGGCCCTGGCCCGCAACTGTGGGGTCGGCCCCAGGAGACGGTCAAGCTGGGCATAGCCTGTGCCCAGGTCGGCGCCGCGGCCTTCCAGGCGCAGGCTCCAGGGGCCTTCCCGGCGACCGCGCTCGGCCGACCAGGTCAGGTTCACCAGCCCCGCCGCGCCAGGCCGCGCCGCGGCGAGATTGGACAGACGCGCGGTTCCCCGCGCGTTCAGGCCGCCCAGCAGCCCGCGGCCGCCGCGGGCATCCACGGCAAGGCCTTCGCCCGTGGCGTTGAGCTCACGAACCAGCAGACGCCCGTCACTCAGGCGCTCTGCGTCAAGGGAGACCCACGGTTGGGGGCCCAGCAAGGCGTTCAGGTATCCCTCGCCTGCCCCGCCTGCGCCCCGCAGGTCGGTCTCGATGGCGATCCCCCGTCGATTGCGCTCCAGGCTCACCGGACCAGCCACCGACCCCAGACTGTAGCCGCCTGTCGCAAGGTCGCTCGCCGACACATCACCCTCGAAGGTGAGCTCGTCCGGCGTTCCGGTCAGCACGCCGGACAGTCGCGTAGCGCCCATCTCCGGGCCGCCAGTAAGCTGCGAGAGCTGCGGCGTCTGCAGCACCAGGCTCAGGCCTTGGGGACCTGTCCGCCGGTCGCCGGGATGAACCTGGCCAACCGCCCGGGCCGTCAGGTTGTCGGCCGCCAGACGCGCGGTCATGGCGTAGAGGCCGTCCTCCCCCCCCTGCCCCTGGATATCGAAGGTGACCTCGTAGCCAAGGCGCGCCGCCAGGGGCGCCGTCAGGCTTGAGGCGCCCAGCGACACCCGCCCGACAGCCCGGCCGCCGAGCTCATTCCAGCCGCCATTGGCCCGCAGCGGGGTCGTGGCGCCGGACTGCGCGAGGGCCTCGAAGCGCCCGTCCGGCCCCTCGCCCTCGGCGTCGATACGAAGCCGGAACGGCTGGTCCGCCGGCAGGCCCAGGGCGCCGGCGATCGCGCCCCCTTGCGCCTCCAGCGCCGAAACATCGACCAGCAGCGGCCGCCGGGGGCCGAGATCGAAGGCGACGTCCAGGTGATCCCCAGGCCGCAGCAGGCTGCGGGCGCTGATCTCCCCGGACTGGCCCCGTCCCTTCCGACGCACGTCGAGCAGGGCGGTGACGTCGAACAGGCCGCGCTCGTAGCTGAACGCCGGCGAGACCGCCAGGCGCAGGCGGGCCTGGTCAATGACGATACGGACCGGCAACCCGCCAGTCTCGTCCTTCTTGGGCGTCAGAGTTGGCCTGCGCAGCAGCCTCACCTCGTCGGCGGTCAGCCGTTCGGCGTGAAAGCGTCGGCGCAGCAGCTCGAGGTAGTTCCACTGCAAGGCGATGTTGTCGGCCTCAAGCCAGACCCCATCCTCGTCGGTGATCGTCAGCCGGCGAATGCGGATATCGCGGAACAGGTCACCCTGAAGCCCTTCAATCTTCAGATTGCCAAAGCGGCCAATGGCGAGCCCATCGGTGCGCGCCTCGATCAGGCCCATGGTCGGCGGCGCCATGGCGCCGAACCGTACGGCGGCGAAGAGGACGCCGATCAGGGCCAACAGGGCCACAGCGGCGACGGCCAGCCGGCGCTTCAGGCGCGGGCGGGCCTTCGTCACCACCTCATCCTGGGGCTCAAGCTCGAGACTCAAAAGCTTTGTCCGATACTGAGATAGATCTGGAAGGCGCCGTCGCGCTTGTCGGCGTCGAGGGGGATGGCGATGTCGGCCCGAATCGGCCCGAAGCCCAGGTCGTAGCGGACGCCGACGCCTATGCCGACGCTGAGATTGTCCCCATTGGGTGTCATCTCATCGCCCACGGAGCCCGCATCCACGAAGGCCACCACGCCCCAGCGATCGGTGAGCTTGCGACGGGCCTCCAGGCTCACCTCCACCAGAGACAGACCCCCGCGGGGGGTGTTGTCGGACAGGCGTGGCCCCACCGCCTGATAGGCGTAGCCGCGGACCGAGCCGCCGCCGCCGGCGTAGAACCTGCGAGAGGCCGGCACATCCGGCAGCTCGCCGCCCACGAGGCTGCCCACCCGCAGGCGCCCCGCGATGACGGTGCGGGCCTGATCGTCCAGGGGCAGATAGGCCGCGCCCTGGGCGGAGACTTCCAGATAGGGCAAGGCCTCGTCGCCGGCGATGTAGGTCGGCTCCAGCCGGGTGTCGACGCGCCAGCCCTGGGTCGGGTCGAGCCGGTCGTTGGAGCGATCGAGGGAGACCGCGCCGAACACCGCCGCGGTGATCAGGTCACGACCCAGCGGCGAGAGCGTGCGCGCCTCTTTCTCGTCGTTTCGCGAGAAATCGAGGGAAGCGCCGATGGTGACAAAGGAATTTGCCCCATAGCGACGACGCAGGTCCGCTCCGACGCCGACCCCTGTCTCCTCAAAGGCGTCGGTTTCATTGCGGTAGGCGCCGGCGTTCAGATGCAGGGTCTGGGCGGCGCGACGCCAGTGCGGCAGGGTCAGGTCGCCGCCGATCCGGCTATCAAGCTCCGAGAGCCTCGCCACCAGGGCCAGCGTGTCGGCCCGGCCCAGGACGTTGTAGCGGCTCCACCGGGAATCGACGCCGAAGCCTTCGAGGGTCGAATAGCTGGCGCCCAGTTCGAGGGTGCGGCGGGGACGGTCCGCCAGCCCGACGAGAACCCGGCGCCGGCCTTGTTCGTCCACGTCGTCCTTCGCCGACAGGGCGACGGTGACGGTGTCGTAGACGCCGGTGTCTAGCAGCCGCCGCTCAAGCTCGGCCACGTCCTCCGGATCATAGACGTCCCCCTCCCGCCAGGGGCGCAGCTGGTCCAGCCAGGCGGGGTTGGTGCGACCATCGGTGTCAATTACGAGGCCATCGAGGCGAACCAGGTCTCCGGCGGAAATGCGGAAGGTCGGCCGCACCGTGTTGTCGGCATGATCGACAATCACCTCGCGGGGATCGGGGCTGGCGTCGGCGTAGCCGGACTGGCGCACCGTGGCGACGATCCGACCCTCGGCGGCGACGACCTCAGCCGATCGCCCAGGATCGCCCAAGTTCAGCCCCATCGCCTCCTCGGCCTTAAGGCGGGCCTCCTCATCCGGGGCGGCGCCTGTCCAGGCGACCTGAAGATCAGAGAAGACGAACCGGGGGCCGGGAACAACCGCGACGACGGGGCGTGGCGGCTCGTCCTCGCTGACCTCGGCCTCGACGGCGTAGGCGTAATAGCCCTCAGAGCGGAGCACGGCGACCGCATCCTCGGCCGCATCGCGGGCGCGGCGGCGCGCCTGGAATCGATTTTCGACAGACCGGTCGGACTCGCCGATCGCCCGGACGATTCGCTCGCGCAAATCCGACCCGAGTTCACCGGTCACATCGGCGCGGGGCTCGGCCCGCGCGGAGCCGGCGCCATAGACGCAGAGGGCAGCCGTGGCGACGGCTGCGAAGGCAAGTCGTCCCACGCAATCACCTTTAAGCCCCCGAAGCACCCCTGTAGCGACGGGATGGCCCCCTGTCACCCCGCCGTCTTCGCCCATTTGTTGGGCGCCCGGCGCCTGAATTTGCGCCGCCGACGTTACAGGGCGACGCTGACGCCCGCAGTGTCTAGGCTCAGGCGACGGCTTGCGGTTTCGAGGACGTGAGCGGGTGGAGTAGGGCGTGGCGACAGCGCAGAGATCCGAAGAGATCGACCGGGCCTTGGCCCAGGCGGCCGCCGAAACGGCGGCCAAGGCGGACGCGAAGCCGCCGTATGACGAAATGCACGCCCCTGATGGCTCGGTCAGGCCGCATTTCGCCGTCATGGCGCGGCGGCTGGCGGCCCTCGGACCTGGCGAGCTGGACGAGCGGCAAAGAACGCTGGAGCGGTTCTTCCTGCTGCAGGGGATCACCTTCACCGTCTATGGGGCCGAAAGCTCCACCGAGCGGATCATCCCCACCGACCTGCTGCCGCGGATCATCCCCGCAGACGAATGGGCGCGGATCGAGACCGGCCTGGTGCAGCGGCTGCAGGCCCTGAACCTGTTCCTCGCCGACATCTATGGCGAGCGGATGATCCTCAAGGACGGGGTGGTGCCGCGGGAGCTGGTGCTGGGCGCGCCCTCTTATCGTCGGGAAATGCAGGGGCTTTATGTCCCCCATCAGGCCTACGCCAATGTCTGCGGCAGCGACCTGATCCGGCAGGAGGATGGGGAGTACGCGGTCCTGGAGGACAATCTGCGGGTGCCGTCCGGCGTGTCCTACATGCTGGCCAACCGTGAGGCCTCCAAGCGCACCTTCCCCGGCACCTTCCGCCTGGCCGGGGTCCGACAGATCGACCGTTATCCCGATCTGCTCCTCACCACCCTGCGCAGCATGGCCGAGTGGCGGCCCAACCCCCAGGTCGTGGTGCTGACCCCTGGGGTCTACAACTCGGCCTATTACGAACACGCCTATCTCGCGCGGCTCATGGGCGCCCCCCTGGTCGAGGGCCGCGACCTCGTGGTCCATGACAACATGGTCTACATGCGGACCACCACCGGCCTGCGGCGGATCGACGTGATCTACCGTCGGGTGGACGACGATTTCATCGACCCCCTCACCTTCCGCCGGGATTCCTCCCTGGGCGTGCCCGGCCTGTTCAACGCCTATCGGGCCGGCACCGTGGTGATGTGCAACGCGCCCGGCACCGGCGTGGCCGATGACAAGGCGGTCTATGCCTATGTCCCGGAGATCATCCGCTACTATCTGGGCGAAGAGCCGATCCTGCCCAATATCGAGACC
>Ga0208243_1000898_pt1 | contig 12158 bp, 15 predicted proteins | sample Subbio2Aug_QV12A_FD_184826 | JGI IMG/M metagenome (GOLD analysis project Ga0208243, IMG submission 184826) | Serpentinite rock and fluid subsurface biosphere microbial communities from McLaughlin Reserve, California, USA - CR12Aug_QV12A (SPAdes) | ecosystem: Environmental > Terrestrial > Deep...
CTGACGATCAATGCAGACCAGCATCCACTCATGCGCCAGTTTCATAAACCTGACGATGAAAAGCGGTCCATCGTGATCCTGCATGAGCAGGACTACGATGGCTGGCTCCAGGCATCAGTGTCAGATACGCATTTCAGTTTTCCCCAGAGCTTACGCGAGAGCAGCGCCTGGGTTATCCAGAAGCTGAACGACAGGCGAAAGCTGGACGGATTGGGATTTGGCAGGAGCCGAATCCGATGGCACCTTGGGAGTGTCGCAGGCTGAAAAGAACGGGAAAGGGACAGCTTTGTCGTTAGATGGTGGCGGGAGTTCGGCCGAAGCGGACCTTCCACGATGAAATGGCAATGGCTGCTTTACACAAAATTCCGGATGCTGTTCCGGCATATGCCGCACCATCAAAGCTAGATTTGATGGTCGCCGCAGGCCTTCGAGGTAACTTTAACTATTGTTGGTGTCCCGCTTACTTCTCTTAGTTCGCGGGGATTTGTTGGCGCCAGTATCGCCGTCGAACCCAAAGGACTTTTGTACAGGTTGCGCGACCGATGCCAAGAACGACGGGTCAATCTGCTCCTTGGCGCGTTGAGCAAGAGTGATCAACTGAGCGACGGTTTCCATAAGAGCACGTTCGCTTGCCAAATGCTGGCGTGCCTGCTGAGGTTTCGGTTCGTTTTCGGCCGACTCACCCGCTAAACGAAACTGACCTACGGCACCAGGAACGATTTCGATCCCCAGGGTGCGTGGGAGCATCTTGGGTAGATCCAGAAACACGTCCAGGCCACCGAAGGTCCCTGCCATCCATACGAACTCGACCCAACCTATGTCGGCACTTGAAGTGTCCAGCCAATTGAACTCTGACCGCAGCAGTCGTTCGGCCCCCTTGGCCGCCTGCAGCCAAGCTTTGTCCCAGGCGCGCGGGCCTGCCAGTGCTGCCATGGCGCCAAACCAAGTGGCGGCCGTGGGCGCAAAGCCCTGCACACGTTGCAGAAGGAAGACGTGCGAAGTACCCCTACCAACTTGAAAGGCAGCAGCAGCCAAGAGCAGACTGTCGAGTGCAGATTGCACCAGGCCCCGGTCCGAGTGCGCACGTTGCAGAATGTTTGAGGCGAGTCGGTTGAACGCACCGACCCGTTCCTCGATCGAATCGCTAGACAAATCATGAGCTTCCTTCAGCATTAGCGGCGATGCCAAAGGAGCATATTCACGGTCGTTGGCCATGTAATAGCCGAAGCCCGCATCTAGTACATAGCTGGCGGCCTCGGATGGATCTAGGTTTTCTTCGATTTTGGCGCTAGCAATAGCCCACACAGGAAGCAATTGTTCGATGCCGACAGGTCTACGCGCGAAGCGTCGGTCACGCTCCAATTGCCGGAGTCTGTTGGTGCAGGTCTGAGTAGCCTCATCGTTCCCCCAGATGAGGGCAGTTCGCGCAATTGGAGTTGTGAAGCATCCGGCAAACCGAGACAACGGCAGGTTCTGTAGGTTGGTTTCGCCCTCTATCTGAGACAGAGCTTCGCCGATGACGATCGAGGACCAGCGATCAGGCCTATGCTCGCGGATGAAGAACCTCTCGTTCTGCACCTCGAAGCGGCGCCAGTCGCTGGCTAGTACAACACGGCAGTACTGACTGAGTGGCGAAACTTCGTCGGCAAAGGTTCGTAGCCAAGAGAGTATTTCAGTAGCCGTCTCGTCAGGTAAGACGATCAACGAGGGCGCTCCGCAGAGCTCTCTGTCTCGCCCGGCGGTGCTCATGCTGAGCATGACGGGTATCAACGGCAACCCACCGTAATCTTCTCTGTCTTGTACCCCTCGATAGCCAACAGCCAGTTTGGCACCACGTGGAGCTAAATCGGGTTCCATGCGGAGATCAGTATCTGGCGGCTGGTGCTCACCCAGCAATACATCGAGTACATCTTCGCGGCCAATCATCGCCCAGCGTATTTTGTTTTGCTTCATGATTTATCACCTGGAAAAAGGTCGTCCAGTTCCATATGCCGAGGCTGAGCGAAGGCATTTTCCAGCCCCTGATTTGTTTCGCCGGTGCGATAGGCGTTCAGGGCTGTCTTGGCTCGTGTGATGGCTGTAAAGCCTAGGCGGCTGCGGTTTAGCGGATAGCTCGCCAATTCTTCCACCGCAAACAGGTGAACCGCACGGAATTCGGTACCCTTGGCTGCGTGGATAGTTAGTACATGTATGGGTTTGTTGGTGTCGAAAGAGGAGTCTTCGTCGACCCCGTGCACGCAGACCTGTTTCGCCAAGTCAGTTTTGTCGAAGCGGGCGCGCAGGTCTGCCCGGGTTTCCCTCGTGCCGCAAAAAATGCCGATGGTGTCGTCCTTGAATGCGTCGAGCTGGATTTTGATTTTTTCGAGCATTTTCTCGAACTGCTCGTCGCGGCTCGCGCACGGATTCATGTGCGCGCTAGACTCGCCTTGTGTCTTCAGATCATAGTTGGACATTGCCTCCAAGCTGTCCGCCGGATTGTTCGGTGGCATAAGCCTGTCGGCGACCTTGGCAATTTTTTGGCCGATGCGAAAGTGCCGCTTCAGTGTGTGCGGTTGCAAAGCCAGTTTTTCGATAGCTGATAGCCCATCTCTTGCGTAAATCCCCTGGCGCGCGTCGCCGCAAATTGCAACATTGTCGCTTAGGGACAAAAGAACCTCGAGTTCGTCTGCGGTAAGGTCTTGTGCTTCATCGACAAAGATGGCGCTGAACAGCTTTTTAGTTGGCAGCTTGGTATTGGCTTCACGCAGCATCTCAAGAATCGCTGCTCTCGCAGCGTTATCGAAATTAGCTCCCTTTGGAAGCGCACGTTGGCCGAGATGTTCGAGAATGTGCGATGAAGCCCATGAGTGATACGTCTTAACTTGGTTCGGTGAAATCAACCCGCTTGCACCAATCCCCGAGCGAATGAAATCGGCGAGCGCCTTGGCGTAAGTTACGATCAAGACATTTTTTTCGCCCATGCCGGCAATAAATTGCGCTCGCAGCAGCAAGAGATTTGTTTTTCCAGAACCTGGTGGCCCGACCAATGAATATCGACCATGGGCCGGTAACTGAATAAAGGCCTTCTGATCTTCATCAAGCTCATTTTTCGAGCGCCACCAACTTTTGTTTATCATTGGTTATCTCCCGGTTGCTGTGATTTGTTTTCCTGCTTGTCCTGGAGGTTTAGTCCATGCAGAGTGGCTAGGTTTTCGCCGCCTTCAATTAGGTCAAGGGCGCGGCCAACTAGGCGTGCAAGCTCGTTGGTTACGATTGTTGCGGCTTCATCTTCGGCTTCCTGAATCACCGCGACGCCAACCGGTTTATAGCCGATGTCAGGTAGCAAATCCTCTCGTCCAGCGAATAGGAGTTGCGCACCGACACGCAAATTAGCATTACGCTCATAGAGGCCGGCCTGCCAGTCGAATCCAACGTGACAACTGATCGACAACTGCTTGTCTACGGCCAATTCGTATCTGACGTCCATTGGCGCACCTGGTGATGGAGGCTTCATTGTCAATGGCAACTGCGCACCACAGACATGAATCAGTTCTGCGCGAATTCGGTCAGAGAAGCGCTTCATGAATTCTGTCCTCTCGAATTCTAGGCGTGCGGCAGAGGATTCACCTGCTCCGCGCCGGCTTGTAATCACCCCTTTGGCAAGCCTTCCTCGCAAGGCGCTGATCGGATCACTTGTACCTTCGAGTACAAAATCCTCCCAACCCACGACAGCGAGCCGAGTATCAAGGTCTTTGATCAGACAGCGAGACGCCAAGGCCTTTAGGTCTAGCAATCGGTTCGGGATAGCGTCTGCGAATGATGGCTGCTTGTTGAGTACCGCTCTGGCAACCAGCCATCGATTCCCGAGCGACATCTCGTGCTTGAATAGGGGCTCCTTCTTTATCAGGTCGTGTAACACTGCACCAACCTGGTAAATGTTAAGACCGCGCCACAGCTTTGAGGTGGGCTCATCAAGGCGGAATAGATATTCGGGTGAGCTGTACTGCGCGGTTGCTAGGAAAGGGCGTTGGTTGCTGTGATCAGTCACACAAGCATCGCTGGCATCTAGCGAGTCAAATTCACGCACGACACCTAAATCAAGTAGTTTGAGGTGCATGAAATCAGTAGAAACATGAATGTTTTCCGGCTTGATATCGCGATGAACGATATTCAGCGAGTCAAGAAAACGAACAGCTTCGACTAGTTGGGATATGAGAGAAACAATTGCGCTATCAGGTACTTCACCGAGCACCTTGGTCAACTGTGGCCACTCGATGTATTCCATTTCGACAAATGCGGTCCCCTCCGCCTCCATGACTTGGTAAGTTTGGACTAGTGATGCGCAGGTGTGGCCGATCAAGCGCTTTTGAACATCAAGACGATGCCTTTCAGCATCACCACCAACCCCGGAGAAAAAATGAGGATTGAATGCTTTAAGCGCACTCACCTTGCCATTGCGAACTACTTGATAGACCGCAGCCGATCCCCCGGCAGCAAGAAATTTAAGTTGTTCGTATCCGCCAGAATTAGTTAGAAACCGACTGGCACGAATGGTCAGGTCTTCAATGATTTCGCTTGATAGGTCAGGCATATTTTCCTCCGAGGGGTAACGATACCAGTTCGGATTGCGGTCTTGCACACAACTATGCAGAGTGACTGTGGTAGCCCGCATAAGTGGCGTTCATGGTGAGCCGTACCACAACGCTGCCGAGAGGCAGCTTCAGAGCGTTTTGCAGCCACCAATCATGGGGTAAGCGACAGTCTGCAAAGGCCGAACTCCGGCCTTCTGATTTAAAGGCGAACCACCACACCATCCTCAAAACGAGGCGCCACCTCCAACACTTTCGAGCGAAGTTTGGCGAATCGGAACGATTTATCCAGCGCCTTTCCTACAACAAGCCCGAACAAGCTCCCGACCGAAAACGAGGCTGCGATCACCGTCAGATTGCCTTCTGACCCAAACCATACCCAGGCAATCCAGGCACCGGTAAGCAACGCAACAGCAGCAATAAGAGCGGATGCCCGAGCCTCCTGCAATGGCTGCTCACGCACTATCACACGTCCATCCTTCGTTTCCTCAAAAAACCCGATGCGCCGCATGCGCTCAATTTCTCTTGGAGCAAACCCCTTCGTATCGGTCAGCCAACGAAGAACCGCTTCAACAGGATTTTCACCACTCTGGGAACCACCAAAATAGGCAGTGTCGGCAATTGGTCCCTGAGCACTTTCAGGCGTTTCATTCGGCCGAAACTCGAACAATTTCTCTCGCAAAATTCCGAGCGCCTCATCTTCACTGCCGGGGGAGTCGTTTTCAAACGCTTCCCTGATCCGACTTAATGCTCGCATCACATGCGCATCGGATGGATCGGTCACTTTATTCCTATCCATTGCCCTCAAGCCTCTTGGGGAAAAACGCGGCCAAGTTGCTCTCGGCATCATGCCCATTGATCGCAGCTTGAATGCAATGCGAACGAATCACCTCGAATAACACATAGCGACCATCGGAACTCAAATAGCCTCCGCATTGCTCCGCAACGTAGGCTTCAAGTAAGTCAAATATCTTCTTCTCAATTCGTCGGATTGCCTCAGGCCCAAGCACAGACTCCACCGGTCTCTTCCCGAAAATCACGTAGGAAAGGCTGACGCCCATCGCTCCAATCGCCGCCAAGTACGACGTTCTTGGCTCACGCGCCTCTTTTTCATATTGGAGTTGAGCAAGACGCTTTATGCCAGCGCGCTCGGCAAACTCATCTTGGTGTAGCCCCAAGCGTTTTCGCTCTTCCCTGAGACGCTCGCCAAACCCAGGCAGGAATGATTCATTTTGTGTAGTCATGTCAGGGATTATAGAAAACATGTTGCACAGTTTCCACACAGAGTGATAGCGTGTACCCAAACGCATACCCCATGTTGCATGAGCACACTCCCCACCATCCGCAGCCCTGAAGAATGCCGTTCCTTGATTGAAGGTAGCGGCATATCTATTGCGGAATGGGCTCGTGAAAACCGCTTTTCGTGCGGCCTCGTCTATCAAGTCCTTGAAGGGAAACGGCGCTGCCTGCGTGGCCAAAGCCACAGGATTGCAGTCGCTCTCGGCTTGAAAGCAGGACATCTGACCGACGTTCAAACGCTCAGTCAGATTCTCGCCGGGTCAATACTAGAGGAGGAAAGCATGTAACAAAAAAATACCGGACTCACCTTTCGGTTCATCCGGCCTTGCCCGTTAGCCACGGAAAAAAATACATCTCACACTCAAAGTATCTCCAAGGCAGCCGGCAAAGTCAAGGACCTTTGTCGCCAAAAATAACATCGACAGACGAAAAAACATTCGTTTGGATGCTTACGATTTCATCTTGGAGAAATCATGAAAAAGCGCCGCGCAAAAAAGCTGGAGGGCACTAATGCCCCCAGCCGTCAGTTAGTTGAAATCTCGCCACACCGCACCACAGGTGGCCTGCAGGTTGAAGAGCTAACCCCCTATCCGGCTGAATACGAGTCCGCCTTCGAAAAACTCGTGATTCCACGTCTTCTCCTCTGCAGGGACATCAAAAAGGTTTATTCCCAACAAACACGAAGCTATCTCGATCATGACGGTGTGGAACCCATTGAAGAACCGCTTTAGTGCTGTCGGTCATCACAAATCCTTTTCCGTGTCAGTTGTCAGCAATCACGCCATGGCACCGTTCAGCCGTGAGCACAGAAGCCTTGCAGAGATCCTTAGGCGTTTTGCTGCGGGCTTGGTTGAGAATGCCGAACCTGCATGGCAGCAGGAACAATCCGGCCTAACTGACGAAGAGCTTGTGATTGCCCAGGACGAGTTACAAAAAATTGCGGCCAAGATTCAAGCAACCGTCACTTCGACAGACTAAGAAGGAAAAGAAAATGGACAACAAGCAACGGATGAACTATGCGGGCGCGATTGGCTTGCTGTGCGAGTGCTCTGTGAAGTTGGGAAACGGTTGCGTTCGTTTGCGTGGGGAAATGAACTGCGTGATTGGCTCCGCTCTCCGATAGGGATCATCGGCTGTGGGCTTCTTTCACTTGGGATTATTTTGATCATCATCAGTGACGCTCGTGCGATGTTGGGCCGCTGACTCGGAAAAGTACCCATGACAATCTATCTCTGCGTCTCGCTCATCGTTATCGGCCTCCTGGTCATAATCGGAGAGACGAAGGCTGCTCTTGTCGCCGCCTTGATCGCTATCGCTGGTGGCTTTGGCTACCGCCTGTATTCAGGGGAGGAAGTCAGGGTAGTGGTAGCCGATGCCCTCCTTTGTGTTGCCCTCCTGCCCATCGCTTGGTGGGCGGCAAAGCAGTGGCATGGGCTCATCGATGCCCCGCAAGCAACCGATAGCAACTGACCTGGAAAAGACGTGGACACCTGGCAACCCATCGACACGGCACCAATGGACGGCACCTGGATTGACCTCTGGGATGGTCAGGCGCGTCTGCCGGATTGTTGGTGGGAGTCAGGCCAGTGGTGGCTGTGGGATCAAGCCGGGTCTCATGGCCAAGTGCCTGTCGAAACGACGCCGACTCACTGGATGGCCATACCCAACGGGCCAACCGTTTAATCAGGAAAAGGTTGGGCAAGATGCGCCTGATATTTGCCGGCGCAAACAGCGTGACGATCTGCCCCGTATTCTTCGCCAGACTACGGCAGGGAACTTAGACAAAGTCCAACTAGCGCTTCACTACCCGACTAGTGATCGCAACCCTGCGTCAATTGGGCGGAGTATCAGGCGTGAAGTGCATCAACTCAATCTGTTGCATCACGTGCTCCCGCAGCTCTTCCTCGCTGAACCCCTCGGGATGATCGGTCAAGAAGGCCAGGAAACGGCTCGGAGACATTTCCAGGTGCGCCGCGCAGGCGCGAAAGTCCTCGGCGGAGAGCGTTACGGAGCCGTCGTCGTGAAGGATTGTCTTGGTTGCCATGTTCAGCACAGTGGTCAATGAATATTGATTATATGTAGTTTGTCATTAATTCGACGCACTGCGGAATGAGTTATATCATTGGCATCAACAACATGTTGTCAGGGAGAAAACATGAAGCTTTACAGGGTTTTGGCATCGCTGGCTTTGCTCGGGGCGCTGACCGCCTGCGACAAGGGTTTTGATCGAGCCGCCGACTTCTCGTCTGAAGAGAACTACAAGACGCGCATAGCCAAAGCCGCAAGTGAAGCCACCCAAACGGAGATCGCAGCATTTGACTGGGCGGTCAGTGAGCACACGATTGAGTCACTGAAGGCAAAGTATTCCGGGAAAAGCTTCCGCGAAATCGGGGTTGGTGAAATCGAGCGTGAAATTCAATTGCAGCAGAAGGCGATTCCTGAGCTGGAAGCCCTGGTTCCCCACTACGACAAGATGCTGTCGGAGTTATTCAAGGTGCAGAGCGAGGTCACTGAGGCTCGCCCGAGCAAGAATTTCTTCGGCGACCAGTTCGATATCTATGCGACGGTCACCAATGGCAGCAGCCTTGATTATTCATCTTTGCTGTGGGTGGCTGAGCTATTCATTGATGGTGGGGCTGAACCAGTTGCAAAGGCCACCCTTACCGATAGCTATGACCAGGAAGGTGGTCTGCGTTCGGGCCAGGTCAAGCGTCGAAAATTCAACCCGGATACGTTTTTCTCCAAGGATTGGGCCACGCTGGCCGTTCGTAATGCCGAGTCACGTAAAGTGGTGCTGACCATCGACAATGGATCCGACTTCAACAGCGTCAGCATCCTCAAAGGCGCTCCCTATAGAGAACTGCGGGAAAGAAGGGAGATTCTTGAGCTGGCACAGCAGCATCTAGCCGCGTTGGAGCGATGACGACTGCAACACTTCGACTTTTTTGGGGCCACCGACAGCCCAACTCAGCTGGGGTGATCGTTCTGTCGCTCTGGCTCATGGGCGCTGCCAACGCGCACGCACAGTCCTACTATGACGACGGGCCGGTTGCAAAGCCCTTGTCGCAAGGTTCAAGCGTCCAGTACCGCGTAGATGGTGTGTCTGCGGCGGAGCCTAATCGCACCGCGCCAGCGCCTGTAACTTCGGCAGCAGCCGGGGTCGCACCGAATACCGTTGCCGGTGTCCGCAATGCCATCAACGATCTCGAAGCTGGCCTGGGCGAACTCAAGGGGTATTCCGTCGATATGTCCATGCACATCCAGCAGAATGGCCTGCAGGGGTTTATCGACATGCCTCGCCCATTGACCGATCGAGGCACGGCGATTGGTCAGCACCTTGGTCGCAGCATCCAATCAATCGGCGCCGGCGTGCGTGATGATATGCTTCCGCCCCGATAAGGTTCTGGGATCGGTTTAAATCAGGTTTGCGGATTGTCGTCCGTAGGCGTTGGGCGTTTGCTCTTGGGGCGAACGGTCGAGTCCGGGGTCTTCTGCTTCATCATGTCCCGAACCAGTGTTTGCTCGCGCACGGCAGCGTCAAGAGCAATCTGCTGGCTTTGAACCTGGACCCTGCAGGCCATGAGTTCGGCATTCAACTGTTTGATCTCGCGGTGGGCGATTTCAAGAGCGCTCAGGTCACGTTCCCGATCCGTTCTAGACGTTTTGTACGATTCCTGGGCGGACTGCTGGAAGGCCCGGGCCTCGGCGAGTTCAGCGCGCGCGGTGGATAGCGATTCCGTGAGTTCCTGGTTGCGCTGCTCGGCGGCTTTCAGCGCGGCTTCGATTTTGGGCATGTTCTCAAGCTTGAGGTTGAGCGTTGCCTTTTCCGAAATCGAAATTCGCTCGCTTTCGCGCAGCCGATCGACTTCCTCGATCAGTTCTGTGACCTGGGTTGCGTGCCGCGTCTCTGCCTGTGCTGCGGCTTGCTCGGCGGCCTCGAGACGGCTGTTGAGGCTCGCGCACTGCTCGCGGAGTTGTTGAACTTGGTTGGTGGCTTCCTCAAGCTGGGCCGATAGCGCCTGGGATTCGTGGAGCACCATGGTGATTTGCTGCGACTGATCCGCAAGTTTGACTTGGGCCTTAGCCTCCTCGGCCATGACCAGCTTGGTCAGCTCCTGGCGCAACAGGCCCAATACCGATGACGGGATCTCGACCTCACGGATCGGCCCACCTTGCAGGCGGCTTTCGTAATCTCGAAGTGACCGGATGATCGTCGTGTTTGAGCCCCCGCCCAGCACATCGCGTAGCTGGCTGACGGTTGGCGTACGGTCCGGATTGGCCAGCTTGAGTTGCTTGTAGGCAGCTTCGAACTGTTCCGGCGTGAAGGCGGCGGGCTTGGCCATGATTGATTCCGTCCGTAAAAATAACGTAATGTAACGTTATCATTACTATTGTACGGTATCAAGGGCTTCCGTACTGGACGCGTCAATGCTGGAACGTAGCATCGTGGCCAGAGCAACAGGGCTGCTGCGCCGCGCTGTGGTGGCGGTATCTAGGTTGCTGGTGTGTGGGAAAATACCTGTCCATTACAGACATAAACCCATGCTCCATCTCACTCAGTCCTCGCTATGGAACAACTGGCGTTTTGTCATCCAGGATGCGTCAGGAACACGGCTGGGTGAAATCCTAGCGCCCATGTGGACGCAGGCAACGAACAGCCGCTTAAAGTTGGCGCGTCAGGATGCTGTGGCAGCGCACATGAACCTACCTGGTGGCGAGCACGTCATTCGGTTTGAGTATCTGCGTCGGGGTTGGACCAACGATGTTGCATGGTGGCTGGAGTCACCCGAGGGCGAAATGCTTGCCCGCATAGAGCGCGTCTATCCGCAAGCCGCGAAGGCCCTATCTTGCCACTACCTTCGCTTGCCTGACCTGGGTGAACTACTGATTACCAGCGCCCGCACGCTAAAACCGTTCGATGCCGTCCTACGGCTAGCGAATGGGCAACAGGTTTTGCGTATTAGTACGCCAGGTCGGTTCTTGCTCAGACTGGACTTGGTCGTTCAAGGAGAATACGGCTCTGTGGCGCAGCGCGCCTTTTTTGCCTATTACGCTCTCCATCAGCGCTGAAGGGCGCCACTAAGCAATATCAGCGATCCCTGGCGAGGCGAAAACCAGTGGCGCTGAAGCGGCCGTCGGCGGCGTTTCTGCCGCGGTAGGCGGCGCGGGCGACCAAGTCGATGTAGCTCCAAAAACCGCCTCGATTCACGCGCTCTTTGCACTTGTTGCCGCTGGTCCACGCGCTGCCATCATCCGGAGCGCCGATGTAGTTAGCGTGCCAGCAGTCTTGAACCCACTCAGCCGCGTTGCCACTCATGTCGAACAGCCCGAAAGCATTGGCACGCTTACCTCTCACTGGGCGCGGTCGCATTCCGCTGTTAAGAGCGTGCCAGCCCAAGACGTTCAGGTTGTTGCCTCCGCAATATGTGTGGTTGCCACCGGCTCTGCAGGCGTATTCCCATTCTGCTTCGCTGGGCAATCGGTAACCGCCGCCATCGGTCTGGTTCAACCACTTGATGAAATCTTGAGCATCGAGCCAACTCACCATGACAACCGGTGCGTTGTCGCCGTATGCGTTGTGTTTCATGAAATCGTCGTTCACCAACTCGGCACGTCCTGCCCCAGCAATGAACTTCTTGAACTGTCCCAGGGTGACTTCAGTTTTCCCCATCTGAAAGGCTTTGACATTCACGCGGTGTTGCGGTGTTTCGTTATCGCTGGCTAGAACCGGGTTATTGCAATTAGCAGGCAGCAGTTCCTGGCCGAGAAAGGCGCGCTTCTTGTTTTCTTCGACGATCTCTTCAGTCAGCTTGCAGCTGCCCATCAGAAAGCTACCGGCCGGAATGTCCACCATGGTGACGCCGATTTTGTTCGTGGTTTCGCCGGCCTGGGCCAAGGTGGTACCCAAGGCAAAGGTGGCAACGGCAACTATTGCGCGAATCCCTCCCAACAGGCGAATGGGCAGTGGCGGGCCAGCGCGGAGCACAATATCAGTAGATCGAGGGAGCGCAGAAGTAATGTCGCCAAGTGGTTTCATGATGTTGGGTGGTTGGTGGTGGAAGTCGGGGACTATTGGACATTCATCTTCACTGCCCCACGGCGAGTGTCGTCGCGCTCCACGCCCATGTCAAACGGTTTGCGTCCGGTCAGGAACCTACAATCCGCGGGTATCCGGATTTTCCGGTGGACAGGAGCCGCTGAAGTAGTGGCCTTGTAATTTCACCCTCCGGATTCTCCGGTGGACGCCCCTTCCTTTAGGTGCATTGACGAGTGCTGGTTCGTCAGCAAAAG
>Ga0208243_1000900_pt1 | contig 12137 bp, 13 predicted proteins | sample Subbio2Aug_QV12A_FD_184826 | JGI IMG/M metagenome (GOLD analysis project Ga0208243, IMG submission 184826) | Serpentinite rock and fluid subsurface biosphere microbial communities from McLaughlin Reserve, California, USA - CR12Aug_QV12A (SPAdes) | ecosystem: Environmental > Terrestrial > Deep...
AGGTTTGCAGTAGCGTCCTCAATAATTTTCATACGGGTTGGGTTATAAAGTGCTCTCATATCAGTTTCAATGGATACTTCCCCACTATTGGATTTTTGTAAAACACTGTTAAAGGCGTCTTCAAGCCCTTCTGTCGTAATTATACCTTTAAATATTATCGGTTCCTCTTCTGCTGAGTCTATTGATTTAATAACTATTCCATGCTGGGGAAAGCCTGCAGCTTGAGAAAAGTCATAGGCCTCCTGAAGGCTTTTGATAACTGCTTGATTAAAATTTGTTTCTATTGTTGTAGCCTCCCCAATGACCTCTAGTCCATTTTTTTTGTCTAGTAACATTACAATCTCTCTATTAAAGGGTATAAAGGGGCTCATAGGATGAGGTCCAAAGGAGCCCTCACTAGAAAAAGCCAGACTTTCTCCAGTTGCGAGGATAGCTGCCCCTGCTTTATATCTTGCTGCTTCAATTTGACTCCCAGCACGCTTTATATCACCAGTAAATGTTCCAAACTGGTCAGTGTTAAAATTGTGAGGAATCACTATTTCTATACCTAGTTCCTTTTGTAGTATAGGAGCTATTACTTCTTCTTTTTTATGCATAGTTGCTAAGACTCCTATTCTATTTTTAAAAAATGAATGAATAATTGTCTTTTTATCCAATACCTTACTCCTCCTAATCTCTATCATTAAACAGAGAACTTTTATATATAATCTTAACCCTATAAGATAATCATAATCATTTATTTTATTCTTTATATACCACCCTAATATTTTCCAAATAAATTATACCAGCATACTTTGAATGTAAATATTTTTGGTAGATTTTTTCAGCTACATAAACCGACTCATCTTCACCGTCTATTATTATCTCTATCCTTATATTTTCACCATACCTGCTTAAGCCTCCAGATATCGACCTTAAGCCTCTTTCACCTTGACCCGAAATGTCTTGATAGATAGTATATGCTTTGACACCTAAAGTCTCTAAATACCCTAATATTTTTGAACATATTATTCTTTCTGTTATTATTATTATTTTATTTGTTCTCTTCAGCATGTTAATAACCTCCACATTATAAATTAGAAATAATGCTTGCTATTTGATAGTAAAGGGGAATACCAAAAATTATATTTAAAGGAAATATAATGCCTAAGCTCATACAAAGGGCTAATGACGGATTAGCATCATGAAATGTAGATCTCATCACTGCAGGTGCAGTTATATATGACGCCCCGGCAGCCAATGCTGCAAATACTGTTGCACCGCCAGGGCTAAGTCCTATCAAAGCAGCTATTAAAATTGCTATAGTGGCATGAATAGGTGGAAGTATAATTGCTAATAAAAGTGTCACCGGCTTGATATTTTTCAGCTCATATATTCTTGACCCTGCCAGCAACCCTATATCAAGCATAAAAATAGTAAATATTCCTTTGAAGATATTATCATAAAAGGGCATAAGATTTTGAGTTCCCTCTACTCCAGAAACTAAGCCAACAAAAAAGCCACCAAATATTAGTACAGTTGATTTAGCTGTTAAAGATGTACGTATTAAATCCTTGATACTATTTTCACCATTTTCCACCTCTGTACACTTTTTATTTAAGCCTGCGTAACCTAAAATGATAGCTGTTATTAAAGCTGCAGTATCCATAAAGGGATATAGGGCAGGCACAAATTCTTCAAAGCTGGCTCCCACTCCTTCTAAATAAACTAGAACCGCCGTGAGGGTTACACTGCTGCATGCTCCAAAATGCCCTGCTATAGACCCTGCATTTGCTGAATCGAAGCCTATCCTAGACATTATAAAATATACAATGGTGGTAATTAAAACTCCAATAAAAATTGCAGAAATTGTGGGCAACACCATTCCCATGATACCTGTTTTACTAACTGCTATGCCACCTTTTAAGCCAATTGATATTAGAACAAATAAGGCAATTGCTGTCCCTATAGAATCAGGTATTTCTAAATCTGATTTTATTAATACGGCTATGACTCCTAAAATAAAAAATAGCACGGCAGGGGACAGCATATTACTTAATGCAAATTCTAAAGAAAACATCTCTATTATCTCCTTTCTAGTTTTAAGGCAAGTCTTAATATTCGTAGATTACAAAATAACTTCTAACCTTTCGGTTTAGGCTGTAAAGCTCTAAAAATAAAAAAGGTCAATACCATATTCGTCTTCCCCATTAGAAAGACTTGTTTTGGTATTGACCTGCGTTTGACTGGTAAATATACCTTTCATCTGCCCATCAATTTGATTTTTATAGTTAATTCCTTCTTTGCAGTGATTCCTATAATTCGCCGATTTTATTGATAAGAGTTGCTGAATAAGCAGCCCCAAACCCATTGTCTATATTTACAACCGTTATTCCTGAGGAACAAGTATTTAGCATTGATAGTAATGATGTAACCCCCCCAAAGTGAGACCCATATCCCACACTAGTGGGAACAGCTATAATTGGTTGACTTAGTAGTCCACCCATAACACTTGGCAAAGCTGCTTCCATACCTGCAACTGCAATAACAACACGACATTGCTTTATTTCATCTAGGTGATGGAATAGTCGGTGTATCCCAGCAACACCTACATCATAGAATTCCTTTACAGGGTTACCCATTGCTCGGGCGGTTATAGCTGCTTCCTTGGCAACCGGTAAATCTGATGTACCTGCACATACAATACCAATGGTTCCATTGTATTTAGGCTTGATTGGCTCTGAAGCATGTAGTAAAATTCTTGGTTCCTCATAATACTCCAGCTGGGGAATGACTTTAGTTATTTCATAGGCTTTATCAGCTGATATCCTTGTTGCTAATACTATACTATTAGATTGTATCAAATTTTGGAAAATTGAAGTAATTTGATTAGCAGTTTTACTCTCTCCATATATAACTTCTGGAAATCCCTTTCGTTTTGACCTATGATGGTCGATTTTTACAAAGCCTAGGTCTTCAAAATGTTTAAGCTCATCATAAGCTGCTTTTGGGTCTATTTGTCCAGCCGCAACCTGCTCTAATACTTTCTTAAGCGATTCACTCATTTAATAATGCCTCCTTATAATTTTACTTTGATAACTAAATTGAATTTCACGATTTCCTTAGCATAAAAAAACCGACTTTTTCTAGCCAGAGAAATATACCACCTACAAAATTCGGTAGATATCCCCATAAAAGAAATAGTCGGTTTATCTTTAACTTTCTAAATGTATGCTGCAAATACAGCTACTAGCTTCTAGACTTTCAAAGATCTCCCTAGTATATTTAATTCTATGTCATTAGCTTTTTCTCCAAATCATTTGACAACTTGAAGACCATAACTCTTTCACCAGTTCTTGTGCTAATATCTGTATGAAAGGCTATTACTTTTTCACCAGTTAGATTAAAAATAATTTCACCTAATTCATTACGTCCTGCTTCCACCAGCCTAGCACGAATCCTTTTGACAGACAACAATCCTTCTGTCGTCTCAGAGAGCTTATATTCTGCAGGTGTTAATATACCCTTCAGTACAACAATCACCATATCTCTAAGTATATCAGCCTTAACCATAACAGACCCTCTACCTAAGAAGTCCTTCTCCCAGTGTGTTAATGCTTTACTAACTTCCGACTCTAATTGACCCTTTGTCATGACCAACCCTCCTAATAAAAAGGGATTTGCCCTATCACACCATATAAGTGATATATTATGCCGATTTGTTTCAATCTATTCAACATAGCATTAATTGTATTTTCATGCAGATAGTTCAACATTAACTGCATGCTAATACATTATATCTTAGTTTATATATCGATACCTATCAGCGTCTCATTTCGTATTATTTTAGCTTATATTAATTAGGTTGTCAATAGATTAAATTTATCGGTATCTCAAACCAAAATTGCAATATTATACATATAAATGAATATTAATGCTGATCACATTATATTGGCTAGTCCTTTATCCCTAAACCCTACCACCATAAGAATTCTTGTAGTTTTTTACTGCTCTGATCTTTTTAGATAACAAAACCTAAAACAATAACAATTAACACCATTAATGGAGCTGGAATTTTTTTAGTCAATAATACTGCTATAGAAAGTAATGTAACGATTAAGTTGTCAAGAAGAAAGCCACTCTTCTGCATTAATATTATCGCAGCTACGGTAATCAAGCCACCGGCAACAGCATTTATTCCTTTTAAAGAGACCTTTATCCCTTTAATCTTTTTCAAATTATCCCATACTGGATAGATAAAATAAATTAAAATAAGTCCTGGTAGAAATATACCTACCCCTCCAGCTACCGAACCTAGAACCTGGGTCAAAGCACTACCACCCCTTGCTGCCATTCCACCTGCGTAAGCACTAAAGCTAAACATAGGACCAGGAAGCCCTTGTACAAGTCCATAACCGGTTAAGAATTCCTGATTAGTCATATACCTATTCACCTCTACTAGCTCACTGTGCATTACAGGCACCACAACCTGTCCTCCACCAAAAACTAAATAGCCATATCTATAAAAGCTTTCAAATAGGTTAATAATACGATTATCCCATATTAATGTCGCAATAATACTTCCAATAGCAAAAATTCCGAAGGCAATTAAGTATCGCCATGGCGGGTTTATTTTCACACGATTCCATAAATTTTTCTCTTCCGTGGTATAAATACTAACAATACCGCCTATAATTAGAACCAAAGGGAAAACCCAAGGTGCTCTAATAAAGTAAGTTGTTATACCTCCCAAGAATAATAATGATAGTGTTATTTTATCTGTTATTACCTTTTTTCCTATGCGGTATGCTGCTACAACAATAAAGCCAACAGCCATTGGTCCAACATATCTGAGTCCATCCTGTGAAAGATTCATATCAGATAAAAACTGGTATAAAAAGGAAAGAATAGTCATAACCGTCAGAACGGGTAATGCCCACACCAGCATTGTTAGAAAGGCTAATAATGGTCCACCCATTTTATATCCAATAGAAACAATTGTTTGAGTACTGGTGGGCCCAGGTAAAATACTACATAAAGCTATAAGCTCAACTAATTCTTCTTCCTTTAAATAGTCTTTCTTGATTACCATTTGATCAGTAAATACACCATAATGGGCTTCAGGCCCACCATATGCTCCCAAAGAGCATATAATTACGTCCTTTAGAAAGGTTCTCCAGGGTACTTTATCCTGGTTTAGCATTTTTTTATCGTTACTCATATAATTTTCATCCCTTCAGTACCTTTTCAGTATTTTTAATATCCCAATTGCTTATACACAACATCCTTGAATTAAATACACTACATCGTTTATTGTAGTATTCGAGGGTACCCACTTCGTACATCCAATCATCAAAATTAAAGCTATAATTATAAAGAAGAGCTGTTTTAACACCAATAACATCCTCCATTCTTTATGATCTTTTTATTAAATATATTTATATAATATCATGAATTAAATAATATTTATTTACAAAATGCTTAAAGCTTCTTTAAAATAAAAACGGAGCCCTACAGGACTCCACTGAGATTATTTACCCCGTATTTCACAAACACCGAATAAATCCTTAATTTCATCTCTTATAATCTCTAATTCATGTAGTTCGTAAGGAGTAAGCTTATTTTTTCCCACTAAAACCGTATCTACATCACGAAAGTTCTGAATATAAAACCTCCTACTACCTTTTATAGCCATAGCTATACTTATTATATCCTCTTTATTTAGTAGCTCTTTACATACTGTAGTGCGAAATTCATAATCGATATCGCTATTATGCAAAAGGTCTATACTGCTTTCTATATAATTGGTGTCAACCCTTTGGTCTACAACATTTGAATACTTTGTAAATGGCGCCTTAATATCCATTGCAACATAATCTAGAAGCTTATCCTCAATCAGATTAGTTAAAACATGAGGTCTAGTACCGTTAGTATCAAGCTTTACAGAAAACCCTTCCTTCTTTAAAACAGAAATAAATTGATATAAATCTGGCTGTAGGGTAGGTTCTCCTCCTGTTATACAGACAGCATCAATAAACCTTTTTCTTTTAATTAGAAAGGTAATAGCTTCCTTTTCAGAAATCATTTCACCCTCCTGCTTTACTATAGAGGTATTATGACAGTAGGGACATCTAAAGTTACACCCTCCTGTAAAGATAACTGTAGATATTTTATTTGGATAATCTATAAAGGAGGACTTCTCAATCCCAAATATGTTCATTTTAACCTCTCCCTAGTTTATACTGCAGACGCTTGAATGTCTTTTATTATAATCTTACTTTGTAAGCTCTCCTCTGGACTGAATTCTACTCTATGTCCATATTCCTCCTGCTTACCCTTATTCCATGCCTGAACAGGTCTATGGAAGCCTACAACCCTAGTCCATACCTCTGCTTCCTTACCACAGGTAGGACACTCAAAATGCTCACCTGATAAGTAACCGTGGTCTGAGCAAATTGAGAAGGTCGGAGTAATTGTTATATATGGAATACTACTCTTCTCCATAACCTTTTTAATAAGCAGCTTACAGGTTTCTATATTATCAATTTCCTCACCTATGAAGCCATGAAGTACAGTTCCACCAGTATATAGAGTTTGTAGCTTTTCTTGAAGCTCAATAGCCTCAAATATATCCTTTGTAAAGCCAACTGGTAATTGAGTAGAGTTAGTATAATATGGCTCCTTTTCACCCTGAGTAAAGATTTTAGGATAAACCTTTTTATCTAATCTTGCAAATCTATATGCAGTTCCTTCTGCAGGAGATGCCTCCAGATTCCATAGGCTGTCGGTTTCCTCTTGGAATATTTGAATAACACGATTCATGAATTCCATGATTTCTACCGCAAACTCATTACCCTCATCTGTTGTGATATCCTTACCTAATAGATTTATGCAGGCCTCGTTCATACCATTTATCCCAATAGTTGAGAAATGGTTTTTGAAGTATTCACCAGTAGCGTCCTTAACTCCCTGTAGATAGTATTTAGAATAAGGATATAATCCAGCATCCATATATTTTTCAAGTACATCCCTCTTTGCTTCACAGATTTCCTTTGCGTATTCCATCAGCTCTCTTACACGTTTTTTAAACTCCGTAGGATTGTCTGCCGTATATCCTATCCTAGCCATATTTAAGGTAACAACATTGATGGATCCAGTTAGTGGGTTAGCTCCAAATAAGCCGCCACCTCTTTTTCTTAGCTCTCTATTATCTAATCTTAAACGACAGCACATTGAACGGATATCCTCTGGGGATAAGTCTGAATTTACAAAGTTTGCAAAATATGGAGTACCAAACTTACGAGTCATTTCCATAATGCAGTTTACAATCTTAGAATCCCATGGGAAATCATTAGTTATGTTAACAGTTGGGATTGGGAAGCTGAAGGCTCTACCTGCTCCATCTCCCTCCATCATTACCTCACAGAAGGCTTGATTGAACATATCCATTTCATTTTGGAATTCACCATAGGTCTTTTCCATCATTTTTCCACCAATTAAAACAGGTTGATTCTTTAGTAATTGATGTGGTGTTACATCAAGAGTAACGTTAGTAAATGGTGTTTGGAAGCCTACTCTTGTAGGTACATTTAAGTTAAATACAAACCTTTGTACTGCCTTTTTTACCTGCTCAAATTCTAGGTTATCATAATAAATAAAAGGTGCTAAATATGTATCGATGCTTGAAACCGCCTGAGCTCCTGCTGATTCACCCTGAAGTGTATATAATAAATTGACAAGCTGTCCTAAGGCTGATTCAAAATGTCTAGGTGGCTTGGACTCTATTTTGCCCTTTGCTCCCCTGAAGCCATGTTTTAAAAAGGCCTCTAGGTCCCATCCACAGCAGTATGGTGCTAATAATCCCAAATCATGTATATGTAAATCTCCACGTATATGAGCATCTCTTAATTCTTTGGTATATATTTTATTTAACCAGTATTTAGTGGTTATACTTTCAACTATGTGGTTATTTAAGCCCTGTAAAGAAAAGCCCATATTAGCATTTTCGTTTACTCGCCAGTCCTCTAGGTTAACATATTCCTCTACCATCTTTTCTGCATCCATGAAAAGATTCTTAACTTCTCTGAATTCCTCATGTCTTTTTCTATATAAAATGTAGGCCTTAGCCGTCTTAGCGTGGCCCTCCTCAATCAATACCTTCTCAACTACATCCTGTATATCCTCTACTAAAGGAACGCTAGCTCTATAGGTTTCATTTATAATATCTACTACAATTTTCGCTAGCTTTACTGCCGTTATTTCATCACTACCACCTACCGATTTTGCTGCCGCGAATATAGCCTCCTTGATTTTACTTGAATCAAAGTCAACTATTTCACCGTTTCTTTTCTGTATCTTAGTAACTGCCATAATACCCCTCCTATTGTACAGTTCATTTACTTCAATACTATATATTGTATATTAGAGGGTTTATCTAAGCAATATTACTCTGGTCTTATATTTGGGATTATTTTCGTTCTATTTGGTTTATATCTAATGTATTCTTTCTTTTTCTCTATAATCTGTTTTTAAAATCTGTTTTGTCCAGCACAAATAGTGTATAAGGCTTATAGTTACTTCAATCCATCAAACGCTTCGTAATATCGAAGCAAATTGATAAAAAAAAGACGCAGTTTTTGCGTCTTTTTGCTATCTCCTCTATATTAATATGCCTTAGCTCCATCTTGGAGTATGAAGCTTTTCATGACTCTTCTTTATTCTTTCTCCCTCATCCTGAGAAACAATGTAGGCGTTAATACCATCCTTCTCAAGCTCCTTAACCTTACTTATGGCCTCTTGACGACTTAAAGGCTGTGAAATATTACTTTCTGTACAAACCATATATTTTGTATCCATTAATATAACCTCCCTTTATGGCACAAACCCTTGATTTTTGAAGTAGAGGTTAAACCCTCCTCTGGTAAATAATTATTGTTTATCTAAAGCTTTCTTAACTACTTCTTGAAATTTTTCATGTGTTGATGTGGCACCTGTAATAACCTCTACTTCTTCTACATCTTGTTTTTCTATAAGCTCATCCTGGTATTGCGGATAAACCTTGCTTGCATCAATATTCACTGCAGTACCCCAACGCTCGAGGTATTCCTCATTCTCTGATTTTTTTACACCCTCTTCATTTACTTCATCAAAGGCTACCTCGGTAATTTTACCACCTTCAACTGTCACTTCTACAACAGGCTTCCAGCCCCTTTCATCTGGTTCAAGCTCTGCTTCATATTCGCCATCCTTATATTTTGCCTCCTGCTGCGGTGGTGTTTGTGGTTGTGGGTCCTGAGCAGGCGGTGTTTCCCTTGGGGTACAAGCTGCTGCAAAAACAACTAACATAGCCATAAGTACTAGTAAAGCTATTCTCTTTTTCATAACACTGTCTCCTTTGTTAATTATTTTTAATGATAGAAACTACTAATTATAATTTGCTACAAAATAAAACCCCCTATTCATTTTTATGAGATAAAGGGTATCTTAAATATTGGAAATCCTTTCAAAATTAAATAAAATTCCTGTCTTTTTTAAAATCTATAGTCCCAGTAATTATTAGTGTTAAAAAGTATACAATTGCTCCTGCGAAAATAGAGCCGAGAGTTGCAATTGCCTTTAAAGAAAATAGTGGGCTGAGATAATTATATAGGGTTAGTACAGTAACGCACATAATAGCAGTTGCTATTAAAGGAAGTATAAGCATCTCTTTAATATTCAATCGTAGTCCAATAGCCTTTCTAAGTGCCATGAAATTAAGAATTGCTATTGCTATATAGCCAACAATAGAACCAATAACAGTCCCTATAATATTCAGATGAGTGATTAATAATATATTACTCACTATCATTTTAATAATAACACCAATAATTAAATTCCTAACGGGTAAGAATACCTTATTGATACCCTGCAGGATACTGGTTAAGGTCTGGGCAAGGGCTATAAAAAGCACATTTATTGCCAAGACCTTAAGAATTTCTCCACCTGCCTCAGCTTGCCCCCACAACAGATGGACAATCTGATTCGATAAAATTGCTAAACCAAAGCTGGCGGGCAATGCTATGATAATAGTTGTTTTTAATCCTGCTGAGGCCTTATCTCTTAATTCCAACAAACGTTTTTTACTATAGGACTCAGAAATAGCGGGTACTAAGCTAGCAGCCATAGCCATACTAAAGGTCAAGGGCACATTCATTAGAGTAACAGCCTTTCCAGTTAATTGCCCATAGAGTATAGTTGCCCCCTCTACCGAATAACCGCTTTGCAACAGCCTCGATAATACTATAACAGAATCTATCAGTCCCATAACTGAGCTTAGAACAGCACCTATTGTTATTGGGAAAGCCAGCCACAATATTCTTCGTACTATGATAGCTGTACTATCCTTTATGTAATTATTATCATTGATACAGCTTATTTGTCTATAATATTTTAGATAGCATATAAATAGTACCAGTGTTCCTAAAAAGGCCCCTACTGAAGCCCCAAAGGAAGCCGCTCCTGCCGAAAAACCTATTCCCTTCGAAATAAATAAGTAGGCTAGGCCAATTCCAAAAACAACTCTTCCTATCTGCTCAATGATTTGTGAAATGGCGGTTGGAGTCATTATTTGTAGACCTTGAAAATAGCCTCGAAAGGCCGACATTATTGATACAAACAATGGCGCTAGAGACAAGCCCATAATTGAATAGTAGGAATCAGTCGGCCAATCAAGAAGTCTAATTATTTGCTTTGCTCCCAGCAGCATTATTGCTGATGACACAATCCCAATTACTAAAAGCATTACAAAGGAAACGTTAAAGATTTTTTTAGCTCCTCTATAATCACCTAAGGCAAGCTTTTCAGATATCAGCTTTGATAGGGCAGCAGGGAATCCTATAATGGAAACCGACAATAGAACTGTGTATATAGGATAGGGCAAACCAAATAGACCCATACCCTCGTCATGGATCAATTTTTGTAGAGGAATTTTAAAGAAGATGCCTAGAAATTTTGCTAAAAGTCCAGCTGAGGCTAGTATGAAGGCTCCCTTAAGAAATTTTTTGTTTGACATATACTGACTCCTTTACTTAATCATTTCTATCTAATTATGTATATTCCTATAGGGAGCAAAATAGGAATTCTACTCCAGGCTAAAATAAAAAAAGACTCTAAGCTGTGCTTAGAATCTCTCTTGAGAAAAGCTTTAGGGACGGTCCTTTCTTTCCAATCACACAAAAAAGGATACTGTGTTAACAGCACCCTCATGGTTCAAATTTAGTTAATCAGCAGCGTTAGTTATAGTAACAACCATGCTCACTTCTCCACCAGAGCTTTGAGCTTTGTCAAATAGCTGCTTTAAGCTATTCCAAACCTGCTCCTCTGAGCCATGTATATGTGTATCCATTGGCCCTACTTGATAGCTTACACCCTGTCCTTGAAGGGTTTGTATGGAGCTATTAATTACCTGGGTAGCATTGTTTGTTTTTAAAGGATATAAAGCGACCTCAGCATGTATCATATTAGAATCCTCCTTAATTTTAGTCATTTTTAGTATGCTTATAAAGGAGGTATTTTATTTAATGAAAATCTTGTTAGCTGAAGGATTATTATTAGTAATCATTTCCTTCTATAAACCTGTAGAGTTGCCTAATAAGCCAATCAAAATTATTACCCCAATAAACAATAAGGTTTTATGCATTTCTTTATCTATTTTTTTACCTAAAGACTGAAATACCTTCTTAAAACCCATATAGTACATAACTAACCACATTATGCCTGTATAATAGAAAGTCATTCCTCCAAACCGTAGTGGTACCAATACACGTTGCAATATAGGTGTTGGATTAGCGTTTGTGTGGAATCCCAATAAATACGCGGGTACTATTAAAGCAATACCTGTAATAAAATCATTTTTATTTTTCATTGCTACCTCCCTTGCCTTGCAAAATAACATTGTATACTAACAATCCAAGCTATTTCTGCTCAACTACGATAGAATAGTAAGCATACTGCTATTAATACAAGAAATCTTTTAAACAAAAGGTAGAGTAGGGGAATGAAAAATTTCATTCCCCCCTCAGTCGAGTAAGCAAGAGGACTCTCACCTCAAGCTTCTCACAGAACCGTACGTGAAAGTCTCCCTTCATACGGCTCTTATCATTCAACCTTTCTTAGTAAAC
>Ga0208243_1000901_pt1 | contig 12135 bp, 10 predicted proteins | sample Subbio2Aug_QV12A_FD_184826 | JGI IMG/M metagenome (GOLD analysis project Ga0208243, IMG submission 184826) | Serpentinite rock and fluid subsurface biosphere microbial communities from McLaughlin Reserve, California, USA - CR12Aug_QV12A (SPAdes) | ecosystem: Environmental > Terrestrial > Deep...
CCTACAAGAGCATCGCCTCCATCCTGAGCTGCGGCCTGGACCAGCGAGCGCTGGATGCGCCCATCCCCACACAGGCGAGCTTGCCGCTGCACGAGAACGTGCGGGGGCCGGGCTACTACCACTGATGACCACTGACGACGACCGTCAGCCACCACCTCACCACCTCAACACGCCCATACCGAAAGAACAATCATGCTCAACGAACAGACCCTCAACCAACTCCGCGTCCTTCGCCTGGACGGCATGGCCGCAGCGCTGAACGACGCCCCCACCCACATCGCCGCCAGTGAACTGCCCTTCGAGCAACGCCTGGCGCTGCTGGTGCAGCGCGAGGTGGACTGGCGCGACAGCAAACGCCTGGAGCGCCTCTTGAAGACCGCCCGGCTGAAGGTCTCCAGCGCTTGCCTGGAGGACATCGACTGGCGGGGCAGCCGAGGTTTGAGTCGGGAAGTCATCACCAGCCTGGCCGGCGGGGACTGGCTGCGCCATGGCCACAACGTCCTGCTCACCGGCGCCACAGGCTGCGGCAAGACGTGGCTGGCGTGTGCGCTGGGCCAGCAGGCCGCACGCCTGGGCTTCTCGGTGCTCTACACCCGCGCACCGCGCCTGCTGGAGGAGCTGCATGTGGCCCACGGTGACGGCAGCTTTGGCAAACGTCTGGCGCAACTGGCCAAGCTGGATTTACTCATCCTGGACGACTTCGGCATTGCCCCAATTGCTGCACACGAACGCAATGACCTGCTGGAACTGCTGGACGACCGTGTGGGCACGCGCTCAACGCTCATCACCAGCCAACTGCCGGTGACGGCCTGGCACGCCTGGCTGGACGAGCCCACGCTGGCCGACGCCATCCTGGACCGCATCGTGCACGGCTCGCACAAGATGGCCCTCAAAGGCGAGTCCATGAGAAAGGTCGCCAAGGCCGCTTGAAGGACACCGACCGGCCACCGGTTCCACGCCGATGGCGGACACTTCGGCTACGATTTGCTCGTCACTCAGGACACCCGCGCAGCGTGTCCGCCATCGTCTGGAACGCTGTCCGCGATGGGAATGGAATCACTGTCCGCCATCAGTGGAATGCGCAGTAGGCGATGAGGAGATGTGTTCATCGTAGAGACCGCTACCCAACAGAAGCGGGACAGCACGGTGAGATTTCTGTCAGCTTTCCCGAGCGTGATAGCGCCACCGCTCCGAAGATTCGGAAGGCGAGATCAGGCTCAGCGACCAGGTGTTGAAGCGGCCTCTAGGACAAGACACAACGCCGAGTTGGATACTCCAGCAATGAAGGCGCATGACACAGTGGAATGATTGGGCCAAGCCGCGCTATGCATCGCCCTCGCCCGATCCGATCACCCTTGGCACCTCAGGATTGTGGATGGGCGTTGCGATGGGGAAACCACAGCGTGAAGCATGTATGTCCTCGGGATGAGGCTGCGTCGACGCTGCCGCCGTGGGCCTCTGCAATGGCACGCGTGATGGCCAAGCCCAAGCCGCTTCCATCGGAGTCAGGATGGGCACGCGAGGGGTCGGCGCGATAGAAGCGATCAAACAAGCGGGGCAGGACTTTGGGATCAATATCTTGCCCCGTGTTCTCCACCGCTACTGAGGTAGCGTGGCCAGTGCTCGAAATGCCGATTGTGATTGCGCCTGCATTCGGGGTGTAGCGCAAAGCGTTGGAGAGCAGATTGCTCAGCGCGCGGCGGAACATCAAGCGATCGCCATCAATTTGGCCATCGCCGTGTAGCTGTAGTTGGATGGCTTTCTCCTCCGCTACCGCCTCGTAGAAGTCCAGCAATGCCTGGGCTTCCTTGCGCGCGGAGAACACCTCCTTGTGCGGCAGATCGACGCCGCGCTCAGTCTTCGCCAGGAACAGCATGTCGGACACCATGCGAGCCAGCCGCTGAAACTCCTCGGCGTTGGAGGCCAGGGTGTCACGATACGTCGCGGCGTCGCGCTTGGTCGCCAGCGCTACTTGCGTTTGGGTCAGAAGATTGCTGATGGGCGTGCGCAATTCATGAGCCAGATCGGATGAGAAGTCTGTCAGCCGCTGAAAGTCATCCTGCAGCCGATCGAACATGCGATTGAGTTCCTGCGCAAGGTCTGCCATTTCTACCGGCACAGCCCCTACTGGCATGCGCTCGGACAGCCTATGGCTTGTCACCACTGCGGCGCGTGACTTCATCTCGCGCAGCGGTGCCAACCCCTGTCGCGCAGCCAGCCAGGACAGTAAGCCGCATACAACGATGGCTGCGGCGACATACAAGCCCAAGCTGCTACGCAGACCATCCAGGAACTCGGTGTGGTGTTTGGTATCTGTCGCGATCAATACCTGCAGCGCCGATGCAGAGTAGCCCGAAAGCGATTGGAAGCTCAGCGTGTGAAACTCGGCATCGTGGTTGCGCCACACCCCAAATGTCCCCTTCGCATCGGTGTGGATGGCTTTACTACGCTGCACACCAAGCTCGGAATGTGAGGACTGAAAGACGGTCTCCTGATGAGCATCTTTTACCAAGACATAGAGATCATGGTGGTATCCCAAAGCGTCGCTCAAGCGGGAGCGCGCGTCGTTCACAGAATTGGCATTACCCAGAATTTCCTCGATCAACTGCCTCTTGTCCTCTAAAGCCATCTGATCGAGCACGACAAAATGACGCTGAGTCTCTGCCAGGAACAACAATCCCAGCCCGAGCACGACGATAGCCGCCACCACGGTAAAGAACAGGGTTAAACGGCGGGTCAACGAAAGCCTGCCCAGGCGCTGTTGTCGCTGCACCTTTATTCCTCCTCTGGTACGTCCAGCACGTAGCCCATGCCCCGCACGGTCTGGATGAGCTTGACGGCATGCCCCTCATCTATCTTCACGCGCAAGCGGCGCATCGCCACTTCGATGACATTGGTGTCGCTGTCAAAGTTCATGTCCCAGACCTGCGAGGCGATCAGGGAGCGTGGCAGCACTTCACCGTGGCGGCGCATCAGCAGCTCCAGCAAGCCAAACTCCTTGGCTGTCAAGTCAACACGCTTGCCGTTGCGGGAGACACGGCGACGCAACAGATCCAGCTCCAAATCGGCCACCTTGAGCATGGTGCCCTCGTTGCCGGCATGACCGCGCCGCAGAATGATCCGAACCCTGGCCAGCAGCTCCGCGAACGAGAAGGGCTTGACAAGGTAATCATCCGCCCCAAGCTCCAGCCCTTTGACCCGATCCTCCACTTGGTCGCGGGCGGTCAGGAACAGGACGGGCATCTCAAGGCCACGGTCGCGCAGGGACTGCAAGACCTGCCAGCCATTCAACCCCGGCAGCATGACGTCCAGGATCACCAGGTCGTACTCACCTTGCAAAGCCAGATGCAGCCCGTCTGCGCCGTTAGGCACAAGGTCCGAAACGTATCCCGCTTCGGTCAATCCCTGCCGGAGGTACTCCCCCGTCTTGGGCTCGTCTTCAACAACCAATATCTTCACGTTCGCTCTCCGTTCACAGCATTGAACGAGAGTGTGTCGAACTCAAAGCGTCCCGACATGAAGATAACAACAATGTAATGTCTGGAACATCTGGGTGACAGGGTGCCCTCTCCAAAATCTTTACTTCGTGATATCAAAGATTCTTGCAGAGGAAACCATGGTCACTTCAAATCTTTCGCCGTCTGTCAGGGCGTCCCTGCCCTGGGTTTTGGCGCTGTTCGCGGGGGCGTCCTTCGCGCAAGCCTCAACGCCGGAGGCAGCGTCGCAGCCCACACTGCTGACGACGCTGCAGTACTCATCGCCAATCCAGGCTTACCAAGGCTACGTGGAGCAGCCTGTGCAGTCCTGGCGAACAGCCAATGATCGCGTCGGGCAGATCGGGGGTTGGCGCACCTACGCCAAGGAAGCCAAGACGCAGGCGCCGTCGTCGCCATCCCAGGATGCTGCTCCCGTCAGTGATCCGCATTCGAGCCATCACGGTGGAGGCAAGCAATGATGGGATTGGGTACCACTCATGCCAGATTGGCCCTGTCCGGCCTTGGCTTCGCCGTTCTGACCGGATGCGCCAGCGTCAGCTTGGATCAGAACATCAGCCGCGTGAACGACGAAGCCAGCGCGTTCACCGAAGGCAAGCTCTCGCTCGCACGCAGTCAGGACGACCGCGACCAGCGCGCGCAAGCCGCTCAGGCCCTGCTCGCTCAGCCCGTGGGACAGAAAGAGGCCGTTCAGTTGGCTTTGGTGAACAGCCCCTCCTTGCAAGCTCTGCTGGCGCAGGGTTGGGCGGAGTCGGCCGACGCGGCCCAAGGAGGCCGGATCGCCAACCCGATCTTCAGCTTTGAGCGCATGGTCGCGGGCGACGAACTGGAGCTGGGCCGTGCCTTGGCATTCGGCTTGTTGGACGTGCTGACGCTTCCAGCCCGGTACAACGTGGCAACCCGGCGCATCGAGCAGTCGCAGTTGCGCTTGAGCAGCGACGTGGTGGATCAGGTCACCCAGGTACGTCAGGCATGGGTGCGGGCCGTGGCCGCCCAGCAAGCACTCAAGTATGCCAAGCAGGTCTATGAAAGCGCGGAGGCCGGAGCCGAGTTGGCCAAGCGCATGCAAGGCGTTGGCAACTTCAACCGGATCACACGTGCTCGCGAGCAGGCCTTCTACGCTGACGCCGCCACCCGGCTCAGCACCGCAGGGCACCAGGCGACGGCCAGCCGGGAAGAACTCGTGCGCCTGCTTGGGCTCGATGAGGCCCAGGCGCAAGCGCTTCGCCTGCCCGAGCGACTCCCCGACCTTCCCAAAGAGCCGCTGCAGCCGCAGGCTGTTGCCACACAGGCCTCCAGAGCGCGCCTGGACATTCGGCTGGCGCAGGCCTCGTTGGATAGCGCGGCCAAGGCCCAGGGTCTGAACCTGGTGACCAGCTTCACTGACATCGAGTTGGAGGGGCGTCGCAATACCAGCGAGGATCGCGCCGAGGGCACCCGTTCGACCGCGCGTGGTTGGGAAATCGCCGTACGCCTTCCGATCTTCGATTGGGGCGGGATACAGCGTGATGCGATGAACGCACGGACCTTGGCCGCAGCCAACCAGCTCGAAGCCACCGTGCGCGCAGCAGGCTCCAGCCTGCGGGAAAGCTACTCGGCCTACCGCACGGCCTACGACGTGGCCCGCCACCACCGCGATGAAGTGGTGCCGCTGCGCAAGGTGATCTCGGAGGAAAACCAGCTTCGCTACAACGGCATGCTGATCAGCGTTTTCGAGCTGCTGGCCGATGCGCGCGATCAGGTCAGCGCCGTCTCCGCTGCCATCGACGCACAGCAGCAGTTCTGGCTGGCCGACGCCGCCTTGCAGGCGTCCGTGATCGGACGCCCCACGAGCACCAGCCTGTCCGTCGCATCCAGTGCACCCGGCGGCGGCGACGCCGGCCATTAAAGCAAAGAACATCATCATGACATCCAGACGAGATTTTTTTAAGTTTGCCGGCATCGCAGGTGGCGCTGTTGCGGCGAGCTCGGTCAGCCGCGTGGCGATGGCCGCCCTGCCTGAACCTGTCATCCAGACCAGTGCGAGCACCATGGCACCGCTGGTACCCAACTCAGGCCGGCCCTACAACCCTGTGGTCACGCTCAATGGCTGGACGCTCCCGTGGCGGATGAACCAGGGCGTCAAAGAGTTCCACCTCGTGGCCGAGCCTGTGGTGCGCGAGATGGCGCCCGGCATGAAGGCCCATCTGTGGGGCTACAACGGTCAGAGCCCCGGCCCCACGATCGAAGTGGTCGAAGGCGACCGCGTGCGCATCTTCGTCACCAACCGCCTGCCGGAACACACCTCCATCCACTGGCATGGCCAGCGGCTGCCCAACGGCATGGACGGCGTGGCGGGTTTGAACCAGCCCGCCATCCCGGCCGGCAAGACCTTCGTGTACGAGTTCGTCGCACGCCGGCCAGGCACGTTCATGTACCACCCGCATGCGGACGAGATGGTGCAGATGGCCATGGGCATGATGGGCTTCTGGGTCACGCACCCGAAGGACAAGCATCCCTTGATCGACGTGGTGCAGAGGGACTTCTGCTTCCTGCTGAGTGCCTACGACATCGAGCCTGGCGCTGCGACGCCCAAGGTTGCCGAGATGACGGACTTCAACCTGTGGACATGGAACAGCCGCGTCTTTCCTGGCATCGATTCCCTGAACGTTCGGCTCAACGACAAGGTGCGCGTTCGCATAGGCAATCTCACGATGACCAATCACCCGATGCACTTGCATGGGCACGAGTTCGTGGTCACCGGCACCGACGGCGGGCCGACACCCAAGAGCACGCGCTGGCATGAAGTGACCGCCGACGTGGCCGTCGGACAGATGCGCCAGATCGAGTTCGTGGCAGACGAGGAAGGCGACTGGGCCTTCCACTGCCACAAGAGCCATCACACGATGAACGCAATGGGTCACGACATTCCCACGCTCATCGGCGTGGATCACACCGGCCTCGCCAGGAAGGTCAACAAGCTCATCCCCGACTACATGGTCATGGGCGAGCGCGGAATGGCAGACATGGCTGAGATGGAAATGCCCATTCCAGACAACACCGTGCCCATGATGACGGGACAAGGACCGTTCGGTTCGGTGGAGATGGGCGGGATGTTCAGCGTGCTTAAGGTACGCAGGGACCAGCAGCCAGGTGACTACAAGGACCCCGGCTGGTTCAAGCATCCGGCAGGCACGGTCGCCCACGAATACACCGGCCCATTGGCGGAGCCAGCCCGCTTCAGCGCAGAAGGCGGTCAGTCCATGCCGCGCGAGCGCAAGCCCGCGACGCCAACCGAGGTCAAGGTGCGCAAGCCGACGTCACATGGTGCGCACTGATTTCTTCCCTTCGTTTTTAACTGGAGATCATCCATGAAGTTCACGCGATCCACCTTCTACCGCCTGCTGGCTGCCGCCGCGCTGACCGCTTCGGGGGCCGCCATGGCCGCAGGCAGCCATGCCGGTGGCCATGGCCACGGTGATGGAGAGGAAACCGCCATCGGAAAGCCCGGTGTCGCCGCCAAGGCCAGCCGCACGATCACCATCGAGATGAGCGACACCATGCGTTTCACCCCCTCGAACATTCAGGTCAAGCAGGGCGAGACCGTTCGCTTCATCGTCAAGAACGCCGGCAAGGTCAAGCATGAACTCAGCTTGGGCACCGAGAAGGAACTGCTTGAGCATCTGGAGCAGATGCGGAAATTCCCGGACATGGAGCACGACGAGCCCGGCAAGGTCACGCTGCAGCCTGGCAAGCAAGGCGAGATCGTCTGGCAGTTCACCAAAGCTGGCGGTGTGAACTTCGCCTGCCTGATTCCCGGCCACTACGAAGCTGGCATGAAGGGCCTCGTTCAGGTCAGCAAGAAGTAGAACCACGCCGCTTCATCAAGGATGCACGGTGACTGTGTCACCTCTCCCACGTCCTGCTGATCCGCAAGGCGGATCAGCAGACATTTTTCAACTCGCGCCCGTGAGGTAGTCATGAACAGCTTCAAGCAATTTCTCTCCGTTTCCGCCGTCGCGCTCGGCATTTTCCTGCCCATGAGCGGGATGGCCCAGACCACATCCGAATCGCCCAAGGCAGAGGCCTCTCAACAAGCGTCGCTGACCGACGGTGAGATCAGGAAGGTGGACCTGGACAACGGCAAGGTCACCATCAAGCATGGCGATATCAAGCACCTGGACATGCCGGGAATGACCATGGTTTTCACCGCCAAGGACAAGGGACTGCTTTCCAACCTCAAGCCCGGGGACAAGGTGAAATTCATGGTCGTCAACGACGGCGGAAAAATGGTCGTCACGGATATACGTCCAGCGAACTGAGGCGAATATGCGGAAGGCTGCAATGCGGATGAGGATGGGTCGGCAGTCCGTGTCCGCTTGCTCATTGTTTCCCGGTAGCTGAAAAGTCATCATGCATCACGACCACTCCTCCCCCCATACCAGCGATCGACGCAGTGGCTTCTGGCGTTCGCGCTACACCCTGGGAATGCTCGTCCTCGGTATCGTTGCCGGGTACTTCCTCTGGACCGAACACCGGGCCCATCTACAGCAGTGGTGGCCCTATGCGCTGCTGTTGGCCTGTCCGCTGATGCACGTATTCATGCACAAGGGGCATGGCGGACATGGCAACCAATCCCCTGGGTCCGACGAGGGCAGGCGGTCGAATTCCGACAGGGACTGACCATGGGCCGCGCGGGGTAGGCCTTATGCCTGCGTCTCTTTGACCGCTTCGCCTCTCTTCGGCCGTTCAGCCAGTCCGAACGCGGTTGCACACGCAACTGACATGCTATGCCAGCAGGAAGGGCCCACTGCATTCTCCGGGTCTGCCACAAGTGAGCGTGCCGCGCGCCGCACCTCCGTTCGCATGGGATCGCTTGGCTGCACTTGGGAACCGCCGGCGAACCGCAAAGTCGCATCCTGCAACACAGGTACCTGGAGGGAGCGAACCATGAAGCTGAAGCAGTTGGTCTGGATCACGACAGGACTGCTTGCTTTGATCGCCACAGCGGCAGGCAGCTACTTCCATCTTCTCAAGAGTGCTCCGCCAGCGGTTCCGCCCACCCGCAGCCTCCGGCCAGAAGATCCGCAGGTGCTGCGACTCGGCGCCGCGATCTATGCACAGCAATGTGCGGCCTGCCATGGGGTCAAGGGCGAAGGCCAGCCCAACTGGCGTGACCGCGGACCTGATGGTCTCTTGCCAGCGCCGCCCCACGACCCCAGCGGCCACACATGGCACCACCCCGATGAACAACTGTTCGCCATCACCAAATACGGCTTGGCCAAGTTGATTGAGCAGCCCGACTACCGGACGGCCATGCCGGTCTACGACAAGCTACTGAGCGATGACGAGATCGTGGCCGCGTTGTCATGGATCAAGTCCCAATGGCCTCTTGAAATCCGGCGCCGTCACGACGAGATCAATGCCCAGTACCGCAAGTCGCTGAATCGATAACCAACGAGGCAGCCAGACACCGGAATAAGCAAAACGGAATTGCTCGACAGAATATTGGCTTGACCTTCACACAATGGCAAGGCTAATAATCAAGGCAAAATTCACGAAAGCACGGACGGGTATGAACGACCACACGCATAAACATACGCACGGCAAAAGGGACGCAGCTTCTTCGGTCGATCATCCAGTAGCGACCAATGTGGCCCCCGCCATCGATGGCACACCGGGATTGGCTGGTTCCGCGGTTACCTACACCTGCCCGATGCACCCGGAAGTGCGGCAGGATCATCCGGGGCGCTGTCCTAAGTGCAAGATGAACCTGGTGCCCGAAGGACAAGTTGCGCATGGCGACCACCGCCACCACGCCCCCCACGCTCACGCTGTTCGTGAGTCGGCTCCTGGGGCGACGGCCGCCGCACCGCAGGAAGCGCCTGCCGGCACCACCTATACCTGCCCGATGCACCCGGAAGTGCGGCAGGACCATCCGGGCAATTGCCCCAAGTGCGGCATGACACTGGAGCCGATCATCCCCCTGGATGAAGAGGACAACAGTGAGTTGAAGGATTTTCAGCGGCGCTTCTGGTGGACGCTGCCGCTTACTGTGATCGTGACGGTTCTTGCGATGTGGGGCCATCGCCTTGGCTGGTTCAGCATGGCAACGCAAACCTGGGTTGAGTTGGTGCTGTCGCTCCCCGTCGTGCTCTGGACCGGCTGGCCATTCTTCGTGCGGGGCTGGCAGTCGATCATCCACCGCAGCCCGAACATGTGGACCTTGATCGGCCTGGGAACGGCCGCGGCTTTCGTCTACAGCGTTGTTGCCACGGTGACCCCGGGGGTGTTTCCCGAATCGTTCGTGGCGATGGGTCGCGTCGCCGTGTACTTCGAGGCGGCGGTAGTCATTATTTCCCTGACCATGCTGGGTCAGATCATCGAGCTGAAAGCCCGCTCCCAGACATCGGCCGCGATCAAGTCCCTGCTGGGGCTGGCGCCGAAGACCGCCCGGCGCATCAATGCGGACGGCAGTGAAGAAGATGTACCTCTCAACCACGTACACGTCGGCGACCTGCTGCGCGTGCGTCCCGGGGAAAAAATTCCGGTCGACGGCACAGTCACCGAAGGCAGCAGCGCGGTCGATGAGTCCATGCTGACCGGTGAACCCGTACCTGTGACCAAGCGGGTTGGCGACAAGCTGATCGGCGCCACCCTCAACACCAACGGTGCGCTGATCATGCAGTCCGAGAAAGTCGGGGCGGCCACCATGCTGTCGCAGATCGTCCAGATGGTCGCGTCTGCCCAGCGCTCCAAGGCCCCCATGCAACGCATGGCCGACGTGGTGGCGGGCAAGTTCGTCATGGTGGTCGTACTGGTCGCCATCGCCACCTTTTTTGTCTGGGGTCTGTTCGGGCCGGAGCCAAGCTGGGTGTTCGGGCTGATCAACGCAGTGGCTGTGCTGATCATTGCATGCCCGTGCGCGTTGGGTCTGGCCACCCCCATGTCGGTGATGGTCGCCACCGGCCGCGCCGCGACGCAGGGCGTGCTGTTTCGCGACGCTGGCGCGATCGAGAAGATGCGCGAGGTGGACACTCTGATCGTGGACAAGACCGGCACACTCACGGAAGGCAGACCCGCGTTCGACACGGCTATTGCGGCTCCAGGCTTCACGCCCGATGAAGTGCTGAGGTTGGCGGCCAGTCTGGACCAGGGCAGCGAGCACCCGCTGGCAGACGCGATCGTCAGCGCCGCACGAACCAAGGGCTTGCAACTGGCCAAGCCCACCGATTTCGAGTCGGGCAGCGGAATCGGCGTGCGCGGCACGGTGGAGGGACGGCGCCTGGCATTGGGCAACACGGCACTGATGGAGCAGGAAGGAGTCGCAGTTTCTGCACTGCGGGCCGACGGAGAACGGTTGCGCGGTGAAGGCGCCAGCATCATGCACTTGGCCGTGGACGGCGTATTCGCGGGCATCCTGGCCGTGACCGACCCCATCAAGGCCAGCACGCCCGATGCCATTCGAACCCTTCACGCGAGCGGGTTGCGCATCGTGATGGCTACCGGAGATGGGCTCACCACGGCCAAGGCCGTGGGGGCCAAACTCGGCATCGATGAAGTGCACGGCGAGGTCAAGCCCGCTGACAAGCTGGCGCTGGTGGACAAACTGCAAAAGGAAGGCCATGTGGTCGCCATGGCGGGAGACGGCATCAACGACGCTCCGGCCCTGGCCAAGTCCGATGTGGGCATCGCCATGGGCACGGGCACCGACGTCGCAATGAACAGTGGCCAGATCACCCTCGTGAAGGGTGATCTGCGCGGCATCGCCTCGTCCCGCGAAGTTTCCATCGACACGGTACGCAACATGCGGCAGAACCTGCTGTTCGCCTTTGTCTACAACGGCATCGGTGTACCCATCGCGGCTGGCGTGTTCTATCCGTTCACGGGCTGGCTGCTCTCCCCATTGATCGCGGCGCTGGCGATGAGCCTGAGTTCTGCTTCTGTGATTTTCAATGCGCTTCGGTTGCGCGGCGTGAAGTAGCCCAGGATGATTTGGAGCCGCTATCAAGTCGAACAGGTCGAAAATCAAGTCTTCAGATTGATTGACATCAATTCCCCAACACAATCACCTGGCTAACATATCCTCATGATCTGCTTTAGACGCATCGTCGCGCAATGGGGCCGCTGGATTGCAAGCGGTTTCGTCGTGACCTTGCTCTTTTCGCAGGTCGCATTGGCGATGTATGCCTGCCCCAAGCTGGACTCGGACACCCACATCGCCTCAATACAACTAGGGCCTGTTAACACATCCTCAGCCCATCAGCGACAAGGACGAAGCTGATGAAGCCCAGGAACATGAGGTCGAGTTTCTCGAAACGCGAGAAGATGCGGCGATAGCCCTTGAGCCGACGGAACAAGCGCTCGACCTCATTGCGACGCTTGTACATCTCGCGGTCGTACTCCCAAGGTTCGATCCGCGTCTTCATCGGTGGCACCACTGGAATGAAACCCAGATCAAGTGCCAGCTGCCGTGTCTCATTGCCTTCGTAGGCACGGTCCATCAACAAGTGCACTGGTCTGCTGGTCGGCCCTAGACTGCTGAGCAAACGCCTGCCCTCGGGTGCGTCGTGCGCTTGTCCTGGCGAGAGACAGAACGTCACGGCCGTTCGAGCATCCGCGGCAACCATATGAATCTTGGTGTTCCATCCGCCTCGGGACT
>Ga0208243_1000902_pt1 | contig 12134 bp, 13 predicted proteins | sample Subbio2Aug_QV12A_FD_184826 | JGI IMG/M metagenome (GOLD analysis project Ga0208243, IMG submission 184826) | Serpentinite rock and fluid subsurface biosphere microbial communities from McLaughlin Reserve, California, USA - CR12Aug_QV12A (SPAdes) | ecosystem: Environmental > Terrestrial > Deep...
CGCGAGCCCCTCGATCTGCCCGTCTTCTGTGACGGCTTTGGTATCGAGGACAAAGTCGAGATGGTTCATGGGCTAGCTCCAGGATCAGCAGGCGGCAGGGCGGGCACGGCGCCGGTGCCCGCTTGCGTGATGGGTACGTTCTGCATCTGCATGCGGGGGACATCGCCGCCTTCGACAGGCGGCAGGTTTTCAAGAGCGCGGACCTCGTTGATGGTCATCACGCCGTTCGAGAGCATCTGCTGGTAGAAAGAGGCACGCGCGCCGCTGTCGCCACGCAGCAGGCCTTCGAGGTTGAATTCAATGACAAGGCCAGCCTGTCGGTCGGCCGGTGAGAGCAGCTGCTTGGCCAGTGCCTGCTCGATACGTTTGAGACGGCGCCGCAGAGTGAACTTCTGGAACCCCAGCGTCTGCTGTTCGAGGCCGGTGCCCCAACTTGTCGTCTTCTCGGTATGGCCAACCATGAATGGCGGCACGCCAAAGAAGCGGCAAACTTCCTCTACCGAAAACGCCCGGCTCTGCAGCATCTGGGCATCTTCCGGGCTGATCGAGAGCTGGACCCAGTCCATGCCGCGATCAAGCAGCATCGGCCGCCCGGCGTTAATCGCGCCGGCAAACTTCTCCTGCAGCAGCTCCTCAGCCATTTTGCGCTGATCGAGGGTCAGCGTGTCGGCAGTCTTGAGGAGACCCGAGGGACGCACCCCATTGCGGAAGGTGTCGCCAGAGGCCCGTTCGATCGCCTGTGCCAGCCCGAAGGTCTGGCGGCCGAACGACAGGGTGGAGAGCCCTCCGAGCGGATTGCCGCCGAACCCCCGGATGTGGAGCATATTGTCTTGGCTGACGACCTGCCGGACGCCGCTATCCGACCACTCGTATTCCAAGCTCCCGTCGCGCAGACGGCGGACTGTCATCAATTCCGGTGCGATCGGGACACTCAGCGCCACTACCCGGCCATCACCCGCCCGGATGATCTCCGCATAGGCATTGCCATTGAGCTCGATGCAGGCGCAGATGAACTCCCAGAAGTCGACCGCAGTTTGATCGGCATTCGGGCTGTCGTGCAGGATCCGATAGAGCGGATGGTCGCTCGCGACCGTCCGTGCTCCGCCCCGGGTCCGGTAAACCATGAGCGGCAACGACGCGATCGTGCCGGCCAGCAGGTTGACGCAGGCCCAGGCCGAGGCGAGCCCCAGCACTGAAGTCGTCGAGACCAGCTCACCCGTGCTGGTAGTGCGCCTGCCCACCGCCTGCACCAGCCGCGGATCGGTGAGGCCGATGGAGCGCGCAATGTAGCCGAGCGCCTTTTGGAAAATGTTCATGCCGTCAGGCTCTTCAGCCAGTCGTCAATGGAGCCGGAGGTATCGCCCGCCATTGCCGCCCCCACTGCCATGCACAGCGCGACGGCTGCGTCGATCTTGTTGATGGCCCGCTGCTTGGAAAGCCATTTGTTGTCCCAGCGGTCGGTCTCGGTGACCGCCGACATCATTGCGGAAATGAGGACCGGATTGCGCCTCAAGCGGATGCGGCCTTCAAGGATCAGTTCTTCCAAGTGCCGAAGCGAGCCCGGCATCCAGAGGCCTTCGGTCATCTCACCCGCTGGCTTGGCCCGCTTGGTGCCGCCCTGGGGGTGCTCGACAAAGCTCAAATCGAGCCCGAGCTCGGCAACTTCCTCTTCGAACCGGCGGAAGGCGTAGCGGTCGTAAGCGACGGCCTCGACCCGGTAGTCCGCGGCCATTTCGGCGAGCGCCTGCGCCACATGGCGAAAGCTGATGTTTTCGCCGGCCGGCGCATTGAGGAACCCGTCGGCAAACCAGAGGTCGTAGGGCTGCTTGTCGCGCAGCACCCGTGCGGCGAGCGTATCGCCCGGCGTCCAGACCTCGACCCAGGCATCGAAACAGGGCTTGCCGTCCTTCTCGCCACTGCGCTGAACGGCAGCCAGTGCGGTCAAATCCCGGTTCTGGCTGAGGTCGAGCCCGAGCCAGACCGCCCCCCCAGCCTTGGGTTCGAACTCTGCCAACAGAGGCTCAAGCGTTGCCCGCGCCATCCAGGCGGTCTCGGCATCGGTCCACACACAGAAGTGCAGCCGCAGGATCCCGTTCAATTGCCCCGGGATAGCCTTGGCCTGCGCCACCACCTCCGAGAGGTACTGCTCGGTGATCGTGACGCCCAGCAGCGGGTTCGCCTTGATCCAGCAGCTGGGGTCGGTCAGCGGGTCGTCACCCTCGTCAAGTGCGCAGACATAGCTGAAGGTCGTGTCGTCGATAACCTGTCCCAAAAAGGTCGGGTCAGTCACTGCATCAGGATTACCAGCTGCCACCCGGATGGCGTGTTCGTGTTCCTCCCATGCGACCGAATTGCGGTCCGATCCCGAGTTTGTGATCATGAACAGCAGCGGATCGCGGCGGAACTTGAAGCCGCGCTCCAGCATCTCGATGATCGAGCGATCCGGAAGCTCGTGGACTTCGTCCGCCAGCACAAAATATGGCCTTGGGCCTGAGCCGGTCTTGCCAGTGTCCCGGGACACCGGGCGGAAGAAACTGCCTGAGGACAGATGCGCGATGTTGAACTCGCGCCCCGGGCCTCCTGAAAACTCGAGCCGCCGTGCCAGCGCCGGTGATTGCCGGACCATCCGCACCGCATCACGGAACAGGATGTTGGCCTGCTCCTTCTTGGCGGCTGCTGCATAGATCTGGGCGCCAGCTTCCTTACAGGCGGTCATTCCGTAAATGCCAATGCCGCCCGCGACCGGTGACTTCCCGTTGCCCTTGCCTTGTTCGATATAGGCTCGGCGGAACCGGCGGCGCCCGTCCTTGCGCTTCCAGCCAAACAGCGAGCCGACGATGAAGGCCTGGCTGGGCTGGAGCTCGAAGGGCTGCCCTTCGAACTGGCCTTCGGAAAGTTTCAGCACCTCCTCAAAGAAGGCGAAGGCGTGATTGGCGGCCGTCTGGTCGAACCAGATGCCGTCCTTGCGCTTCAGATCCGCGATGTGCCGTTTGCAGGCATTGCGGACATGCGGCCCGGCGACAATCGCGCCTGCGACCACCGCCTTGGCATAATCCAGTGTCCGGTCAGGCGAAGAAGCGGTCGGCGGGGTCGGTGCCTTCTTCTGGCGGCTGGGCCGCGATCCTGCTCCTGGCACTCGGCGTCATCCCGAATTCTGCGGCGTAACGCATCATGTCCGCCGCCGCCTTGTTGGCGGTGCCCACCAGCGGGTTCTGGACCGCGTTGCCGTTCGATGTCTTGATCATGAGGCCGCCAGTCAGCTGGTCCTTCTCGGCCATCTTCGCGATCGCGCGTTCGGCCTGGACCCAGCGGCCGTAGGCTTGTGTGTAAGCTGCAAGCGCGGCCCGATCGATCTCGGAGAGGATCCCGACGTTGTAGAGCTCGGTCGCGACCCGGTTCCATTCATCCACGGCATCTGCACTGAGATGGGCTGGCGGCGCTGGGATCGCGGCTTTGGCCTTGGCCTCCTTGCGGTTCAGGCTCCGCTTGCCGGGATTACCCGTGACCAGTTTCAGATGGGTGGGCTTGGGTTTCGTTCCGGGTTTCATCGCTCATGTCCTGCGTCTGCCCGGCCGAAATCTCTGCAAAGGTACGTCCATCTCCTTCGAGCCGGGCCTCGTGTCCCGTAAAATCCTGCCAGCGCTTGATCGCGACATCGACGTAAGCCGGGTTGAGCTCGATGGCGTGGACAGCGCGGCCGGTCATTTCGCCGGCAATGATCGTGGTACCGGAGCCTGAAAACGGCTCGTAGACTGCCTGGCCTGGGCTGGAATTATTCTCAATCGGGCGCTTCATGCACTCGACTGGCTTCTGGGTGCCGTGACCCGTCTCATTCTTCTTGGGCTTCGCGATGTGCCATACCGTTGTCTGCTTGCGGTCGCCGGCCCAATGCCCCTTCGCGCCCTTCTTCACGGCATACCAGCAGTTATGGGTAATCAGGCCGTCAGCGACGTAGTGCTGATCTCCCTCGACATCCATGGAGTAGACTAGGCCACTGAATGGCGTGGCATCGTTTCCGGTGAGCGTAACCCAATCGAAATCATCACCCGAGGTCGGCATCGGAATTTGCATGATTTCTGCAAACAGATTGCAGGCCCGAATGCGGCGAGTGGACTTGCGTGAAAACATCAACTGCTCACCGCCACGGATCAACGGCTGTCCCCGTTCGAGCCGATGATCCCGCAGGAGCAAAGTCGCCCGAGCATCAAGAGCGCTCAGGTTCAGGCTGGCATATATCCCAGCGATCTGATCCCGGGAACGCTGACTTTCCGGTGACGGGGCCCAGTCATCGATTTCCCAATGGGTCGTTGGGATCCCATATTTGCACGACAGAATTTGCTCGGCACATTGCGCATCGGTCGCGGTGTCATGGACAGAGATAATCCAGGCTTCTTCGGCCTTGTTATCGGCGATCCGGGTGGCAAGGCCAAAGCCGCGGCTGTTAAACAGCCTGACCCGGCCGACCCGCCACCAATTGCCCCTGCGCATAAGATAGACGACATTTTTATCAGCTGCGACGGGGTTCAGACGCACAGAGAACTGATGCTCCGGGGTTGCCCGCGTCGCGCGCCCTCCGGCGGATATGGTGTGTATCAGCCCATCGAACTGCCGCTCACCGAAACGGGTGATTTCGCGACCGCGCCGCAAAACCACGCTGGAATAAGAGTTGTAGGATACGACGTAATCACCGGCTTGCAGCGTTTCGATCGGGACTTCTGCAATTTGGGCAGGCTGTGAACCCGCACCGCGCGCAATGACTTTCTGCACCATGGTCCCGGCAGGTTGGCAGGGCTCATGCTCCCAGTGATAATCGCCGCGCGAAAGCACGAGCTGGCCCTTGTCCCAGATGATTTGGGAACGGAGCAATAGGTCGCAGGAAGCTAGGCTGTCGCCCACAACACCGGCGAAGAGCCCGGCATGCCAGACATAGGCGACGTCGCCCGGGAACAAGGCCCAGGCCTCGCGCCAGTCAGCCTTGTCGTCGTTCAGCACCTTGCCCTTGGCGGTCCCGGAAGCGGCAACGCCGGCCTTCTCGCGCCAGGCAGGATCATATTCCACGCCATAGGGCGGGTCAGTGACCATCAGGTGGGGCGAGACGCCGTTCAGCGCCTTGGCCACAGTGTCTGCATCGGTGCTGTCGCCGCAAACCAGCCGGTGCTTGCCGAGCAGCCAGACATCTCCGGGTTTTGCGATGGGATCGGCCGGCGCTTCCGGGATATCGTCGGGGTCCGTGTTGCCCTCGGTCTTTTCGGCCAAGAGCTTGGAGAGCTCGTCATCCGAAAAACCGGTCAGCATCAGATCGAAATCGAAGCCTTGCAGATCGCCGAGTTCGACAGCCAGTAGTTCGAGGTCCCAGCCGGCATTCAGCGCCAGCTTGTTGTCGGCGATGACATAGGCCTTCTTCTGGGCCTCGCTCCAGCCCTTGGCGACCATGGTCGGGATCTGGGTCAGGCCCAGCTTGCGCGCAGCGAGCAGGCGCCCGTGCCCAGCGATGAGGCCGCCGTCCTCGTCGACGAGGATAGGGTTGGTCCAGCCCCATTCGCGAATCGACGCGGCAATCTGCGCAACCTGTTCGTCCGAGTGCGTGCGGGAATTGCGCGCATAGGGCGTGATCTTCTCTATCGGCCAGAGCTCACTGCTCTGGGCCGGCCAGTCTTGAACCATATGATTTCCTGAAAGGCAGTTGGCACAAGTGGCGACTGCCGCGAGATCATGCCATGTAAGGTGCAACGTGCATGTGAACGGGAGGCATCATGCCATGCCGGATGGCTCATCAGTTGAACGACCGGAACAGGGGCAAATTGACGCACAAGCGGCAAGCGCACTGCGCGCCGCCCTCCTCAGTGGAGCGGATTCAGCGCCAACCGCTCCGGCTGACGCAGCTTATTTTTCAGATCTCCGCAATCGCTGTGGGCCGGTTTCGGACCCTTCAGATCCCACAGGCTCTGGCTGAAACTAGGGGGCCTCAACAGGCACTGAAACGAGCCCGCCCGCACGCTTTGCGAGTTTGCGGTCAAAGGTAACGAATGCGCTGCAATGCCCCGAACGGGCAAGATGCAGGGCATCAGCAAAATCCATCCCTTCGCTCATCCAGTCCAGCGCCTGGGCAACCTCGGCGGGCTCCTCCAGCGACACTCCCGGCAGCCCGCCAAGCCCGCGCAAGGCAGCAGAGATATCCGGTGACGAGAAGCGATAGCCGGCCCGCAAGACCCACTCGGTTTCCAGCGCCACAGTCGTCCCTATGAAAACCTCACCGGCCTCAATCACACGCCGGGCCGCCTGCGCCTGTTTCGGGTCGTCAGCGGTCAGAAAACGGACAATGACGTTGGTATCAATCGCGCGCACGGCGTTTCGCCTCCCGGGCGATCGCCGCATCCATATCTTCGACCGACAGGGCCGGCCCGCTATGCCGCAACGTGCCGAAGACTGCATCGATGCTTGTTTCAGGGAAAGCGGGTGTGGCCTTTAGAAGTACGCCATCCGGCGTGTTCTCAACGGTCAGCCGGGTGCCTGCCGCCCAATGCCGCAGGTCACGGATGGCCTTGGGCAGGATAACCTGACCCTTGGTCGAGATCACCGTAGTAATCCGCTCCTGCACACCCACATTCACCTCCATTGGTAAGACAAAGGTAAGATACGCCCCTCGAGGATGGTTTGCAAGGATCGACTTGGCTGATCTTTCAGATCAGTTCTAGCTCGGTCAGCACCTTGGCGGTGTCGAGCAGTTGGTCGGTCCGGACCGTTATCTCGATGGTAAAGTTGTCGGCGGTCGCGCTGGCGTAGACGCCGCCCGCGTAGAGTTCCTGTTCGATCGTCTCGATCACCGTGACAATCCGGCTGCGGTCGAAGTTCTCAGGCAGCGTGCGGATCGCGAGGCGGATCGTGCTGGTTGCGCTCGCACTCATGCAGCTTGCGCCTTCAGGCTAAAGTAGAGGACGAACCCCTTCAGGTAAGGCAGCCCCTTTGGCATCGAGATCTCGCGAGCCGTTTCCCGGTTGATGGTCCAGCCCATCCAGCGGACAATGGCCGCTTCGATTGCTGCGGTGAGGTCGAGCCCCGCGTGGATGCCGTTGTGGACGTCGTCGGCGAAGTGGCGGCCATGGCGGCTGTCGAGGAAATCCCGAACCCCTTCGGCCGTGCCTTCAGTCGCGGCCAGAACCGCCGGGAAGGCAATCGCCCAGGCCGCATCCGCATCCGCGAAGGCACCGGTGGCGCCGTAAAAGCCCCAAGCCTCGTTGGCGGTTGGCAAGGTCGAGTTGGTCATCTGCGTCGCTCCGTTTTCGTGAGCAACTACCGCTCTTGTCGCGGCGACTATCCAGTCAATTCGACGGAAATCGAGGGCTTTTTGCTTTCTGACCCCCGGTCGCTAACTCGCGGTTGCGTGAAGTTTGGGCCAGGCGCGGTGTCCGTCTAGCAGGTGCCAAACTATGCGAGGCCCCCCGACCCCCGGTGGACCCAGAGGCGCTGTGGGTCGGTCCAACCGAGAGGTAGCGCATCGCCCTTTTCCAGATTGCAGGAGCGATGGGCGCAGGCGACGTTGTCGTAGGTATGCGACCCGCCAGCAGACAGCGGGATGATATGATCAAGTTCCGGAGCGTTCCAATGCATCGTTCCGCGCAGTTCGCGAGGAGCTTCCTCGCCGCAGATGTGACAGGTCCATCCGTCACGCTCCATCACCGCAATGGGATTGATCGGTTCGGCTTGAGCACCATAGGCTTTCGCCCGGGACAAGCCCTTGGCGACACGTTTGAAATGGCGGTTAGCGCAAAATTCCGAACAGAAATTGCGTCGCTTGTCACCATACGCGGGCAGGAATGTGCTGCCGCATTCCTGACAGGTGCATTCTGCCTTTCTGACTGCCTTGCTGCTCGCCGAGCAGTGGTAGGAGCAAAATTTCGCACTCGCCCGCGCTTCGAAAACTCCCCCGCATTCAATGCACTGACGTTGACGCTTGGCCTTCCTGACTTCGGCAAGACGGGCCAGCCGGGCAGCCCGTGAGGCAGAGCGCTCACGCCGCATCATTTCAAACCCGCAGGCGCGCGAGCAGCACCGGCCACTGTCGTGCGACTTTCGGATCCGCCTTGTGATTGGCTGAGAGCAGATCTGGCACAGAGGGGTGGTGCCCGCCGAGGCGAATTGTGCCATGGCGACCTCCCAGTCAGTTTCAGATTTTATCTCGCCTTAGACGCGGGCGGATTCTCACCCGACCGGCCACCCGTCGGCCCCGATCCGCGCCTTCCGGCGCAGACCAAACTGTTCTGCAGTCCGCTTCGCATGGCACTCGGCGCAGAGGCAGCGGATGTTGCTGTCTTCGTCCGATCCGCCTTGGGCTAGCGGTACGATATGGTCAGGCACGGTCGCTTCGCGGACAATACCGGCGGAGGCGCAATCGCGGCAGAGGGGGTCGGCCTTTAATCGACGCAGGCGCTGCGCCATGCCTTGGCGTCCCCGAAGTCGTTCAGCCATCGCACAACGCCTGCAACGAGAAACGCCCGGAAGCTGGTAAGCCCCGGGCGCAACTCGCATCACTACATTTCGGAAACATCTACAGGAGAGCAATGCGCCCGTCAATGATGAATTGTATTTTTATCGTTGAATCACAGTTTGTTAGTTCAACCGCTAGGCGGACGATACTGGCGGCGAACTGTCCCTGTTGATACCGAACAGGGTGACCAGTGCTTCAAGCCCGTGCGCCAGATTACGCAAATCCGCATCTCCCCAGCCTGCGGCATCCACCTCGTAGCAGGCCACCGCGTGGACAAGCATGCTGGGGCGCCGTCCAGTCGTAGCAATGGCATCGTGGTCAGCCGTCCGCAGCATCAGGATTGCCGCCGCCGCCCGCTTGCGGATCTTCTCGACGTAGTCCGGATCGTACTCCGTGAGACTGCGGCCGAAGATCCCTTCATCGAGAAGCAAGCCGGTAGCGGAATGTGGGTGGATCGGCGGCAGTCCTATGACCGCGCGGTTGCGGGCCATAAGATCGCCGTAGAGCTCAGCTGCTGCGAGTTGCTCGGCCGTGATCTTCCCTGCGAACGCCAGGCGCCCGATAGCCGAGCCGAGGCGCTCGTCCTTCGCCTGCCTGGCGGTGACGCCATACTGACGCTGCCGGGCATCCATGACGGTTGCTGTAACCTCCCGCATGGTCTCGGCCTTGCCCGGTTGCACCAGCTTGCCGCAGGGGTGGCGGCGGCCCGCCTTGCGCTTACGACCGCGTGCCACGGATGATCTCCGGGATGAGCGCCGCGTAGCCGATCACATCGATAGGACCGTCGGCATAGTTGGGGTCGTGGGCGATCCGCGCCAGCTTCAGGTCGATCATGCACAGCGCCACCTGCTGGGGGGTGACAGGCATGCCGAGGGTTATCGACCAGCGCCGAGCGATCGCCTCCATCTGGTTTTTCGGATCACCGTAGGCAGCGCCGCGATCTTCCAGCACCTGCGCCACGCGCTTCAGGAAACCGGCCGCGCTCATTTCACGCCTCCGCGGGTCTCGATGGCCCAGAGCAGGATGGCGATGGCGTCAGCCTCATTGTCGTCGGCAGGCGCGAAGCCCTTTGCCTGGACGGCCGCGATGACAGCCGCCTTGTCGGCATTGCCCTTGCCGGTGATGAACCGCTTGATCGTGCCGACGGGCACGCCCTGGTAGGCAACCAGCGTTTCCTCGCACCACGCGGTGAGCATTCCCAGCAGGCCGCCATAGACATGGGCCGCGTCGGTTCCTGCGTGACGGCGCACTTCCTCGAAGTAGATTGCCTCGATCGGACCGGCATCGATGTCGAGCTGCTCGAGCCAGCGCCGGAAGCGCAGGTAACGCATCCCACCACCGTCGTAGCGGGTGTGCTTCAGCGACACTGTCCCGGTGCTGATGTGTCCGTCGGGCGAACGGAAGGCCCAGCCGGCGCTGGTGCCGAGGTCGAGGGCAAGAATGGCTCCGCGGCGGATCGTTCCGCCGACGTTGGCTTGAACTGGATTGGGGCAGGCAACGGCCTGCATTTCAGGCAGGGTCATGACGACCTCCTCTTCGTGTGGGGCGGTCGGGGCGAGGACTGGGCCGGTGAAGGCTGGCAGCTCGCCCGGACCCGAAGCGGGTCTGGTCAGGTCGTCATCCGGGCGGACATTGCCGCCGGAAATCTTCATGGGGTTTCAGCCGGGCCGATTGAAACATCGGGACACCCAACCCCTTGAGTACGCTAGGGAATATATAATATTTCAATTATTATTATTTTTATAGGGGTACACCTCTCAATCTTTAAAACGCGCGCGTACGTGAGGGGATATATAAGGCACCCCTTGAAAGATTGAACTTTCCGAGAAACCCCATTTTATCGCGTAAATCCATGCACCTGGATGCCATAAAGCTGCTTTTGACGGATATTGGGCTATTGAAGGACCATCCAGAGGGGGGGATGCATCACGATGGCCCTTGGTGGTGTGTGGCGACCTTTTTGCCACTCGCGTCCCGCCAATTACCTGACCAGCGCGCCAGCCTGTAGACCATGGCCTGCCTGGTGGCCGAACTGCGCATGCCCGTCGTCACGTCTCCGCTCTCGATCAAGGTCTGGATGATATCGTCGCGGTCCCGCGATTTAAGCCACTGGGAGCCGCGGGTCAGTTCAGACTTGGTGATGCCCTTGGCACCAGCTGCCCGGATCAGTTCACGCAGCCGTTTAAGGTGAGCCTCGGTCTCGGTATCTGCGACATGGCGGTCCACCGCCTCCATTGCCCGCTGGGCGTAATGACGCACGAAGGCAATGGCCCAGTCCGCGTCATCGATCGTGATGACGGGAGACACAGGATCATTGCCCACCGCCACGATCAGCGCGAGCTTCAGCGCGATTTCGCCAATACGGGCCAGGATGGCGGTAAAGGCCGTGCCTGCCGCCGCGCGCAATTCGTCGGTCAGCTCCCCGCTCAGCGACTTGAAACGAGCACGCGCATCATCGGTCATCGGCACCGTGGTCAGCACCACAGCGGTCTGCGGCCCCGAGGTGGTGCCGGCCAGATTACCGCGCTGCTGCCCGGGACCCGAGGCCAGCAACTGGAGCCCTGCGATCAAGTCTGGCGGCGGGGTGCGCAACCCAACGGAGACATTTTCGTCCGGGTAGTCCTCGTCACTGGGCAGGATCAGGAAGCGGGCGAGCGAGCCATCCACCACATTGGCCCCTTGCAGCGCGCCCCAGAAGTGCATGGGGGTCGTGGTTCCGTACACGCAGAGGCAAGGCTGGACGATGTCGCGCCGCTCATTGGTGCCGTCCCGATTGGCATATTCTGCACCCAGGAAAATCCCACCGGCCGACGTATAGAGCTCGGTCATGTTGTCGAGGATCTCTGTGATGTGACGCGGGCTGCGTTTGCGGTCTGCGGCTGCCGAAAGGAACATGCCGAACTCGTCGATCTGGAACAGGATCGCAGGCTGGCGATGCAGCGCAGTCAGTAGCCCGGCGCCCGACGCGATCTTATTGCCGCCCAGATGATTGGCGAGCCCGGCCTCGAAAAGCACCTCGTTGATGATTTCGCGAGAGTGGTTCTTGCCCGAGCCACTGTCCGCAATGCCCACCACGTAGAGGTTCGACCGCAGGTTGCTTTCGGTACGGTAGAGCCGCCCCATCAGAGCGCCAATCGCGCAAAGGCTGGCGCCAAGCGATAGCAGCGGCTGAGGCCGGCGAGCGGTCGATAGCATGTAATCAGTCAGCTTGCCGACCAGTCCGCCCGGGATCGTCAGCGCAAATTTGGGCGGCGGCGCATCCTCAGTTGCCGGGGCCGTGGTATCGAGCCGGGCCAGCAGGCCAGATGCCGGGTGATTTTCATCCCCGGGCTGGCTGCCGTCGAGGACCAGGCCTGGATCCGGCTTCCAGCCCCGTTCCATGGCAAGGTGGTAGATCGAGCCAGCACCAATGCGGTCCGGGCGGAAACTGCCCCATGCCTTTTCGGTCGTAGCGGCGACGTTTTTCACAGCCTGATCAGACCAGGCCGTGAACAGGTCTTTCCCGTCCTCGCCGAGCGCGCCCTTGATCGCCATGCCAATCCGCACCCAGCTGTCGTAGTCGAGATCGCTGTTGGGCAGATACTGCAGCGCGGCGCGAATAGCGTCATGCGTCCCGGCTTGGGCATGCGCCGGAACCGCCGGTGCTCTG
>Ga0208243_1000905_pt1 | contig 12098 bp, 14 predicted proteins | sample Subbio2Aug_QV12A_FD_184826 | JGI IMG/M metagenome (GOLD analysis project Ga0208243, IMG submission 184826) | Serpentinite rock and fluid subsurface biosphere microbial communities from McLaughlin Reserve, California, USA - CR12Aug_QV12A (SPAdes) | ecosystem: Environmental > Terrestrial > Deep...
CAGCCGATGAGCTGCCCTCCGGCACTGTCGGCCATGCTTTTCGGCTTTGCCGCGAACCTCGACGTGTCCGCGATCTTCAGCTGGCCCTTCGTCTTTGCCTATCTCCTTGCCACCACGATCGTCTGGCTGATCGTTGCGGCCGTGGCCCTGGCCCGAGGTGTCAGTGGCGAAGAGGCGGTGTTCGAGGCGCATACCGGCGTCATCGGCAACGTGGGGTTCCTGGGCATTCCCATGCTGGCCTTGCTTCTTGGACCCGACGCCGTTGGCCCGGTCCTTCTGGTGCTTGCGGTCGATCTGATCGTCTTTTCGTCGATCCTGACGATGGTGATCACCGGGCTCAGGGCGGGACGGGTCAGCGCGCAGACTTTCGGTATCCTGGGCATGGGACTCTTGAAGAACCCGATGATCGGGTCTGTGGGACTTGGCATTCTCTGGGGTGCGACCGGGTTTGAATTGCCCGTTCCGGTGAACGAATTCCTGACCTTGCTCGGCGCGGCCGCCACGCCTTGCGCCCTGTTCGCGATTGGCGCCTCTCTGGCCGGCCGTTCTGCGGAACGGGTCGAGGTTGCGGCCTGGCTGTCGTTCTCGAAGCTGATCCTTCATCCCCTGGCAGTGGCCGGGGCCTGCTGGCTGTTCGGCGTCACCGGCTACCAGGCCGGGGTGATGATCGCCGCGGCGGCCTTGCCGGTGGCGGGCAATGTCTTCATCCTTGCGCAGCATTACCGCGTTGCGCCGCAACGGGTTTCCACCGCGATCCTGCTGTCCACGGCCGCATCGGTCCTGACCGTGACAGCCGCGATCGCCCTGATCGGCCAGGGGGGCTATCTATGAAAACCGTGTCCGAGAACCGCGCATTCGGCGGCGTGCAGGGCGTCTATTCCCACGCCTCGCAATCCTGCGCCTGCGACATGACCTTTGGCCTCTTCCTGCCCGAGCAGGCCGAGGACGGGCCGGTGCCGCTTCTGTGGTTCCTGTCGGGCCTGACCTGCACGCATGAAAACGCGATGATCAAGGCAGGTGCCCAGCGCTGGGCCGCCGAGGCGGGGATCGCGCTTTGCTTCCCCGACACCTCTCCGCGGGGCGAGGGGGTGGCGAACGACCCGGACTTCGCGCTGGGGCAGGGTGCAGGCTTCTACTTGAATGCGACGCAATCCCCGTGGGCGCCGCATTTCCGCATGTGGGACTACGTGACCGAGGAGCTCCCGCGGGTCCTTTTCAACGCCTTCCCGCTTGCCGAGGAAGCGCAGGGGATCACCGGGCATTCGATGGGCGGCCACGGCGCGCTGACGATCGCGATGGGCTTTCCGGGTCGCTTCAAGTCGGTCTCGGCCTTCGCCCCGATCTGCCACCCGACGGCGAGCGACTGGGGCCGCCCGCAGTTTTCTGCCTATCTCGGGACGGACGAGTCGTCATGGGCGGCGCATGATGCCACCCTCCTGATGCGGCGCCGGGGATTCGACGGCCCGATGCTGATCGACCAGGGGACGGCCGACCAGTTTCTCGACAAGCTCCGCCCCGAAGCGCTGGCAGAGGCGATGGCCCAGGCGCGGCAGGGTGGCACGTTCCGGATGCAGAAGGGCTATGACCACAGCTATTTCTTCGTCTCGACCTTCATGGAGGACCATGTGTCGTTCCATGCGCAGGCTTTCCTGGGCTAGGGCCCTGCTGATTTCGCTGGCCGTGGCCGTGGCCGGGTCGCCCGTCGCGGCGGCCTCTCCGGCAGAGACCGTCTTGTCCGCGGTCAACGCGGCGCGGGCCAAGGCGGGGTGCCAGCCCCTGCGATTGAACGCGAAGCTGACGGCCGCAGCGAAGGGGCATGCGAAGGCGATGGCCGAGCAGAACTTCTTCGGGCACGCAGGCAAGGACGGCACGCGGTTCGCCTCGCGGATCAAGCGGCAGGGCTACAGCTACCGGGCGGCGGCCGAAAACATCGCGGCGGGTCACCGGACGGCGGTGCAGGCGGTGCAGGGCTGGCTGAAAAGCGCCGGGCACCGGCGGAACATGCTGGACTGCCGGATGAAGGAGACCGGGATCGCTGTGGTCTACCAGCCGGACGACCGGCCGATCCGGGGGAACCGGGCGGCGTTGAAGTACTACTGGGTGCAGGTCTTCGCCGCCCCCGGCTGAGATGTGTCCACGGTGGACAATCCGGGAAGCCGTTACTTTCCAAAAACTTGGCCGCGGACGTTAGGGGTTTCTTAACAGATGCGCGGCAGCTGTTCCCCGACCAGCATGTCCACGATCCTTGCCCCGCCGAAGGCCGTTCGCAGCGTTACCCGACCCGCCTCTCCCGCCTTTGCGCGACCGATGATGCAGGCGCCTTCGCCCTCGGGAAGGGTGCGCATGGCGGCGAGTGCGGCCTCGGCCTGATCCGGCGGGCAGAAGAGGACGAGGCGGCCTTCGTTGGCCAGGTAGAGGGGGTCGAGGCCGAGGATTTCGCAGACGCCCACCACCTCGGTCCGCAGTGGAAGCTTCGTTTCCTCCAGCTCGATGGAAAGCCCCGCCTCGGCGGCCATTTCGTTCAGCGCCGAGGCCAACCCGCCCCGCGTGCAGTCGCGGGCGGCAGTGATGCCGGGGGCGGCGGCCAGCGCGGCCTGCATCAGGTGGCCCAGACCGGCGCAGTCTGACTGCAGGTCGGTCGACAGGGCCAGGTCACCGCGCGCGGCAAGGATCGTCGCGCCGTGGTCGCCGAGGACGCCGTTGACGATGGCGACATCGCCCGGCCTGATCTTCACAGCGCAGATGTCCATGCCGGGCGGAATGACCCCGATCCCGGCGGTGGTGATGAAGACGCCGTCGCCCTTGCCGCGCTCCACCACCTTGGTGTCGCCGGTCACGATCCGGACGCCCGCCTTCGCGGCCTCATCCGCCATCGTGGCGACGATCCGTTTCAGAAGCGCGATCTCGCAGCCTTCCTCGATCACGAAGGCGGCGGAGAGCCAGAGCGGCTTCGCCCCGCCGACGGCAAGGTCATTCACCGTGCCGCAGACGGCCAGCTTGCCGATGTCACCGCCGGGGAATTCCAAAGGCGTGACGACAAAGCTGTCGGTGGTGAAGGCAAGCCGCGCGCCCGGGACTTGCAGCGCCTCGGTCATCAGCCGGGCCTGATCCTCGGAGCCCGGGGGCTGGAAGACCGAGGTGAAGACCTCGTCGATCAGATCGCGCATGGCCCGACCTCCGCCGCCGTGGGCCATGGTGACATGGGTATCGCGCAGGGCACGGCGCATGGATATGGGGCTGGCGGCGTTCATTCGGCGGCGATCCTTGCACCGGCGTACTGCCAGTAGGCGGCGCAGGCCCCTTCGGAGGACACCATCAGCGCGCCCAGGGGCATGTCTGGGGTGCAGCCCTTGCCGAACTGCAGGCACTGCGTGGGCTTCATCTTGCCCGTCATCACCGACCCGCAGGCGCAGCCTTCGATCTCTGGCACATTGCGGCTGGCGGCGGCATAGCCGATTCCGAACTTCTCCTCGGCGTCGAAGGCGGCGTATTTCGCCCGGATGCGCAGGCCCGAGGCGTCGATTTCGCCCAACCCCCGCCATTCGAAGCTGGGGCGGCGTTCGTAGACGTCCGCGATGGCGGCAAGACTGACCGGGTTGCCGTGTTCGGGGACGACGCGAGCATACTGATTTTCCACCGCCGCCCGACCCTCGGCGATCTGGGTCAGGACCATCAGGACGGATTGCAGGAGGTCGGTCGGCTCGAACCCCGCCACGACCAGCGGCTTGCCATAGTCCCGTGCGATGAAGTCATAGGGGTGCGTCCCGATGACCATCGACACATGGCCGGGGCCGATGAAGCCGTCGAGCATCATGTCGGGATCGTCAAGCAGCGCCTTGATCGGCTCGGGCACCGTGATGTGGTTGCAGAAGACCGAGAAGTTGGTGAGGCCTTCCCGAGCGGCCTGCTGGATGGACAGCGCGGTGGAGGGGGTCGTCGTCTCGAACCCGAGGCCGAAGAAGACGACCTGCCGGTCGGGGTTCCGCCGCGCCAGCTCCAGCGCGTCGAGGGGCGAATAGACCATGCGGATGTCCGCGCCTGCGGACTTGGCCTGCATCAGCGACTTCCTGTGGCCGGGCACGCGCATGGCGTCGCCGAAGGTGGTGAAGATCACGCCCGGCTGTTCGGCGATCTCCACGCATTCGTCGACGCGCGCCATCGGCAGCACGCAGACCGGGCAGCCGGGGCCGTGGATGAAATCCACCCCTTCGTGGATCAGTTTGTCCAACCCGTAGCGGAAGATCGAATGGGTGTGGCCGCCGCAGATTTCCATGATGTGGACCGGTTTGGCGCGGGTCGCGCCGATCTGGTCGGCCTTCTGCGCAATGGCGGTCAACAGGGCGCGGGCGGCCACGGGATCGCGGAACTCGGATGCGAATTTCATTGCAGGGCCTCCTGGCCAAGGGCCATCTGTTCCAGCGTCTCCTGCGCTTCGCCCAGGTCCTTCAGCGCCTGCAGGGTCTTTTCGGCCTCGTCCTCGTCGATCAGCGACATGGCGAAACCGACGTGGATCAGCGCCCATTGGCCGACGAGGTCGTCGAGGTGGTTGCCAGCGATGCAGGCGACGTTGACCTCGCGACGGACGCCGGAGACTTCGGCCATCGCCATCAGGCGGCCCGGGTCGGTAATGGCCGTGATGCGGCCGGGGATGCCGAGGCACATTTTAGTCTTCCTCTTCTTCGGTGACGCGCCCCGAGGGGTCGGTGATGCCATAACGGTCAAGCTTGGCGCGGAGGCCGACGCGGGAGAGGCCCAGTTCGACCGCGGCGCGGGACTTGTTCCAGCGGTGGCGGGTCAGGGTTTCGCGCAGGATTCGCATCTCGATCAGGTCGGTGCGGTCCTTGAGCGTGCCAGTCGCGGTCAGGACGGCCTCGGCGCTGCGGTCGGCGCCGGAGTCCGACGGGGCGGCTTGCAGGATCGGGCGCGAGATGAGTTCGGCGCCGAGCATCGGGGATTGGGCGAAGACCAGCATCCGCGTGACCTCGTTCTGCAGCTCCTTCAGGTTGCCGGGCCAGTCCCAGTTCTCGAGGAATTCCAGCGCAGCGGGGGTGAAGCCGTGGGCGGCCTTGCCATGGCGGGCGGCGAGGTCGTCGAGGAAGTTCTGCGCAAGGATCGCGACGTCACCGCGCCGGGCGCGGAGGGGCGGGATCGCGAGTTCCGCGACGGCGAGGGCGTAGTAGAGGTCGGGGCGGAAGCGGCCCTCGGCCACCAGGCGGGCAAGGTCGGTGCCAGAGCCGGCGATGAGGCGGAGGTTGGTGGTCAGCGTCTCCTGCCCGCCGGTGGGGGAGAAGGTGCCCTCGTCGACAAGGCGCCAGAGGGCGAGTTGCAGGGCGGGGGAGGCGTGTTCGATGCCTTCCAGGAACAGCGTCCCCCGGTCGGCCTTCTGCGCGAGGCCGATGCGGTTGACGCCGCCCGGCAGGACGCCGCGCTTCGCGCCGAAGAGCTCGATGAAGGCGAGGTCGTCAGGGAGGCCGGCGAGGGACAGCGCGTGGAACGGCCGGTCGGAGCGAAGGGAGCCGAAGTGCATCGCCCGGGCCAGGCGGCCGCGGCCGGTGCCGGGTTCACCGGTCAGAAGGACCGGGATGTCGAAGCTGGCGAAATGGCGGGCGGCCTCGATGGTGGTGTTCATCGGGCTTTGCGGCGAGCGGAGGAGCGTCTCGAACCCCAGCCCGTCGCGGAGCGCGGCGCGGCGCTTGTCGAGCTTCGACTGGGCCGAGGATGCGAGAAAGCGCATCTCCAGCGCCATGCGTTCGTTGTCGCGGGCAAGCTGGAAAAGCCGCGCGCCGTTGCGGGCGGCCATCAGGAGCTGTTCGGGATGCCAGGGCTTCGTCAGGAACTGGTGGATGCCCGCGTCATTGATCGCCTGCGCCATGGCGGCGGGGTCGGTGTAGCCGGTGATGATGATGCGGACGGCGTCCGGCCAACGCTCGCGCAGGTCGGTCAGAAGCTGGACGCCGGTGCGGCCGGGCATCCGCTGGTCGCAGATCACGACCTGGACCCATTCTTCCTCCATCTTCGCGGCCGCCTGTTCCGCGTCGCCCGCGGTGATGCAGTCGAACTCGTCCTCCAGCGCCATCCGCATGGCGGAGAGGCTGTGCGGTTCGTCGTCGACCAGAAGGACGGTGGGGCGCGGGGAGGTCATGGCTTGCCTGTTGTGCGGCGGGCGGGGTTGCGGGTAGCGTCTTGGAAAACGGGGAGGGGACGATGCGGAATTTCGTGACGGTGGTGCTGGTCGTGGTGGCGGGGATTCTGGGATTCTACGCCTATCAGTCGAGCCAGAAGGGAAATGCGCTGGGCGCCGAGGTGGCCGCCAAGACCGAGGCCGTCGCGGCGCTGGAGGCGGAAAAGGTGAAGCTCTCCGACGAGCTTGCCGCGCTGAAGGCCGAGGGCGAGGCCGCGGCCAAGGCGGCTGCCGATGCGGCTGCGGCGGTCGAGGCGGACGCCACAGCGATGCTGGAGAAGGTCAGCGCGCTGGAGACGGAGAAGGCCGCCCTTGCCGACCAGGTCACCGCTGTCGAGGCGCAGCGGGCGGCACTGGCCGAGCAGGTCGCTGGGCTGGAAGCCGAGAAGGCCGCGTTGACCGAACAGGTCACCGCGCTGCAGGCCCGGGTCGACGAGCTGAGCGCGGCAGCTCCCGCCACCAATCCCTGAGGGCGCGCCCGTCACGCGGATTTCTCCGCGAGGCGGGCTTGCAGCCAGGTGAGCCAGCCCTCCATTCCCTCGCCCGTGCGGGTGGAGAGGCGGAGGATCTCGATGCCGGGATTGACGCGGCGCAGGTTCGCCTCGTAGGCCGCAAGGTCCACGTCGCAATGCGGGGCAAGGTCGAGCTTCGTCAGGATCGCAAGCCGCGCGGCGGTGAACATGTCTGGGTACTTCAAGGGCTTGTCCTCGCCTTCCGTCACCGAGAGGATCGCCACCTTGGCATCCTCGCCCAAGTCGAAACCCGCCGGGCAGACGAGGTTGCCGACGTTTTCTATGAACAGGAACGACGAAGGTCGGGGCCGGAGTTGATCGATCGCGTGGCCCACCATCTGCGCGTCAAGGTGGCATCCCTTGCCGGTGTTGATCTGGATCGCCCGTGCCCCGGTGGCCCGGATCCGGTCCGCGTCGGCGCTGGTCTGCTGGTCGCCCTCGATCACCGCCAAAGGCGCGTCGCCAAGCGCTTCGATGGTCTTGCAGAGAAGCGTGGTCTTGCCGGAGCCCGGCGAGGAGACGAGGTTCAGGGCCAGCACGCCAAGCGCGTTCAGGACCCGGCGGTTGGCTTGCGCGATGCTGTCGTTCTTCGCGAGGATCGAGGTCTCCACCTCGATGAGCCGCTCCTGCGTCATTCCGGGAACGGAGACACCCGCGGGCCCGTGGCCGTAGTGGTGGTGGTCGTGGTGCTGGTGACCCGTCGCCTGCACATGCGGGAACGGGAGCGCCGGGGCCGCGGGCTGGAAGGCGGGCGCGTGGTGGTGGGCCAGGCCCAGCCGATGCGCCTCGTCATGGCTCATCACCTTGCCGTCCGCAGTCACCAGATCGGAACATCCGCAGACCGTGCACATCACGCCACCTCCATATCCTTGATCCGCATCTCGTCGCCGCCGTTCGGGATCAGCTTGCCGCCGCCGCACAAGGGGCAGGGGTCCAGCCGTTCGGTGATGTCCACGGTCGTCATGCAGTCATAGCAAAGCGCTCGTCCGGGCAGGTCGATCATTTCCAGCCGCGCCCCCTCGGCCGGCGAGCCGCGCATCACCACGTCGAAGGCGAATTCGAGGGCGGGCTTTTCGACGCCGGCGAAACGGCCGATCTCCAGCCGCAGGGTCTTGACCCGGGTGAACCCGTGGGCGCGGGCCTGGTCCTGGACGATGGTCCGGATGCCTTCGGCAAGGCTCATCTCATGCATCTGCGGCCTCCCTGACGGTCACCGGAATGCAGGGATCGTGAAGCGCAATGACCTGCGGGGCAAGGTGGTGCAGCGGTTCGGGTAGGCTGGCAAGCGACTGCAGAAGCGCGCCGCCGGGGGCGAGGAGGTGGTCGGTCGGCGTTCGGCGGGTGATGCCGGTGACAAGGCCGTCCCGCTGGGTGATCCGCAGCGCATAGGTGCCTCGGGCGGCGGGTACGGCGGCGATGCCTTCGGTGACGGTGGGTGCGGGAAGGCGGTTCAGGAGAGCGGCTTCGAGGTCCGCCATCAGGCCCACGAGACGCCAGAGCGGGCCGCGCCCATGCGACTGTTCGATGTGGCGCAGAAGCGGGTGAGCGGACTGGCGCCCGGCGGCGGAGTTCTCGAACGCGCCTTCTTCGAGCGGATCCTGCGGTGCGGGCAGGTCCGGGCAGGTGGCGACGTCGGGCGGGAAGGTCTTAGCGATCTGGCGGAAGAGGGGAGCGAGGGGGCCTTTCATGTCCGCTGGATCGTTTGCCAGCCCGTCTGGTCCCAGAAGATCGGAGGCAAAGCCCTCCTTCCCCATCCCTCGTCCACCGGGGGGAAGAGCGTCGCTTGCGGCGGGTTGCTGCGCTTGAAGGCCGGTGGGGGGGACCGTGATCGGGTCCAGGCCGAAAGCCCTGGGAAGGGTGATGCAGAGCTTCAGCGTGTGGTCGCGGATGATTTCTGCCGTGGGGACCTCGGTAGCGGGCAGGCCAAGCGAGAGCTTTGCCGCCAACCCCTGCGCGGCGCGGCAGAGGTTGAAGAGGCGGGGGAGGACCTCAGCCGCCTCGGCCACGGGCTTGCCCAAAACCATAGCCTCGACCGGAAGCGGAGCGGCTGCCGTGAGGGTCGGCCGTGGGCCAAGCGTCACCGTGGCGGCCGAAAGGGTCATTCGGCGAGACCCCCAGTGATGAGCTTGCGGCGCGAGGGCTCGGTTTCGGATGCGGGCTCGGCCTCGGGCGAAGTCAGTTCGGCCTCACGCCGGGCGCGGATTTCCGCAGAGCGGTCGGTCTCGGCGCGGTTCTCGGGCTTGAAAAGCTCCACCATCACCGCCCGGGCCACTTCGGTGGCCTGCAACTGGCTGGTGAAGTCACCCATGGGCGAGAAAAGCGAGCAGGCGAGGTAGGGGCCGGTCAGTTCGCGGCTGTTGTGGAGGAATTCGTAGTCGCCGGAGGGGAAGCGGATGACCTCCTTCTCGGTGGCGGGTTTGATCGGGTAGCCGTCTGGGGGCAGGAAGATCAGGTTCATGAACCAGGGCGCGACGAGGGTGCCCAGGAAGCCGCCTTCGTGAGGGCGAAAGTCGACGGCCTGGACGTGGAGCGCGTGGTTGACCATCGGCACGTCGCGCATCTTGCTGTTGAAGACTTCGGCAAAGTCGGCGACGAGCGCCCTGGTGCGCCGCTCCATCTCGGCCATCAGGGGCGCGCTGGCAGCGCCGGGGTCTTCGCGGACCAGGAACTGGGCCTTGGGGGCCGAACAGCCGGGGCAGGTCCAGTCCTCGGGCAAATCGAGGAACGGCGTCCCGGGGAGGACCTGACGGGTATCGTCGCCCTCGGCCGGGTCGTAGGGCGTCCAGCAGATCTTGCATTCCATGACCGCGCGCGGACTGATCTTGTCGGTGGCACCCAGGTAGCTGCCCTCGAAACCCGGAGAGACTTGCGGGGTGCTCATCTGATCGCCTCGATCACATCGCGGATTCGGGTGGCGCTGTCGGCAAGATCCTCTGCGGCGGCAAGCGCGACTTCGGGCATTTCGGTGACCTCGAAGGTGTCGAGGATGAGGGTGTCCATCGAGTTGTAGAACTGCACTTTCCAGACGCGGGCCTGCGCCGTGGCGGTGACCCGGCAATTGCCGTAGCCGCGCGACAGGATGGCGACGGCGCCCTCGCCAAGCGCGTCGTCGAGCCAGGTCAGGTCCGCGGGCGTGTGGGGCAGGAGCGAGAGGTTGATGACATGGGCGATGTCGCCCTCACGCCGCGCGCGGGACTTGTCCATAAGCTCGGTCAGGATGGAGGGCGCGTTTGCGAGGCCGGGGATGCGCTTCGCGAGCGCGCCGATGGCGGGGCGGTGCGGGAGATTGGCGCGGCTGAGGGCGAGGGTGGGGACGGGGGCGACCTCGACACGGTCGAGCCCGGCGGCCAGAAGCATCCAGACCCCGGCGAAGACGCTTTCCTGGACCATGACGGCTGGAAGGCCGCGGATCTTCATGCTGACCTCGCCCTGGCCAAGGGCGTCGGCCATGACCTTTCGGGCGGCGGGGGAGAGAGTGGAGAGGTCAAACTCCACCGGCGGGGCACCTTGGGCGACGACCTCGGCGGCGGCGGCCATTTCGGCGAGCATCGCGATGGCTTCGACGAGGGCCGCCTGGTCCTCGGCGGTCGGGATATGGGGCGAATAGGTGCGCATCCCCGAGGGCATGGCCATGTATTGCAGCTCGCCGTCGGGGTCGGGCTGCGAGCCGGGGCCGAAACCGGCGGGGGGCATCGTGAAGGGGCTGGCCATTTGGACCTCAGGCGGTTTCGAGGGAAAGGAGATGGGTGATGCGGCCGAGGTAGTCCGACCAGTCGCGGACCTTCTCGATCGCGCCCAGGTAGGCGGGGCCGCGGAAGAAGAGGAGGCCGGGGGTCTTCAGCGCGCGGTAGTGTTCGCGAAGCTGGGCCTCGATGGCATCGTCGATCACGGCGCAGTCGAAGGCGTTCTGGAACGCGAGGCGGAGCTCAGGAAGGATCACGGCCGCGTCGGCAGTCTCGAGGTTCCGGCGGGGATCGCCGGGGATGAAGAGGCAGTGCTGGCCGGGCCGCGCCAGGAACTCGGTGATGTCGTGGGCCGAGGCGAGGCGGGGGTAGCCGTACTCGGTCTCCAGCCGGCTGATCAGCGGGTGGACCGTGGTGGTCGGGGGCAGGTCATGTGGCGCGTGGTCGTGCATGGGTCAGCCTGTGGTCTGTCCGGCGGCAAGCGCGGCCTGGAGGTGGGGGGGAAGCTCGGGCGTGCGGGTCTCGAGGTCGGCGAAGGCGTCGCCGAGCGCGCCGCCCTGCATGAGCGAGGCAAGGCCATTCAGCGCGGCGCGGATCTTCAGAGCCTCGTCCTCGGCCAGGATGACATGGGCGGTGCCGAGGAAGTTCAGGACCCAGTCGCCGGGTCTGGCCTCGGGGGTGAGGGAGAGGTCGACCGTCTCAACGCGGTCGCCGTCAAGCGCCTGTCCGGCGATGCCCTGGACGGAGGTGAGTTGCAGGGGGATGCCTACGCACATCGGATGGTGCCCCCTGGCTTGCGATCCGCCGGATGCCAAACGGCTCGCGGGTCGGGGCGGTTTTCAGATTGAGCGCCTCGCGGCGCGCGCCCTTGTCTCGCCTCTGCGCGCGAAGGGCGCGCAACCGGCTCGGCGTGCCTCCGGCGGGGATATTTGGGCAAAGATGAAAGGCAAGGGCGGGTCATGCCTGCGCCCCCGGGAAGAAGCGGGCGTCGCCGATGCGGCAAGCTTCGTCTTCGCTGGGCCGGCCGTACTCGTAAGCCGCGCGGCGAATGGCGGGATCAGCAAGGAGGTTGCTTTCGGTGCGGCCCTGCGCAACGGGAATGCCCCATTCGGCAAGCACCTCCCGGGCGATCACCAACGCCTCGGGGATGCGGGCGGCGACGAGGGGGCGGAGGCCGCCGCCGTAGTCTTCCAGCTCCACCGGCTGGCAGCCGATCAGCACCATCTGCTGCGGGCGGTAGCCCATCAGGGTCGCCGTGGCGATCACGTCCTGGAAGCCGGTCTGATGCAGGCTCATCTTCTTCGCGCCCATGAAGGCCGGGACCTCGTCGTCGCGGACCACCTTCATCGTGCCGGGCGGCAGGCCGTAGTCGATGGCGTCGAAGACCAGAAGCGCGTCGGCCTCTTCCAGGAAGGGCAGGAGGTAAAGGCCCTGGGTGCCGCCGTCGAGGAGGCGGACGTTCTCGGGCAGGGCATGGGTGTCTGCCATTTCCTCGACGCAGCGGACGCCGAAGCCCTCATCCGCCCAGAGGACATTGCCGATTCCAAGGATCAGCACGCGTTTAGTCACCTTGTCCCCCTGTCTGGCCTTTGGCTGGCGGGTTTGCACCTTTGTGAAGAAGTGAAAGCACGGCTTTCGCAGGCGAAGGTCGGGCTTTTCGTGAGCCGCCGGTTTTTCCGGCAAGCGGTTGAGCAGGCAGGGGAAAAGGCGGGCAGATCGGGG
>Ga0208243_1000909_pt1 | contig 12034 bp, 14 predicted proteins | sample Subbio2Aug_QV12A_FD_184826 | JGI IMG/M metagenome (GOLD analysis project Ga0208243, IMG submission 184826) | Serpentinite rock and fluid subsurface biosphere microbial communities from McLaughlin Reserve, California, USA - CR12Aug_QV12A (SPAdes) | ecosystem: Environmental > Terrestrial > Deep...
CAGTCCACAAACAGGCCGCAGCCTCTTCTCTCCGCTCCCCTCGAAAGTAGGCGAGATCGCCGCGAAGTGTTGGTGAGGCTATTTGTTCAACTTACGTCATTCCGCCAGCGTACCCTGGCGGTTTGGCACCCAAAGCGGGGCATTGGCGGTGTGCTGCAGCTTCTCTGGAAGTGGTCATTCACACTCGCCGCCTCGGCGCCATTTCTCGGCGCCCCGAAGAATGAGCCGGAGCGTACTCCATGCAAACTTGACCACAATCGACGACCGGAGTACGCTGATTAGCATATAAGCGTATTTCAAGGATGCCATGACCGATACACATCAAACATTTGGCCGCGCCATCAGTCAGGCACGGAAGGCTCTCGGTCTGAGCCAAAAGGAACTTGCATCCAAAATTTATCGTGAGGACGAAGAGCCCATATCGCCGCAGTATCTGAACGACATTGAACATGATCGCCGGAGTCCGTCATCCGACAGGATGGTTCAGCAATTCGCTGACGTTCTTAATATCAAGGCAGATTGGCTCTATTATCTTGCGGGTAGATTTCCTGCTGATGTTCGACGGAAAAAACTTTCGGAAACTCAGGTGACGGAAGCTATGTTGGCGTTCCGAGGAAATCCTAAAAAGAAGTAGGCGATATGGTGAGGTACGTTCGAGATACGACAGGACGCTTCTCACAAAGGCCTCACTATAAGCCCGAGGAGCTGGATCGCGAATGCGAGACAATCATCACTCAGTTCCTGAGAGATAAGCACGGGAAGGTCGAATTTCCGGTCGTAACGGATGATCTGACGTTGCTGCTCGAGAGGGATACCGAGGATTTTGATCCCTACGCCGACCTTTCAATCTATGGCCCTGATGTCGAAGGTGTCACGGAATTTCGTCTTGGTAAAAGGCCCAGTGTGAAAATCGCAGAGGCGCTTTCAAATGATGAACGCCGTGAAAATCGGCTCCGAACAACCTTGACCCACGAATATGGCCATGTTCGGTTCCATGCCTATCTCTGGGAACTGGAGCCGCCAGGTGCGGACTTGCTTCGCCAGCGGCCGAACGCTGACAAGCAGATTTGCAAGCGCGATGGAATTCTGGACGCTTCGCAAACTGACTGGATGGAATGGCAGGCGGGCTACGCCTGCGGCGCACTGTTGATGCCCATCTCCCACGTCCGTCAGATTGTGGCGGCGTATATGGAAGCAAATGGCCTCTTTGGCACCGTTGGCACCGGCGGCATTCACGGTCAGGCATTGATCCAGAATGTTCCCCGTCAGCACCTACGGCACAGATTTGAGGTTGTAATTTAAGGAGGGTTTGGGCTTCGTCGTAGTGACGAAGGAACGAAGATGAAGCCCAAACCCTCTAACGCAAAATCGCCGGTGAAGGCCTCCGCTGAGCGGGTGGTGAAGGATATCCGGCGCGCAACCAGACGACATTTCACCGCCGAGGATAAAATCCGCATCGTACTGGATGGCCTGCGTGGCGATGACAGCATTGCTGAGCTGTGCCGCCGTGAAGGCATTGCCCAGAGCGTGTATTACAGCTGGTCGAAGGAGTTCATGGAAGCCGGCAAACGCCGTCTGGCGGGCGACACTGCCCGCGCTGCCACGACCGGCGAGGTGCAGGATTTGCGCCGCGAGGCCCGTGCATTGAAGGAATGCGTTGCCGACCTGACGCTGGAGAACCGTTTGCTCAAAAAAAGCATGATCGCGGATGGGGGCGACGAAGAATGAGATACCCCGCATCAGAAAAGCTCGAAATCATCCGGATCGTTGAGCAGTCGCATCAGCCCGCCAAGCGAACGCTGGACCAACTCGGCATCGCGCGGCGGACGTTCTATCGCTGGTATAACCAGTATCTCGAAGGCGGGCCGGAAGCCTTGAAAGATCGGCCGTCAGCGCCAAACAGGGTGTGGAATCGCATTGGCAATGATATCCAGCAGCAGGTCATCGATATGGCACTGGATGAAGATGCGACCGCCCTCAGTCCCAGGGAGTTGGCTGTGCGATTCACAGACGAGAAACGCTACTTCGTATCGGAATCCACGGTTTATCGGTTGTTGAAGGCACATGACCTGATCACCAGTCCCGCCTACACGGTCATCAAAGCGGCGGAGGCGTTCCACACCAAGACCGTGCGACCGAACGAGATGTGGCAAACAGACTTCACCTACTTCAAAATCATCGGGTGGGGCTGGATGTACCTGTCGACGGTGCTCGACGATTACTCGCGCTACATCATGAGCTGGAAACTGTGCACGACCATGTGCGCCAGCGACGTCACCGACACACTGGACATGGCGCTGGCAGCATCAGGCCTCGATCATGCCCGCGTGTTGCACAGGCCACGCCTGCTCAGCGACAACGGGCCGAGTTATATCGCCAGTGAGCTGGCCGAATATCTGGGCGCGAAGAATATAGACCATGTACGTGGCGCACCGTTCCATCCGCAAACCCAGGGCAAGATCGAACGCTGGCACCAGACCTTGAAAAACAAGGTGCTGCTCGAAAATCACTTCTTGCCCGGCGACCTTGAGGCCCAGATCGAGGCCTTCATCGAGCACTACAATCACAGGCGCTACCACGAGAGCCTGAAAAACGTGACCCCAGCTGATGCCTACTTCGGCAGAGCTGCAGCCATCATCAAACAACGCGAAAGGATCAAACGACAGACCATCGAATATCGGCGCTTGCAACACCGCAAGCTTGCCGCCTAACATCAACCACCAGACGAGGCCCGCACTCCGCTAATCTACGCCGCGATCTGAGCCAAATGTTTTGAAGACGGACAGTTGCGAACCTCGGCGGTCCCTGGACCAGCTGAGGAGGCAAGCATGTTGAAGTTGCACGACGAGTTGATCGCCAAAATCACGAATTTTCTCGAAATCCAGAATTACAACCCCGTGGTCGTGGCGAACCACCGTCTCTACGCCCGCGCATTCCTCGATTATCTGGCCGAGTGCGACATGCCGGTCGAGACGGTGACGCCGGCACAGGTCGATCAGTATTTTTGCTATGCGGTTCAGGATTTTGAGGTCCAGTACGGCCGACCTCCCAGTGCGCGATGGCATATGTTGCCACGCGCCGTAATCGCCAAGTTACTTCGGCTTGCTCAAGGCAAATGGCCACCGGATGCAGAGATGATCGGCCCCGACGCCGTGCATCGACATGGAATTTGCCTCGAATACGAGGCATGGCTGCGTGAGGAGCGCGGCTTGGCAAGCGCGTCCATTGAGGCGCTGATGTGGGAGGCGCGAAACTTCCTGCGATGGCAGTTCGACCGCGGCGGTGCTGCCAGCCTCGAAGCTTTGAGTATCGTGGACGTCGATCTCTACATGGACGTGCGCGCGCCTGGCTTACGGCGCAAATCATTGGCCGATGTCGCTGAGCGGCTCCGCTCGGTGGTCCGCTATCTCCACCGGACGGGGCGCATCCCGTCCGATCTCACACCTCACATCATCGGCCCTATGCTCTATGCCTACGAAGATGTGCCCTCCACGCTGGATAAAAGCCAAATCGCCGCATTGTTGGCCGCGACGAAGGAGGACGGATCGCCGCGGGGTCTGCGCGATTATGCGATCCTTCAAATGCTTGCCACATACGGTCTGAGACAAGGCGAGATCTGCCGCCTTCGGCTTGAGGACGTAAACTGGCGCGAAGAATCCCTGCGCATCCGTCACACGAAGACCAATGCTTACTCCTACATGCCGCTTATGGCGCCGGTTGGTGAGGCGCTGCTCGATTATCTGCGCCTTGGTCGCCCCCAGGTTGATGTGCGGGAAATCTTCGTCCGATCCTGCGCACCCTATATCGCAATGACGAACCTGTACGGCATGATCCGCGGGCGGTTGGCAACTGCAGGCGTCGAGCTGCCAGGAAAACGAGGGCCGCATGTGTTCCGCCACGCGCGGGCGGTCGAGTTGCTGCGGGCGTCGGTTCCGCAAAAGATCATCGGCGACGTACTCGGGCATCGATCCACCGAATCCACCAACGCCTATCTCAAGCTGGCCACCGAAGATCTCCGAGCCGTGGCGCTCGAAGTGCCCGGATCGGAGGTGCTGTCATGAGCGCCTGGCACGATCCCGAACACACCGTCATCGACGCCTTCTTGGAAATATCGCAGTTCCGGCCGGCAAGCAGACCCACCTATCGCTGGTTCCTCCGCAGCTTTGAGGAAGCCGCTCTGCGGCATACAGCAGTAGATCGACCAATGCTGGAGGCTTGGCTGAAGGACATGGAAAAGCGTTGGCGACTCTCGGCTTTGCTGAACCAGGTCTGCATTGTCGACCGCTTCCTCGACCACCTCGTTGAAATCGGGCTGATCGCCAACAACCCCATCGCCTTGTTGCGCACTCAGTACAACGTCAAACAGAACAAGCCGATCTGGCGGGCGCTGGCTTCGGCCAATCCCGACGAGGCCCTTTCCGCATTGCGACGGCCTGCGCCCTACGGCAGCGTTCTTGGCAACTTCATGCGCGATCATGTCGCGTTGATGCGCAGCCGAGGCTACCAGTATGAGACGCAGGCTCATTGGCTGTTACGGTTCGATCGGTTCCTTCAGGCGAATCCCGAACTTGCCGGAGCGTCGCTTGAAACAATGCTGGCGCGCTGGGAAGCGGCCAAACCAACCCGCAATCACGCGGCTGAATGCCAGAAGCTCGGGCGCCTCCTGACCAAGGCACGGTATCGCCTTGATCCCAGCATCCCACCGAAACGCTTCAACGCCCGGCTGGAGCGGGAAGTAGCACGTGAACATCGGCGGCCCCATATCTTTAGCCCGTCCGACGTTCAGCAGATGCTCGACACTGCCCGGTCCTATCCGTCACCGGATGCGCCGCTGCGGCCGATGGTTCTCTACACCATGGTGGTCCTGGCCTATTGTGCCGGACTGCGCCGCGGCGAACTCGCTGGGCTCGATCTGGGCGATGTTGACCTTCAATCGGGCACAATCACGATCCGGGAAACGAAGTTCTACAAGACCAGAATCTTGCCGCTGAACGCAAGCGTCGTGGCCGAGTTACGCAACTATATCGATGAAAGGCGGTGCGCTGGTGCGCCGCAGAATCCCCAATCCGGGCTCTTCTGGCACGAGCACTTCAATGATCGCTATACCCCGGTGTCGGTCTCAACGATGATCACCAAGGTCATGCGCCGCGCCGGGTTCAAGCCCCCATCCGGGCGGACGGGGCCGCGCGTTCATGACCTGCGCCATTCGATGGTCGTGAACCGAATCCTCCAATGGTATCGATCTGGCGTCAATCCGCAGGACAAACTGGGCTTCCTATCCACCTACATGGGCCACCGGGACATCCACTCCACGCTGGTTTATATCACTGTCACGCAGGACCTGCTGCAGGAAGCAAGCGAGCGGTTCCGTGCCGTCGGTGCCCGATGCCTCACCATGGAGGTGCGGCCATGACCAAGGGCAATCCGTTCCCCGCGTTGTTGCGGGCGTTCTTCCAGGAATGGTTGGCCGAGCAACGCAGTGCTTCGATCCATACGATCCGATCCTATCGCGACACCTGGCGGCTGCTCCTGCGGTTCATCGCGGAGCGAAATGGCTGCGGCGTCGCGCGGATCAAACTGGCCGACATCTCGGCCGGAGAGGTTCGCGCGTTCCTTCACCATGCCGAGCATGAGCGCGGGGGCACGATCGGCACACGCAACTGCCGTCTTGCCGCGATCCGCAGCTTCTTCAGCTTCGTGGCAGACAAAGATCCTGAATACGTCGCGCAATGTACCGAGGTCCTGACCGTCCCGCTCAAGCGGGAACCGACATCAGCACCTTGCTATCTCGAGCCGAGCGAGGTCGAGGCGATCCTCGCCCGGCCCGACCGGACGACCCTCGTAGGGATGCGCGACCATGTGTTGCTCTCATTCCTGTACAACAGCGGCGCGCGCATCCAGGAGGCCCTCGATCTGTGTTCCAACGCGATCCGGTTCGATGCGCCGTACTGCGCGCGCCTCTATGGCAAGGGACGCAAGGAACGGATCTGCCCACTCTGGCCGGAAACTGTGACGTTGCTCAGGAAGTTGCTGGAACGCCACCCGCGTGCGCCAGACGAGCGGATCTTCGTCAATCGATACGGTAAGCCGCTGGGGGCTTCGGGAGTGCGGTTCAAACTTGCCGCCTATGTAGAAGAAGCTGCCAAGTCCGTGCCGTCGCTTCTGACCAAGAATGTGACTCCGCACAGCTTCCGGCACGCGACCGCCGTCCACCTTGTCGCGGCCGGGGTGGACATCACCGTCATCCGCAGTTGGCTGGGGCACGTCAGCCTCGATACCACCAACCACTACGCACAGGCCAATCTGGAGACCAAGCGCAAGGCGCTGGAACAAGTGGGTGCGCCAGTGGCGAGCAACGTGCCACCGTCGTGGAAACGGGATGCCAGTCTGATAGAGTGGCTCGACACCCTATGAAATAATGTGAAGGACGTGGCGAAATGTTCCCCGGTATTACGGGTGTTCGCCGCGTTCCTGCGCATTACCGCGACCTCGCGATAAACGATCTTATGCGCAGCTGCGCATAACACCGCCCAGGCCTCGGCATAGGCATCGTAGACCGTGATCTGATCCTCTGTGAGGCAATGCTCAAGGATGTCGTATTCGACGCCCGCGAAGGACAAAGCGCGCGCAGTGTAGAGGCCGAGTGATTTGAGATCGCGCGCCACAAGCTCCATCGCAGCGATGCCGCCATCACGGATATCGGCCACGAAGGTTTCCCGGTTGGCAAAGGCAGTCTCCGGACCCCAGAGCCCCAGGCGCGTTGCATAAGCGAGGTTGTTGACGTCCGATGCACCGGTCGCCGAGGCATAGAGAACCCGGGCACGGGGCAACAGGTTCTGCAGTCTCACCCCGGCGATCCCTTGCTCTGACCCTTTGACCTTGCCGCGTGAGCCTTCGCCGCCTGCGGCATTGGCCATGGCGTGCGCTTCGTCGAAGACGATCAACCCGTCGAAATGCTCACCCGCCCATTCGATGATCTGGTCGAGGCGAGTGGCATCGCTCCTGCCCGAGCGCAGGGTCGGATAGGTGACGAACAGGATGCCCTCACGCATCGCGACCTGCGACCCGAGCTTCCATTGCCCGAGCGGCTGGATATCGATGGGCAGGCCACCCAAGGCCGACCAATCTCGCCTTGCATCTTCCAACAGGGCCTCGTTCTTGGAAATCCAGATGTGGCGTTTCTCGCCGCGGACCCATCGGTCGAGAATGACGCTGGCAACCTGGCGCCCCTTGCCGGCCCCGGTGCCGTCGCCAAGGAAGTACCCCATGCGATAGGCGTGACCTTCGGCGCTGGGCTTGAGAATGCAGCCCTTATCCTCGGGCACGAACCTGCCGGGAAGATCGCGCGCATGGGCATTGGCCGCATAGATCAGAGTTTCGGCCTGAGCCGCAGACAGCAGCCCCTTGGCCATGAGACTCGAAGGCAGCCTGGGCACTTGTGTCGGGATCGGCGCGGTGATCGAACCCATCGCGACGGACTCGACCAGCGGAGTCGGGTGATCGGCTGCATCCGGGATCAATATGCGGCTTGGCCGATAGGGCAGATAGTGCCCGACCTGCTCGGCGATCGGCGCGGGTTCCGCCAGGGCCTCAAAGTTGCAGGGGACAATGTCCGTCGAGGCGCCTGCCCGCGCAGGCGGGACGGGACGCAGCCGATTTCCACCGGCAACGAGGCTGAGCATGGCACCGCGCGGACTCGCTGGCACAGCCGCTGGGAACCGGGCGGTCTCCCTCGGCGGAAGACCGTCGATGAGGTCACACAACTCGGAAAACTCGTTCGTGTTCACCGCAACTGGGTCATTGCTCGGCAAGGTCTTGTCGAGAACGAGGAGCCTGGTCGTGATCGAGGTGCCCGAGCGCACGAAGGCGCGTTCGATCGCGGCATTGAGGCGCAGCGCAATGGGGCCCGCTGTGCCCGACACAAACCGACGGGTATCAAACCACTCCGGCATGACAGCAACGAGCCTGCCGCCTGTTACCAGCCGCTTCCAAGCCGAGCGCAGGTGCCGTGCACCGGTTCGGCCATCAGCCCCGCGCTCCACCCCATGCGAATAGGGCGGGTTCATGAGGATGACGCCGGGGGCAATGTTGGGATCGAGCAATTCGTCGATCAGCTCGCCGTCATGGCCAGAAAGCGAGGCCTGTGGAAACAAGCTGGCGAGGCATTCACGGCGCAGCCGCGAGATTTCGTTCAAGGCAAGCCGCGCGCCAGCAGACTCAGCCCACACCGCCAGCATCCCCGTGCCAGCCGATGGCTCAAGCGCCACCTCGGAGGCGCCGAAGGTGCAAGCGCGTGCAGCAAGCCACGCAAGGTACGGCGGTGTGGCGAACTGTTGCAGTTCGATTTGTTCCTCGCTTCGCACAGTCTGGCTCGGCAACTGTGCTTCGAGCCGGTCAAACGCGCCTTTGGCTGTTTCGGGCGGTGATGACGGACTGAGCTTCGAGTTCCCCTGCAACCAGAGGATTTGCGCGAGTTCGAGCGCGGCATGGGCATCGCGGACCGACCAGCGGGCATCGGCATCGCTGCCGCCGAACTGCTCGGTCAGCACGGAGTTGAGGATGGGACGCGTGATGACCTCGCCGAAATCCAGGCGGGCTGCGAGCGATCTTGCTGCCGTAAGGACCAAGGGCTCGGGTGAGATTGGAAAGGCAAACGCGGGTGACAAATTGGACATGGGACCTCCTGACGAGACCCAATCCGTTTGCAGGCCTCAAAAGACCCAAAGCCCACTCTCCTCTGGACCTGCTCAGGCGCCCGCCATGGCTCGCGCCGTCAGAACATCGTTCCAGTCGTCGCCTTCCTTCCCGGGGCGCCTCGGCACGATCCGGCGACCCTCACATTGATAAGCCTCGCGGGCGCGCTCTTCGGCGAGGTTGCCGCCGGCATCGTGATCGATGAACAGGTGGAGTTCGCGCACGCTTTCAGGAATGGTCACCAGGCCAAACCGCTCATTGCCGAGTGTCGCCCAACACGGGATCCCAAAGAGCTGCTGGGCTGAAAGTGCGCTTTCGATGCCCTCAGCAAGGCCGAGCCTGCCGCCGCGCGGCATGGCCAACCGCACCGTGCCCGAGCCAAGGCTACCCAGCGCGCGCTTGGGGCCATCGAAACGCGCAAGCCGGGAAGTCTTCGGCTCAAGGAATGTCCGGTGAAGCGCGAGTATGCCTTCATCGTTGCGAACCGCAGCGAGCATGGCAGGCAGAAACCGGACCGATCCCTTGGGGCCAAGCGGTGTGCGAGCATGGTAGCGCAGGTCTGGCGACAACGCCCTGATCTGGCGACCAGCAAGATAGGCCTGTGCCGGGCTGTCCGACAGGGCAGAGGCTGCTCGCCAAAGTCTGAGGGCATTCTGGTTGACGACGTCGTCTCTGGTCCGCGGCGCAATCGGCTCCCCTCTTCTATCGAAGAGCTCGGCAGCTTTGACACCAACCCGGTCCAGGCTCGCCAGAACCGCCTCGTTCGAGCATCCGGCAAAGCAGTGGAACAGGATCGCGCGAACGCCGATCGTGACGCTGAGCGACGGCGTGCGATCATCGTGAGCAGGACAACAGCACATACCGCGTGACCGCGACCAGGTGCCATCAAGGGCTTCGACGATTTCTCGGGCACGCTTTTCCAGGCGTTCCGGCACTCGGGTACGGGGCATGGGCTATCTCCAGTCCAACATGCCTCCACCGCGCAGCCTCCGCTCTGCGCCCATTACAATGCGTTTTCCTACAACGTATGTTCTTTATATGTTCTCACGCGATTCGGCTAGAGAAGGAATCGCCTGTGACCAGAAAACCTTTAGCGGCTGCGTTAATCGCAGCGAGTGTGTCCTTTGCTTCAATGGGGCTGGCGCAAGAAGTCCCTGCACCAGAAGCACCCTCACCCGGTGGTTATCGAGTCGATGAGAATGCCAGCGGGTTCCAACTTGTCACCCATGGGGTCTGGGCGGCGGCGGCAACTAGCCATGAAACCGCCCTACCCGCCGTTACGCCAGGCAAGGGCCCCTTCCAGCCACCGAATGCACGATCCACGACGACTGCTCCATCGGGGTTTCGCAGGGCCACCTACCTGCGGCACGTTTACGCCGCAGAGAATCGATACTCCCTTCCGCCCGGGTTGCTCGATGCCCTCGTCTGGACCGAATCCCGATATAATCCCCTTGCAGTAAGCAAAGCTGGTGCAGCGGGTCTTGGGCAACTGATGCCCGGCACAGCGCGCGATCTGGGTGTGGCTAACCGTTTCGATCCGATTGCGAACATATCGGGGGCCGCGCGCTACCTGCGGCAGATGCTCGACAAGTTCGGAGTGGTGCATCTGGCCCTCGCTGCTTACAACGCAGGCCCGGGCGCAGTCGAACGTGCTCGTGGGATTCCGCTCAATGGCGAGACCCCCACCTATGTACGAAATGTCCTGCGCCATTGGCAGTTCTGATCAAGGGGGCTGAATTGAATCAAACAGGCAAACGCGTGTCTGGGATTCTGAGCCACGGGCAGCGAGGGTTGGTCATTACCACGCCCGAGAACGAACTGTGGGTGCTGGACACTAACGATTACGATCCGGAATTGATCGGAAAGACCGTCATCGCCGAAGGGGTGATCGCTGGTTACGACAGGCTGACGCTCGATTGGATCGGCGAAGCGAACCATTGACGGTTGGTATTGAGAAGCAAGTGGCGCTGCGCAGTCTGCTGCCGTCTTCTCCGCGATCCGAGGAGGAGCGCCCTCCGTACGTCGATGGCAAACACTTTCAATATCGCGAATCAGTTTGTGAGCGGACCGCCCAAGTCTGGCGGCAAACGCCATGTGCCCAGCTCGCAGCCAAAGATTGACCTCGAAGCGGCACAACCGCCTCACAAGCTACCCCGAGAGCTACCCAGGGCCTGGACCCCACTTGGGGGAAGTTCATAAGTTATTGAAAAAATGGCGCGCCCGGAACGATTCGAACGTCCGACCCTCAGATTCGTAGTCTGATGCTCTATCCAGCTGAGCTACGGGCGCGTTGGAGAGGCGCCAATAGGGGCCTGCTCCGACCTTGGCAAGGCCCTAATTGCACCTGTCGATAAGTTCTTTCACCGCGGACGCCAGCGGCACGTCGAGCGGCGGCATGGCGAGGTTCGCCAGTGCATCGGCCGCGAACCAGCCGATCGCTTCACCATCCAGGCAGCGCGGCTCCCCGGTCCACGCGCGGCAGGTGTAAAGCAGCACGACATGCGGATCGCCGGGGTTTGCGGCGAAGCTCAGCGGCGCCAGCGCGGCGGGTGTCAGCACCACGCCCAGTTCCTCGGCAATCTCACGCACGAGGGCCCCCTCCAGCGATTCGCCCGGTTCCACCTTGCCGCCGGGAAATTCCCACAGCCCGCCATGCGCCTTGCCGATCCGGCGCTGCTGCATCAGCACCCGCCCCGCCGGGTCGATCAGCGCCGCCGCCACCACCGGCACGATTGTCGGAATTTTTGGCACCACCGCCACGGCCATAAACCTTTTCTTAGGGAACTGCTGCGAAACCGGGCCATCCGCCTGATCTCGCGGAGAGGGGACCCATGCCGGCCATTATCAAACGACTGTTTGCTGACAAGGCCGGGGCCACCGCTCTGGAGTACGGGCTGATTTGCGCGCTGATCGTGATTGCCATGGTTGGTGCTTTCAACGGCTTCACCAACGAAACCCAGTCCATGTGGACTGACGTCGCGTCGAAGCAAAAAGCGGCCACGCAAAAGTCCTCCAGGAATTAAGTATTTTTCAAGGATTAATACCTAGTTCTGCAAATGCTCAAACGGGGAAACCAAAGCGAGCCGGGTTTACTAGACTGCCTTAAGGAGACTGACCATGAAGAAGCTCATCAACAAGTTTTTCAAGAACGAAGACGGCGCCACCGCGATCGAATACGGTCTGATTGCTGCCCTCATCGCCGTTGCCGCGATCACCGCGATGCAGGGCCTGGGCAACGAACTGGGCACCACCTTCAACACGACTTCCTCGGCCATGCAGGAAGCCAACCAGGCTGGCGCCGGCAACTAAGCTGGCAGCCAACTGGCAAACGTTCGGGGCG
>Ga0208243_1000911_pt1 | contig 12018 bp, 13 predicted proteins | sample Subbio2Aug_QV12A_FD_184826 | JGI IMG/M metagenome (GOLD analysis project Ga0208243, IMG submission 184826) | Serpentinite rock and fluid subsurface biosphere microbial communities from McLaughlin Reserve, California, USA - CR12Aug_QV12A (SPAdes) | ecosystem: Environmental > Terrestrial > Deep...
GATTGGAAAGAGAGATTTGAATATCTCTTTTTTCTTTATTCTCTTCTTCAGTAAGAAAGGTAGCACGTTGTTTGGCCCACTGGTAGGGATCCATGCCTCCAGCTTTTTCTCTAACTTCCTCTAATGTGCCTAGCTTTTCAACGATAACCGAAGTGCTTTTCCCATTGATGCGAATGGATTTGGCGATGTAAAGAGACACAGCATTTTTGGAACGAGTAACATTTACCTTCATAGGAAAACCTCCATATAGTACTATTATAGCACATTGCCACACAATGCTACAATAGAAACTTACAAATTTGACAAAGAAAATATTAAAAAAGTCCTCTTAGTAGAGAACTTTTGGAATTGATCAATTGATTGAAGTGTCAAACTCCCGCATTCCTTTGATTTAATGCCTTCTCTTCTTTACTTTTAACTCCTTTTCTGTTATTCTAATACAACGAGTAGATATGAACTATTTACTCCTTGCCTGAAAAGGCCAATAGACCAAAAGGAGGTGTACACATGCGCAAGTATGAAATTCTGTACATTATTAACGCTTCTGTTGAAGAAGCCGCACGCCAAGACGTCATTGAAAACATGAAGAACATTGTTACCGCAGGTAATGGTGTTGTGAGTGAGGTCACTGAGTGGGGCGTACGTGAATTTGCATATGAAATCAATCATATGACAAAAGGTTACTATGTATTAATGAACTTCGAAGCAGACCAAGACACGGTAAAAGAACTTGATCGTTTAAATCGTATCAATGCGAACTTAGTCCGTTTCTTAATCGTTAACTTAGAAGACAAATAAGGAGACAACCATGCTCAATAAAGCAATCATCATCGGTCGATTTACCCGCGATCCTGAATTAAGAAAAACCCAAAACGGAAAGTCCGTCTTGAGTTTTACGCTCGCAAGTAGTCGTAAATACGGTGGTAATGAGCAAGTTGACTACATCAGTTGTACGGTATGGGAAAAAGGAGCAGACATTATTGCTCAGTATATGAAGAAGGGATCACTCATTCAAATTGAAGGACGTAACGTCTCTCGTAGCTATGATGATCGTGATGGAAAGAAAGTGTATGTACAAGAAGTCTTAGTGGAAAACTTTAACTTCCTAGATTCACGCTCATCTTCCACTTCACAACCAACTCGACAAGCTTCATATTCCAATCCTTATTCTCAATCATCCAGCAATTACACTGTATCCGATCCTTATGCGGACTTCGCATCAAGTGATGATTCAGATGGACCATTATTAGATATTTCAAGTGATGACTTACCGTTCTAGTCATCTGAAAGGAGAGAAACATGGCATTCAAAAAACAACGTGTTGCTCGCAAAAAAGTTTGTTATTTCACTAAAAACAACATTACCGTTATTGACTATAAAGACGTCGAATTATTAAAACGTTTTATTTCAGCCAATGGTAAAATTATCCCTAGACGTGTGACAGGGACAAATGCGAAATACCAACGTATGCTTGCGACCGCAATCAAACGCGCTCGTCAAATGGCTTTAATCCCATACGTAGCCGACTAAACATTCAGTAAGACTCCGCTATGCGGAGTCTTTTTAAAGGAATCAACATGAGCACAAGATCCATTACCCAAGGAGCACTTACCATTGCATTAACTGCAGTTTTATTACTCATTGCACGCCAGTTCGCAACTGTTCTGGATGTTTTTATTGCGTGGTTGATTCCACTTCCTTTGGTGATGTATGGAGCTCGATTTAAACCTTCTCAAGCATGGGTAGTGTTCTTTTCCACAGTTATCTTATCCTTTTTGATTGTACCTTTACCAAGTGCTTTGTATTTTATGTTTTACTTTCTTCATGGCACTCTCTTTGGATTAGGACTTCATCTTAAATGGACACGCCAACAACTCTTTATCAGTTCTATGGGAAGCATGTTGCTAGTAACACTCTTCAGTGTGGGGTTGTTTGCCAACTTGTTTGGGTATGATTTAATCGGTGAATATCAACTGATTTTATCTCAAGTCAATGCCATACTGTCTTCATCAGGAATGAACATTCCAGCAGGGGTTGACATTGCACGAATAGCCCTTATTTCAATGATCGCAAGCTATGTTTTGGTGGTTATCACTGAAGGGTGGTTTGTCTATCTCATTGCGCTTATTTTAGTCACACGCTTTAAAATTATGGAGTTACCACCTAAAAGTACCCAACGTTTTCAACTGCCACAATGGGCTGCAGCGATTGCACTCCTTTGTCTTATCCCATATCCATATTTGGTTGCTACCAAGTCAGAAACGTTGCTGATTCCTGCCATTGCTTTGTATGTCAGTGGTGTCATGCTCATAGTGTATAATGCTTTGAATTTTGTTATAATACTAAAAAGAACTTATAAGATTAAATACTTCTATTTGATTTTAATTTTGTTGTTGTTACTGATTCCATCCATTTGGTTAGATATCATGTTAATCGTTGGTTTATTGGACAGTTTTGTTCATTTAAGGCAACGATGGTTAGGAGTAAACCATGATAGAAAGACTTGAAGAATTAAAACTTCAGCTCGTTTATTTTTTGACAGGAGAGTTCATTGTTTCTCTTTTTGTGTTGTTCTTCTTAGAACAATGGTTATGGTTAATTCTCTCCATCATTGGTATCGCAAACTTCATCATTATTGTTGCATTAATTGTAGTTTTGTCCCATGGAATGAAGGAAAGAATCCTTCAGCTTACCCGTGTGGTAGGCTCGAACATCAAATCAGCCCTTGATATTGGACGGGTTGGTTTCTTATCCTTTGATGAACAATACATTGTTGATTACACCAGTGAGTTCTTTGATGAGTTCAATTACGATTGGATAGGGCAAAGAGTCACCAGCATTCATCCGCAGATTGGTCAAATTATCAGTGGAGAGGCAAAAAACTTAACCATTGAACTGGATGATGTAACTTATGATGTCCATCGACTCAATAACACTCTATTCTTTAAAGATATTAGTAATTTACAAAAAATTCAAAAAGCGTTGAATGATAATGCGGTCGTCATTGGCTACATTCATTTTGACAACTATGAAGAATCAACTCAATACCAAGAAGAACATACCATTGCGAATATTGATGCCTCCATTCGTCAACCAGTCATTGAATGGGCAAAGAAAAAAGGGATGTTTTTGCGTCGTGTTAAAGCAGATCGTTTCCTTGTGGTGCTTAACGAAAAGATTTTTAAGATTATCCTTGAAGAGCGCTTTGAGATTTTGAATCAAATACGTGAAGGTGCTACTAAACTTGATTTAGCAATTTCACTTTCTATGGCTTTTGCGAAAGGCACCAATGATTTTAATGAACTGGAAGAATTAGCCAACCAAGCTTTAGAACTTGCGCAAAATCGTGGGGGAGATCAAGTTGCCATTAAACAAGTTGGTAAACAGACACAGTATTTTGGTGGAACAGTAGTGGCCAATGAGCGTCGCAATAAAGTTAAAGTGCGTGTGATGGCCCAATCGCTTAAAGAATTGATTGTGAAGTCATCCAATGTGATCATTGTAGGTCATAAGGAAATGGATTTTGATTGCATGGGTTCTGCTTTAGCCATGTCTCGCATTTGCAGTGCTCATCATAAGCCATCAAGTATTGTCGTGTCAGGTGGAATTGAAACCATGATGAAGAATGCCTTTGAACTTCATCAAGAGCATCTTCAAGCGCGTCATACCTTTGTCAGTGAGACTGCAGCAATAGCATCTTTACAAGATCATACTTTAGTTATTATGATGGATCATCATTTGGCTGAACATTCCAATGGGGAGCAACTCCTTCATAAAGCGAAGCACATTTGTGTCATCGATCATCATCGCCGTGGGAAAGATTTCACTTTTGATCCTACCTTGGTATACATTGAGTCATGGTCATCCAGTGTTGTGGAACTGATCAGTGAACTTATGCAATACATGGGAGTTCGCAATTTTCTTTCTCCAATTGAAACCACAATCATGCTAACTGGAATGATGGTGGATACTAACCGCTTTAGATTAAAAACCAGTTCACGAACATATGAAGCTGCTGCTTACTTGCGCTCATTAGGTGCAGAACCTGGTGATGCAGATGCATTTCTTAAGGAATCATACGACGAGTTTGAACTTAAAACGAAAGTACTTAATCACGCTCAATATGTGGATAATGGAGTTGTTATTGTTCCATATGATGATGAGATTTTGCCTCGACCATTAATGTCAATGGTGGCAGATCGATTGCTAGGTGTTTCTGATATTGAAGCTAGCTTTGTGATTGCACGTGTTAGTGAGCATCAAGTCGCAATATCAGCTCGTTCGCGTGGAAAGTTTAATGTTCAATATATATTAGAAAAAATGGGTGGTGGTGGACACTTTACTGCTGCTGCTGTTGTGAAAGATCAAATCAGTGTTGAAGAAATGAAGAAGCAGTGTGTTGAAGGTATTCAACACTACATTGAAACAGGAGGAAATACATGAAAGTCATCTTACTTAAAGATGTGAAGAACGTTGGAAAAAAAGATCAAATTGTAGAAGTTTCTGATGGATACGCTAGGAATTTCTTGTTCCGTCAAAATTTAGCTGTGATTGCTAATAGCAAATCTTTAGATGATCTAAAAGAAAATCAAAACCAAGAAAAAGCTCGTTTAGAAGCCATTAAAGCTGAAGCAGTTGAGCTTAAGAAGAAAATGGAAAACATTACATTAACCTTCAGCTTAAAAGCAGGTAAAGAAGGCAAGACCTTTGGCTCAATTTCAACTAAGCAAATTGGTGAAGCACTTGAGCAAGCGGGATTTAAACTTGATAAACGCAAAATCTTAAGTGATCCTCTTGCTTCCTTAGGAATGCATAAGGTAAACATTGAACTTCATAAAGATGTGACTGTCACCATCACTTGTGCAGTGAAAGAGGAATAATATGAATCAAACGCTTCCACATAATCTTGATGCGGAGAAAGCTCTATTAGGTTCTCTGCTTGTTTATCCACAATCACTTAAGACAGTCAATGAACTGGGTTTAATGCATGATTCATTCTTTTTAGAAACGCATGGCATTATTTTCAATGCAATGAATCAAGTGGTTTTATCGGGCAAGAATGTGGATGCGACCACTTTGCTTTCACGTTTAGATGATATGGGAATGTTGGGAAGAATTGGTGGAGTTGAGACCATTACATCGTTACTTGAAGGATCAACTTCAAGCGCAAACATAAAATACTATGCACAAATCATCCTTGATAAAGCGATGCTTCGCTCATTGATTCTTACTGCAGAAAGCATTGCTTCTCGTGGATTTAATCAAGAAGAAGAATTGGATGAAGTGCTGGACTCAGCTGAAAAACTCATTATGCAAGTGACACGTAATCGTCGTGCCACTGATTTTAGAAATCCAAAAGAAGTCATTAATGAAGTAATGGAAACCATTTCTCGTATGTCTTCCAACAAAACCAACATTACAGGAATGAAGACATCCTATAAGGCGTTGGATAATGTGACGAATGGTTTACAAAAAGGAGATTTAATCATCCTGGCTGCTCGTCCTTCGATGGGTAAAACCGCATTTGCGTTAAACCTTGGGTTACAAGTGGCTCGACATAACGATCAACCTGTAGCGATTTTCTCACTGGAAATGCCAGCTGAACAACTCATTATGCGTATGTTGTCAGCAAATGCTGCGATTCCTGGTAACCAATTAAGATCTGGTTATTTGAACAATGCAGAGTGGAATAAACTGAATGAAGCGGCCAATGACTTGCGTCAACTACCCATCTACATTGATGATACCCCTGGAATGAAGGTTTCTGAAATCTTCTCTAAATGTCGAAAACTTAAGGCTGAGCAAGGATTAGGCATGGTCATCATTGACTATATTCAACTTATTAATGCCTCCTCATCCAAAAACAGTGAAAACCGCCAACAAGAAGTGTCTGAAATCTCTCGTGCCCTTAAAGGACTAGCACGAGAAATGAGAATCCCTGTCATTGCGTTATCTCAGTTATCACGTTTAGTGGAGCGTCGTGAAGACAAGCGACCAATGTTGTCAGATTTACGTGAATCTGGTGCTCTTGAACAAGATGCTGACTTAGTCATGTTCTTGTATCGTGATGAGTACTATCAAAAAAATGATGTTGAACAGGCTCAAGAAGAAGTTGAAGTGGACATTGCGAAACATCGTAATGGACCAACAAGAAGAATTAAATTGGCGTTTAGTCGAAATATTAATGCTTTCTACAATCTAGTATTAGAAGAATAGGAGAATAAGATGTTCAAGAAAGTGGCTACCCTTGTTCTGATGGCAACACTCTCACTTGTGTTGACCTTTACTATATCAGGTGTCAGGATTATTCCACACCAAGACTTCCGCTTGACACAAGTGGAACTTTCTGGTGCTTTGATTACACAATCCATTGAACATCGTTTAGCCAATCCCATGCCAGTCACCAAAGTGTATTATAAAGATAAGTTGGTTGGCATAATGGAGGATACTTCAGGGATTGATGAGTTGCTTTCCAATACTTATGATCTAGTCTATGCACAAGATTTCCCTCAGGCACAACTTTTGTTGAGTGAAGAAGTGGTTTTAGTTAATGACTTGATTCAATACAAGTTAACTAACATTGATTTAGACATTGTAGGATTCATAGAAGCAAATGAACTTTATTCCATTGAAGTAACCAGAATCGATTTTTCAAGTGGTTATACCATTTATGTTAATAAAATTGAAGATTTTGAAGTAGCTCGTGAACAGTATCTTCTCAACTTCATCACCAAAGAATCGTATGATCGAATCATTAAAAAAGAAGAAGCACCTGAATTATCCACCTATGGTTATCGCGATCTTAATTTGATTGTTTCAGAAACCATTGAGATATCAAAAGGACGCGCTAAAGCTCAAGACATTTTAAAAAATGTTAATGAGATAGTTTATTTCTTCAGTTATGGTTATGGAACTGAAATCAAAACGTATGAAGTTCAACCTTTTGATACCGTTGAAGCAGTGGCTTACTTTAATGGTTTAACTCCTCAACAAGTAATGTCCATCAATGCTGACAAGATTAAGTCTTACAATCAAATCTTAGAACCGGGGATGAAACTTAATGTCACCTACTTTAATTCTCCAATCAAAGTGGTTGTGATTAAAGAGCGAAGAGCAGAAGAAATCGTTTATCCTCAAAGCACGATGTTTGTACCTGATCCATCCATGCGTGAAGGGATGACACGTGTTTCTACACAAGAGAAAACAGGAACTAAGGATGTATTGTATTTAGAAACCTATGTGAATGGGGTATTGGTTGGTGGACAAGAGTTGAAATCAAGTGTGACCAAAGAACCTGTCAGAGAAGTGGTGTTATATGGAACACGTGTCATACCCGGTATTGGTAGTGGTAACTTTAGAATGCCTGTGGATAATCCTAGAATCATCTGTGGATATTTGTGTTACTCAGGGCATGAAGCCATTGATTTAGTTGATAATTACATGCGTTTTGGATATATTGTGGCAGCCGATCGTGGTGTTGTTCAATCCCGTGGGTATGATCCAATTCGATCAGGATATTGGATTCGCATTAATCACAACAATGGATACACAACCTATTATGCACATTTAGATGCCATGGCATATTTCCCGCCAGGTGTCGCGGTTGAAAAAGGAGAGCGTATTGGAAAGATTGGCATGACTGGTCGTACTACTGGACCACACGTTCACTTCATGATTACTTATGGAGGAAGAAACATTAATCCATGCACCAAAGTCCGATGTTAGATTTCAAATTCATATCTCTCATGAGTGGTTCTAAAGGCAATGCATCCATTATTCAAACTAAAGAGTCCACTATCTTAATTGATTGTGGAGGGCCAAAACGATATCTTATGGAAGCCCTAAAGAATAACGGGATTTCCATTGATTCCATTGATGCATGTTTCATTACTCATACTCACAGTGATCATATCCAACAAATTAAAACTTTTGCTCATCGCCCTATCTATGCATGTCAACCCATCCAAGGAGTTAATACTACTCAAATTTCTTTGCATGATCGCATTGATATCAATGAGTGTGTCATTACGCCCTTCTATCTTTCTCATGATGTTCCTAATGTTGGGTATATTATTCATACTCAATTATGCAAAATAGTGTGTGTTACTGATACAGGGTATTTAAAAAACGATGATATAGCACTACTTCATAATGCTCATTTCTATTATTTTGAATGCAATTATGAGCCTGCCTTACTGATGACGTCATCTCGACCACACAGTGTGAAGATGAGAACACTCTCAGATAGCGGACATTTGTCTAATGATGATTCTGCTCGGATCATGAAAGAATTGATTGGTCCTCAAACACAGGAAGTGATGCTTGCGCATATCTCTGAAGATGCGAACACCTTATCATTGGCTTTAAAAGCACATCATGAAGCTTGGTTTGAAGATTATCCTCACATCAAGTTACAGTGTGCAAAGCAGTTTGAAGTGACCTTAGGGGGAAAGTATGATTAAGATTATCTGCGTAGGATCCATTAAAGAAAAGTTTACCCAAGCCATGATTGATGAATATTTAAAAAGACTGCGAACACCATATCAGTTAGCCATCATTGAACTTAAAGAGTCCAAACATAAAAATCATCCACAGATGATGGTGGATGATGAAAGTCAAATGATATTAGCGCAGATTCAACCCACAGATGTGGTCATTGCTTTGGATATTCATGGCACTTTAGGATCAACTCAAGATTTCCACAAAGCCATTGAAGCAAGTTTCAATCAAGGTAAGCACTGCGTGTTTGTGATTGGTGGGTCTCATGGCTACAATCAAGCGGTGAGACAACGAGCTAACATTCGCTTTTCAATGTCTCGCATGACGTTTCCCCATCAAATGGTACGAGCCTTACTCATTGAGCAAATCTATCGCTCGTATACCCTTTACCAGAATATTCCTTATGACAAATGAGGGTCTTCAGGTTTTTTCTTTTTCTTTTTAGCTAATGCGATAAAGAGTTCCACAATGATTCCCGCAAAGACCGCAATAATCATGATGATGAATGCAGAAAACAATGCGGCAAGTTGTAAGAAACCTTCATTGGGTTTAGCTAATGCGTCCAATAGAACGATGAACCCACCAACATAACCCAGGAAATAAATGACTAAACCAATGGCCTTTTTAAAATAAGCAAAACCCAATGCGATGACCCCGTGGATGAGTCCAAGTAGAATGTATGAGTACATTAAATTCCATTCAAAAGCACGCTGAGATAGGTTGAATATCCCATGACTCATCAGTGCTATGGTACTGACCATCACCAATAAACCAATGAAAAGCGAGTATTTTCTTAGTGGCATAAAACTGTCTCCTTTCTCGTAGTATATCATAAGTAAAATAAAGGGGAATAGATAAAACCTTAATTCCACTTCGATGCAAGAAGTGTTCCTTGTATTATGTGAAAGAATCGAGTAAAATGAAATTACAAGTCGGAGGTAGAGACATGAAAGAAGCTGTAGTACTCGTTGTTGATCCAGTAGGGCTTCACGCTAGACCTGCCACTGTTGCCGTTAACGCAGCAAGCAAGTTCAAATGTGAAGTTAAAGTCGCTTTTAAAGGTCGTTCAGTGAACATGAAATCAATCATGGGTGTAATGTCATTAGGTATTCCAACCCAATCAGAAATCACGATTACTTGCGATGGTGATGACGAAGATCATGCACTCGCTACAATCGTTGATGTTTTGCGTACTCAAAACGTCATCCAATAAGCGTGCATAAAATTGAAGATGTCTCATCTTCTTTTTTTTCAAAAAACAAAGGTGGAATAGGACATGAACAATCGTTATGAAGCATGGAAAAAACATGCAGTTTTAGACTCTCATACCCAATCACAACTCCTCCATTTAACTCCTCAAGAGATTGAAGAGTGTTTTGGTGCGGATGTGGAATTTGGAACAGCGGGGATGAGAGGTCTTTTAGGACCAGGTCCAAATCGACTTAACTTAGTGACCATTCGCAAAGCAACAGTAGGATTTGTAACCTACATTAAACATATTCAATCCACTCAAGAACATCTTCAAGGAGTCGCCATAGCGTATGATAATCGCTATATGTCAAAAGAATTTGCCTATGAAGCGGCTGCTACGTTGGCCATTTATGGCATCACATCCTATGTGTATGAATCCTTAAGAAGCACACCTCAATTATCCTTTACGGTACGTGAACTTCACTGTGCAGGTGGGATTATGATTACCGCATCTCATAACCCTAAAGAATACAATGGCTTTAAGGTTTATGATTATACTGGTTGTCAACTTGTTCCACATGATATTGATATGGTCATTAAAGCCATTGGCAACATTCAAGATGAATTAGCCATTGTGGTGGCTGATCATCATTATCTAAGCCCACTGATTCGAAAAGTGGATGAAAGCATTGATAAACTCTACCAAAAGAAGGTCATGGATATTGCTTTACGCCCTGAAGTCAACAAAGACATTAAAATTGTCTTCACTTCAGTGCATGGTGCAGGATTTCCAGTAGTTCCAGAAGTATTAGAGCACAGTGGGTATACCATCATCAATGTGGAAGATCAGATCATTCATGATCCTGCTTTCTCAAATACGAAGTCTCCTAATCCTGAAGAAGCAATTGCCTATGAGCGTGCCATCGAAGTGGGCAAAGAAAATGATGCACATCTCTTATTATGCACAGACCCTGATGCAGATCGGATGGGAGTCGTGGTGAAACATAAGGGAGAATACCAACTCCTTAGTGGTAATCAAACCGGAGCGGTACTCATTGAATACCTCTTAAGCACTTTAAAAGAAAAACACCTTCTTAAAGAAAAAAGTGTTATCTTTAACACCATCGTGACATCTGATTTACCTCAAATGGTAGCGGAACATTATGGGGTTGAAGTAGAAAAGACATTAACAGGATTTAAGTTTATTGGGGAAAAGATTGAAGCCTATTCTAAAACCAAAGAAAAACACTTTGTGTTAGGGTTTGAAGAAAGTTATGGATATCTTGTAGAGCCTTTTGTAAGGGATAAGGATGCAGTCCAAGCCTGTTTAATCTTAGCTGAAGCTGCTGCTTATTACGCAACACAACAAAAAACCTTAGTGGATGTGCTTAATGAGCTCACAATACGTCATGGTTATTATCATGACACCCAAGTGTCTTTAACATTAAAAGGTCTTGAAGGCAGTGCACGAATCAAAGGCATCATGCAAGGGTTAAGAGCACAACCATTAACCCATATTGGACCACTGAAGGTGATTAAATCTCAAGACTACCTTAGTTTAACTGAAACCAAAGATGGGGTGACATCACCACTTGTGGGATTTGTCAATGCGGATGTCTTAAAGTATTTCTTAGACAATGGATCGTGGGTGGCGGTTCGTCCTTCTGGAACAGAACCAAAATGTAAATTCTATTACTGTGTTAAGGGAGACAATCAACTTGATGCAGAACAACTGTTTGAACAACTACAATCATCCATAGCATCAGTTGTGTCATAACACAAGGTTTTTCCTTGTGTTTTTTAATAAATGAACCAGGAGGCACATATGAATAAAAGTTCAATACTCGATAGTTTTTTCTCAGGACATTGTTTGGATGCACATAAGGTTTTTGGTGCGCATTTTGCATATGAGGGCATCAGTGGGGTACGTTTCACGGTGTATGCTCCTAGTGCACGTGCTGTCCAAATCTTAGGTAACTTCAATCATTGGAATGGTGGAAAACATTACTGTGAAAAGATTGATGATCGTGGTGTGTGGTCTTTGTTTGTGCCTAACATCGTAGAATGGGATCTTTATAAACTGAATATTCAAACCATTTATGGTCATTGGGTAGAGAAAGCAGATCCTTATGCGTTTCATACTGAAATGAGACCTAAATGGGGGAACCTTGTGGTTAACCTAAAAGATTTTTCTTGGGGTGATATCACATGGATGGCGAGAAGAGAAAAGAATTTTGATAAACCTCTCAATATCTATGAAGTTCATCTTGGATCATGGCGCAAAAAATATGGCTATGATTGGATGAACTATGAAGAGATCGCAAACGA
>Ga0208243_1000913_pt1 | contig 12008 bp, 10 predicted proteins | sample Subbio2Aug_QV12A_FD_184826 | JGI IMG/M metagenome (GOLD analysis project Ga0208243, IMG submission 184826) | Serpentinite rock and fluid subsurface biosphere microbial communities from McLaughlin Reserve, California, USA - CR12Aug_QV12A (SPAdes) | ecosystem: Environmental > Terrestrial > Deep...
ATACGATGGCTACATCCGCCAGCTTCATTCTCAGGAGGCTTACATCTTGAAGCTTTGCCACTTCTGTATTTAAAAGCTCAGGAGTTATATTTTGCTGCTTAAGCTCAGTTATGAGCTCATTAACCTTAGCAACAAAGCCCTCCTGACTGGTACTCTTTTTATATATGGTTAAGCTGTTCTTTACCTCCTCTAGTACTCTTCTTAGTACCATATTTTTTCCAATGTCATTGATATGGATTTTGGCCAAGCCACCAACCTCATTGAAAACATGATGAGCTAATCGGGTAAAGCTTAAAACCTCAACATCTATAATTCCTGCTAGGTCCAGCTTATTTATTAGGTCTCTTTCCGCCTGAAGGGTAAACTGCTCCGGTACTAAAAGTATCAATTTATTACCTTCATTTTTCTGCAGCTGTTCCTTGATTTCTGTAAATACCCTGAAGCTTTTACCAGCTCCACCTCGGCCTACAATGTATTTGATACCCATACCATCACCTCCACCACAATTATATACTATAGAATACCCTTCCTGTAATAGTCCGTCCCCATATTCCAAAGCTTTCCTGTAAAGCTACCATCATTATCCTCCTGCTGCATAAAGGATAAAATACTTTCAATATCCCCGGACATCTTATCAGCATGGTGTAGAATTTGGGCTTCAACAGTCTTTGGCAGCACCGGTGAGCCAAACTCCAGCCTTCCATGATGAGATAACAGCCCATTAAGAATAATTAGCTTATCCTCCTCATCAAAGCCCTCTATGCCATTCATAATGTTTAAGGCTGAATGAGCTCCAAGGAAAATATGCCCCAGCATAGTACCGGCATCCGTGAAGCCTATTGCCGGTAGTGGAGTATACTCTATTATCTTGGCCCAATCGTGTAATAGACCCATTACAATTAATCTATCCTGTTGACGTTCCGTAAGCTTTTTTGTTCCAGCAACGGTGATGGCATATTTTAATACCTCCAGAGTATGCTGCAGCAGTCCATGATAAAAATTATGGTGAACCTGCCTTGCAGCTGGATAGGTACAATATTTGTTGAAGAATTCCTCATTGAAGATCATTTTATTAACAAGCTCCTTCATCTGAGGGTTCTTTATTTTATCATAGAAAAATTGTAGGCCCTTCTGTAGTGTTTCAATGCCCCAATCACTTACCGGTATCAATAGCTCCATCTGAACCTCAGCCTCGTCAGCCTTTTGCAGCTGCTTTACGGTTAGTTGAAGCTGGCCCTGATATTCACCAACTACACCTCTAACCAACACTACCTCGTTTGCTGCTAGGCTAGAAAATAAATCAACGTAGTCGTCATAATCCCAGCACTTTACCTCCATCTTTTTTGAAGCATCCTGTATAACAATATCTGCATAGCGCTTTTCGTTCTTTGCCGTCTTAACCTTTACCTCCAGCAGCATCGCCATGGCTTCTATCAGCTCATTAACATGATTTTTCGATATCTCCTTTAATTGCTTAACTCTCATAGCTTATCCTCCTATAACCTTAAAGCGTATTATCTCAAGTAAAATAGCAATAGCAAAAACCACTGCTGTACGTAAAAAATTCCAAAGCTGCTTATTCATTCTCCCTACCTTACCTTTTCTTAGGCCTTCAACATCCTTGGTGGTGTAGGTTTTATTTCTATCACGGGTTATCATAGCTAGCTCTTCAACAGGTATAATTGTATAGAAGAGCATCAGCATAGCTACTATATATATTGAAGTGTTTATAGCCTTCAAAATATCCCCCTTGAAAAAGCCATAGGCTAGACCAACTATAGCGCCTGAGGCTGTCCATTGCAAGCCCTGCACAACTACCTTTACCAGCTTATTCCTAAAGCTTTCCATATCATCATTATTATGATTACCCATACTGCTGCCTCCTTAAATACACTATTATATGGAGCTTGAAATCCTCAAGTTCAATTTATTAATAAATTGTTATTATCATAAATTCTAGTTGAAAATAAAAATTCCTTTATGTATTATTTTTAAATGGTCTGTTTATTCAATTGAGGTAGGGGGTAAGTATATCCACGGAGATTGATTAATAAATATCATACATAGAAAGGGGATTTATAAATGAATGAAATGACAGCATCAAACCTAAAATCAGCATTCGGTGGAGAGAGCATGGCTCACATGAGATATCTTTGTTGGGGTGAAGCAGCAATTAAAGAGGGATACCCAAATGTAGGAAACCTTTTTGAAGCAGTTGCTTACGCTGAAAGAGTTCATGCAGGTAATCACTTTAGAGAATTAAGAAAAGAGGTTGGCGATGCATCAGTTACTGCCGGAGCTGGCTTTGGTATGACTACTACCGCTGAAAACCTTCAAGGGGCTATCAATGGTGAAAATCATGAGGTTGAGCAAATGTACCCAGCCTTCATTGCTGTAGCAGATTTACAAAAGGAAAAGGGAAGCATTCGTTCCTTCCAATTTGCATTAGAGGCAGAAAAAACTCATGCTGCATTATTTGCTAAAGCAAAGGCTAATGTAGATGCTAACAAGGACTTTGACGAGAACACAGTTCATGTCTGTGATATCTGTGGCTATACAATAGTTGGTGCTTTAGAAGAGGATTGCCCAATTTGTAAAGCTAGAGTTGAAATGTTTACTACTTTCATAACGGAATAATTATTTAAAATAGCTCACCAAGGATTTATAGTTCTTGGTGAGCTTTAAATTTTGGTCATTTATTTTTTTTAAAAAATTAATCTAATTAAATATAGTTTTAGTCATGAGTTATTCATTATTCGTTATTCATTATTCATTATTCATTAATTCATTATTCATTATTCGTTATTAATTTCATCTTTGCCCAATTCTTTCCCCCATTAAAACCCTTGTTTCTATCCCTGCGTCAGTGTTCTTTATGATGTCTTCATCTACCTTCAGCATGCCCTTTTTAATAAATAAAATGGTAGTTGAGCCCCCAAATTTAAAATAGCCCTTTTCGTCGCCTTTTTTAACTTCTTTACCAGCCTCATAGGTCTGAATTATAGAGCCTACACAGGTAGCCCCCACCTCCATTAAAACAACCTCTCCAAAGTCCTCTGTTTTGAGAATAGTATATTCCCTTTTATTTTGACAGTAGATATTTGCTACCTTACCTAATGCTATTGGACTAACTGAGTAATATTGACCCTTTATAGCTATACTTTCTCCGGGTACTCCATCGGCTGGAAAATGGAAGCGATGATAGTCTGCAGGACATAGTCTTACAACAATACAGGTGCCTCCATCGTACTCCTTTGCCAATGAATCCCTCTGAAATAATTCTGCCAAGGAATAAACAAAGGCCTTAACCTGAATAACCTCTCTTATATCAATATTTTCATAGGCTAAAACCCTACCATCGGCTGGAGAAATAAAGCTATTCCTATCCATATCAATTTTTCTGGCCCCAGGCTTAAGCTTGCGGGCAAAGAAATCATTGAAGCTTGCATACTCCTCCGGCTTCTCTCTATCCGCCTCTAAAATATCTAGCTCCAGCTCTTGAACAAAGCTAGGAATTCTCTTTTTGCTATAGGGTAAATCCATATAGGACCCCATAATAGAGGAAAAGAGCTTCCTCTTTATAAAGACCTCCAGCAAAGACTTCCCAACCCTAGTATCATAGGTCCAATTTAAAAGCCTGTCACCAGCAACAGTTTCCTTCTTCTTTTCCCCAGTTTTCCTATCTATAAAATAAATCTCCATACTATCATCCTTTAGCTATTTGATAGAAATATTATACTATATTTTTGTCAGCAGGGAAGGTTTCTTTTATACCATCACTAAGGATAAATATTTCCTTAATTATTTAGAAATTACTTATTTATCAAATTCAAGGATGGTATAAAAGAAAACCTGAGTCGTGCATTTCGAAATGACTTTGAACATAATTATAAAAATATAAAATAGGAAGTCGTTGAGAACTAAGCAGGGAAGGTTTCTTTTATACCATCACTAAGGATAAATATTTCCTTAATTATTCAGAAATTACTTATTTATCAAATTCAAGGATGGTATAAAAGAAAACCTGAGTCGCGCATTTCGAAATGACTTTCAACATAATTTTAAAAATACAAAATAGGAAGTCGTTGAGAACTAAGCAGGGAAGGTTTCTTTTATACCATCACTAAGGATAAATATGTAATTTCTACCTTCTTACTCAAAGGTCCCTTTAACAACAGGTCTACCCTTCTCTACCATAACCTTGCCCATTGCTATTACAGTATCAATCTCTAGAGTGTCTGACTTAAGAAGCACCAAATCTCCATCCATACCCCTATCAATAATGCCCTTCTTACTTAGCTTAAGCATTCTTGCAGGGTTTGAGGTTATAACTTTAATTGCCTCTTCAATCCTTAAACCCTCCTGTAAGATTGCATCCCTAACCTCCCTAAACAAGGATTTCGTAGATCCAATACCTAAACCAACGAGCTCTCTTTTATTATTAAATATTGGTAAGCTGCCCTGGGCATCTGAGCTAAACCCAATCAAATCAATTTTAACCCCCGCTTCTAATAGTCTTTTTAGACCCGTGCTTGCCTTTACCTCATCCTCATCAAGGTGCTGAGGGTCGGAGCTTGTAGTTAGGTCTACATATCCACCCATTAATGCAAATTCTATTGAATTATCAAAAAGCCTTAAGCTTCTATTAGTATGAGTAGGGATAATTTGTGTTATAGGTAATTCGGTCGTGTTAATAATCTCAATTAAGTCTGACAACAACCTTTCACCATCACCCATATGTATATTTACAATACCTGCCTTGCCAGAAAGTATGCCACCAACACGTGCATCTGCAATTATCCCCTTAAGTGCCTCTATGGTAGGCTGTGAAGAGCGATGGTCCACAATTGCTATTTCACCAATCCCTATTATTTTATCTATCATTATTATGTCCTCCTTTGGAGTCTTCATCAGAGACCTTACAGGAACATCATAGGAGCCAGTATAACAATAGGCACTTATCCCCTCCTCCTCCAACGCTCTAGCCTTGGCGATGAGCGAAGCCATAGACCTAGTCACTCCATCTGTCCCTAAGCATCCTACTACCGTAGTAATACCACTTGTAGTAATTTGAGTTAATTGTATTTCTGGCGTTCTAGTAGAATAACCGCCTTCACCGCCACCTCCTATCAAATGGACATGAGAGTCAATAAATCCCGGTACAACTATATGACTGCTGGCATCTATCACATCTAAGGATATATTACTCATCCCAATATTTATGTCATCTGCTATTGCTTCTATTTTACCTCCTGCTATTATAATATCCTTTATCCCAAGCTTTTCGGGACTGTATATTGTACCACCTTTAATTAACAGCATTTTATGCCTCCTTATGATAATATTTAACCGCAGGTACCCTTAAGTGCCTGCGGTCTTTTTGTATTAGAATGGACCTAGACCCATTAGAACGGCTGGAGTCAACAGTAAGCATCCAATAATTATAAAGAGGATTTGCATTTTGATCATCCATTTAGCCCATTGATCCCACGATATGTTTGCTATCCCCAGTGCTCCCATTAAAACACCAGAGGTTGGTATAATCATGTTTGTAAATCCATCCCCAAACTGAAAGGCTAAAACTGTAGTCTGCCTTGTCAAGCCTACTAATTCTCCGAGGGGTGCCATTATTGGCATTGTTAATGCTGCCTGACCACTACCGGATGGTACAAAGAAGTTAATTATCGTTTGGATAAAGAACATCATATATGCAGAAATTAAGCTAGGCAACTCTCCAACAACATTAACCACACTTGCTAAAATAGTATCAATTATCTTTCCATTTGTAGCTAATAATAAAACACCCTTCGCTAATCCAACCACTAAAGCGGCTCCTACTAAATCCTTAGCTCCAGCGATAAAGGAATCAGCAATTTCTCCACTGCTCAAGCCCCCCGCTATTCCTGTTAAAATTCCTATCGCTACGAATATTGCTGCTATTTCACTTATCCACCACTCATATTTTATAACACCAAATACTAGTAAAAATATGCCTGCAGAGAATAATGTCAATACAAGAGCATGTCTATTTGTAAATATTGAATCCTTCATTTCACTACTCAATTCTTTTTTTCTTTTCAAATCATGCAGGTAGGTTATACTTAGTTCAGGCTTTTTCTTTATTTTGTTTGCGTAACTCATTACATATACTATCCCAAACAGAGTTGTTATACACCAAACAACAATTCTGTATCCCATACCCGAAAAAGGTGGTAATTCTGCAATTCCTTGTGCTATCCCTACTGTAAAAGGATTTAAAAAGGCTGCTGCAAAGCCTATATGGGCAGCTACATAGCACATAGCCAAGCCCGTGATTGTATCATATCCTAGGGCTAAAGCAAGGGGGACAAATATTCCGACGAAGGGTATTATCTCCTCTGACATTCCAAAAATCGCTCCCCCAAGTGAAAATAACATCATTACAATTGGTATTATGTATATCTCCTTGCCCTTAAGCTTATTTGTGGTTTTAATAATTCCTGCATCAATAGCACCTGTTTTACTAACCACAGCAAAGGCACCACCAATAATCAATATAAACCCTATAATACTTGCCGAATCCTTTATACCATTCAATGGTGCTTGTAATACCTTTGAGATACCCTGGGGATTACCTTCTACGTGATGATATGACCCCTCAACAACCACAGTTCGTCCGCTAGCATTCTCTGCTCTATCATATTCCCCTGCTGGAATAATGTAGGTTGCAACAGCTACCAAGATTAAAATAGTAAAAATGATAACAAAAGTATGTGGTACCTTAAAAGAGCTTTTCTTTTTTTGACTCACTTCCATATATCATACCTCCTTTTATTTTCCATATATTATTGCAAGCTTTATGCCAATACATTGAGCATGGTTAAAATGGTGTAGATATATAGATTCTACCAATAGTAAGAATGTATCCCCTAAGTCCAAGGCACTAATTGGGTCTAATTGGACCACCTATTACAAACAAATTCACCCTATTGCAGTAGCCTATTTAATAGCTGAATCCCCCTCATGGTAATCTTTGAGCCTCCTGGCCCTTTGTTCTTATTAATTAAACCTTCCTTCTCCAAAACATCCAGCTTATATCTAATCTTTTGCTCAGATAAAGGGATGTTTTTTGACTCCATAATGGTCAATAGTTGATATCTCCCTATATTTCTCCCATTGTCATAAGCTTCTTTAAGCTCTCGTAGTATAAACATAAAATCATTAATATTACCATGCTTTTCTAATTTTGGTATTTGGCTGCTTACTTCATCATAGGGCCCAACCTCATTAGGTACCCTAAAAAACATCCGATCCGGAAGACTTTCCTTAGTAATTATGTCATCATCTGATACTACAATCATATAGGTTATTATGTTTCTAAATTCCCTTACATTACCATACCAATTGTAATTTCTTAATACATCTATTACTTGCTCTTCTACTTTAACATTTTGCTTTCCTTCCTCCTTTAAGAAATACTGTAACAACTGTGAAATGTCTTCCTTTCTATCTCTAAGAGGGGGTATATGAAGATAAAGGACCTTTAATCTATGATATAAATCCTCTCTAAACTTACCTGCCTCAATTGTTTCCAACAGATTTTTATTCGTTGCTGCTATAATCCTAACATCAACTGGAATAATCCTATTACCCCCTACACGCATTATCTCTCTTTCCTGCAATACTCTTAGGAGCCTTGTTTGTATCTTATGAGATATATCACCAATTTCATCTAAAAAGATAGTACCACCATTAGCTTGCTCAAACAAACCAATTTTGCCACCCTTTTTAGCCCCTGTAAAAGCACCCTCTTCATAGCCAAACAATTCACTTTCAACCAATTCCTCAGGTAAAGCGCTAAAATTTACCGCTAGAAAAGGTCCTTCTTTCCTTGAGGAGGTATTATGTATAGCACTGGCAAACAGCTCTTTACCTGAACCACTTTCGCCCTCTATCAAAATTGTATAATCTACCTTTGCAAGCTTTTTTGCAACTTCCTTTGTATGTATCAATAATTTACTTTCTCCTATAATATCGTGAAAATGATACTTAGCTATATATCCCTTGTTTATAAGCTCACGCTTCAATTTCCTATCCATTTCAAGGGTCTCATGGATATTTTTAAAGCTTATAACAGATATATTTTTTTCCTTAAGAAAAAATTTTTGAACAATTAATTCACGATCTCTATAGGTAATATACCTGCTTTTTTCTTCATATAAGTTGTTTTGTAAAATAAAATCCAGCATTGAATTGTCCTGAATATAATAATTTATACTCCTACCCTTCGCCTTTCTATTTGACACATTTAAAATTGACTCCATATTATCATTCATCAATTGTATTTTTCCGTTGCAATCTATTACCATTAAAGCATCATTGATGCTGTTTAATATCGAGGACAATTCTTCATTTAATGTAGCTTTTTCATTCGAGAAAAGTGCAAGTTTTTTAGCTAATTGAATGATTTTTTCAATATATTTCTCCGACAAAGTATCCGACCTCTCATCCAAAATCTCTAGCTTCCTAAATATCTCCATAACTGAAGTCATGTCAATGAGCCTTGGTCCAATATTAATGATTCTCTTAACAAAGGATGGAACTAGATGGATTTCACCGGGTGTTATTGCGATTTCAAAATCTTCCGAAAGCTCAACCCCAGGATAAAAAGGAATGTATTCTATGTGGTCAATTCCTATTTTTTTTAAGTAGTCAATAGTTTCAAATGTTGTTTCAGGTACATCATTAACTAGCAATACCTTTTTTCCTTTAGGTATCATTAAAATCCTATCAACGTAATCATAATTTATCATTCTTCTAGCTACTACCAGTGGCTTGTCATAATCAATGCAATTTAATATCTCATCATATAGAAGGCTAGATGACAGCACAATTAAATCGCCAGTTATATAAGGTGGTACGCTTATATCAGCAGCATAGCTTTCTACAATAGCAAAGGGCCTTACAAACTCCTGTAACTGGTTGCTTAGAGATATTCTAGTATCCTCAGTACCTGTGATTAGAACTATTTTTTTTATAGAATCCATTTCCTTCACCTCTAGTAAGTATACCTGTATCTAAATATATACTATTTATTTTGATTTCTTAGTTAAAGTACGATATTAAAGTTTATTTATCCTTTATATCTATTTTAATATATATAATTTTTATATATAAATAAGGAATATAATAATTCTAATCCTCATAGGTTGAAACAAAAAGCAAAAGGAGTGGAATTTATGGCAAAGGAAATAAATGTAGGCTCAGGAGGTTATTCCACCATAAGGGAAGCAATTGAAGCAGCAAGTGATTTTGATATAATTAGAGTCTCTCCAGGAATTTATAATGAGGTTGGTATTATAAATAAAAGCCTAACAATATTGGGGGCAGCTGCAGGAATAAGCCCTAAGCTAAAAAACTCACGTCCAATAAATGAAACAGTTATAAAAAGCACCTCACCCATAGGTAGTCTGCAGCTGAAGGCACCAAATATTGTAGTTGATGGCTTTGTTATTGAGGATAATACTGGTGGACCAGGTATATATACTTCTTTAGAGTTTTCCGGCTACTGTATATTAAATAATATAATACAGAGAAACGGCTTTGGCCTTCATTTAAATACTAGTGGTGAAGTCTTTTCACTGGTTAAGGAAAATTACTTTCACAAGAATAATCAGCCAGGTCTAATAAGTGGAAGTGGAATTTTAGTTGATAATAATTCCTCAAATATACATATTTGTAACAACCTCTTTACAGAGCACCAGCCAGCGGCATCTATACATCTATCAGGTAAAACACAAGAGGAGGGGCCTTCAAATATTATTGTTAGTAATAATGAGATGATTTCTGACAACTCTATCCTCCTCACTAATACAACTAACGTTGTAATTACACAAAACAAAATGACTAATACTCTAGGAAGCTCTATTTTTATAGGAGGAGGCACCAATAAAACCATGATTGAGAACAATATATTAAGTAATAGTCTTACAAATGGCATCTATATAAATGATTTTTTCAGTGGTTTACCCAATCAAAATATAAAAATTATCAATAATAGCATAATAGCAAATCAAACGGCGGCCCTTAACATAACAGCAAATGCCTACAGCTGTAATGAACCAGAGTCTAAGCTGCAGGCTTGTTTAAATTGGTGGCAAAGCTCAAAGGGGCCAGCCCCAACTGGAGAAGGCAACTCACTGCTTGACCCTGACGAAATAGTAGAGTTTCGTCCATTTTTAAGCTCAGCTCCAATTTCTAGCTTCAGTAGTACGAAGGGAATACTGCCTGCCCTTCGTATAAATAGTAACTCAGAAACAACAATTGTTGCCGATAGTAAGGAAATAGCTATAATGACTCAAATAGGCTTAAATAGCAATGGGCAAAGACCTATTATAGTAAACAATCTCCCTAAAACCTGGCCAGAGCTAAGAGATTACCCAGCACCAAATAATTCATTATTCTCAGGGGAGCCAGAATTTATATGGCAGCAGCTGGATACTGTAGGTGGAGAGAAGAAATATTTTTCAACTAAGTATATCATTAGCGATATCGGTGAGCACCTTATATTCATTACCTCCTTTGCAGATAACTCTCATAGATTATTTGTTGAGGAGAGAAACTCAAAAACAGGTGAGCTTATAAAATCCATAACTCCTAAGGAGGGCTTAGCAGCTGGCGATTTGCTGGCAAATGCAGGCTTATCTGTGGATATCGATCCCCCTTATAACTGGCAGCGTATATGCCAGTACTCAAATATCTTTACACCTACCTCTGCTGAAAATGTAATTGTTATAACCTTCGAGGTGATAAACTATCTTTCTCAGTGTAAGTTTAATCCTGCTGCTTTAGCCTTTAGAATAGATGTTATTAAATAAGAATAGTCCTTTAGATTAAATATTGCATTATGAAAAATTAATAGTATATAAATAATTTAAGGACCTTATAGAGCTTTTTAGTCCCTAAGGTCCTTCCACTTTTAAGCTAATCCCATATGCCAGCGTTTTAAACGATAGGCTATATGTTGACTTGTATACAACGTACCTCTATCTATATCGACGATATACCGATATTTAAAGTTCTTTAATTCCGGTACTAGTTCAGCATCTACATAATATAATCTGCCATGGGTTAATCCTTCACTAAAGAATTCCTGTAGGCTTTTCTCCTTTTCCCATTGAACTGGCCCAGTTGTTGGGTACTCACCCTTTTCCGAATGATATTGTCTTACAACCGCCTGAGCTGTTTGATAGGCCTCCTTGTATTTTGCGTAGGCATAGTCCTCATATTTAAAGTACATTGGTAATATAGCCACTACAGCGAATATCATTAGAAATGTAAACATAAGTCTTCCATTTGTGTATTTTGTTTGCTTAACTGTAAAAAGTTCCTCTATCTTTTCTGAAAACCTTGTAAGCATACCCAATCCCCCCATTGTGCATTTATTTATTGATAAAAGCATCTTTGTTATTATTATACAGTATAACCTGCTTCCTCAAACTTACAATTCTGTAACATTTTGCAAATATTTGAATAATTACGAACACAATGTCGGTGTTTGTCAAGTAAGTTGTCGCATTTTATTATAAACCTTGTATATTTGCTACCAAGGTTTAACACATCATATATAGGTTTAAACAAAGTAGCTGGAATAGCAAAGGAACCTGCCATTAAAATAAAATTTGTTATTGTATTCTTTATCAAATCATCAAAGAAATTAGATGCTTTTTCCCTAAACCAATTTTTAAGTGATACTGCTAAATACCCACTAGGATTTACATTCATCACAGGATTATTATGATCATAATTATATTGATTTAAACTAGCCGGAATATTGTACTTATGCTTCCCTCTTCGTTATAGATGAATCTTGCTAGGTTTGCTCCGTTTCTTGTTAGCTGTATTATCTGATTTAATTGGTTGTAGCCATAGCCTGTTGTTACGGTATTTGCCCCTGCCTTTTTTACCAAGGAGGTTAGATTGCTGTTTTGGTCGTAATTATAGTCGATGGTGTTGTTTGCTCCCTGCTG
>Ga0208243_1000914_pt1 | contig 12003 bp, 13 predicted proteins | sample Subbio2Aug_QV12A_FD_184826 | JGI IMG/M metagenome (GOLD analysis project Ga0208243, IMG submission 184826) | Serpentinite rock and fluid subsurface biosphere microbial communities from McLaughlin Reserve, California, USA - CR12Aug_QV12A (SPAdes) | ecosystem: Environmental > Terrestrial > Deep...
ACGTTAGGCGTAATTTTAAGACGACCAACATTAACAAGACAACAAAAAGAAAATGATAACAATTGACAATTATTTAGACAACCATTACATACACCGAAGCAACTGGTTGAGAGCTGCTGTTCTTGGTGCAAATGACGGTATAATTTCTATTTCAAGTCTTGCCATTGGAGTTGCTGCTGCAAGTTCAACAAGAGAGCCAATTGTTTTAGCAACAGTCGCGGGACTTGTTGCTGGTGCTTTATCTATGGCAGCAGGCGAATATGTTTCGGTAAGCTCGCAAACAGACACTGAAAAGGCAGACATTGAAAGAGAAATCAAGGAACTTAAAGAAATGCCAAATGAAGAGCTTAATATTTTGGCTCAAATCTATGAGAAACGTGGACTGAAAAAAGAAACGGCTATGCAGGTAGCGATTGAACTAACGGAAAAAGATGCATTAGGAACTCATATTAGAGACGAATTAGGTATCAATGAAATAAGTCAAGCAAAACCAATTCAAGCCGCTGTTGCATCTGGGGCATCATTTACAGTTGGTGGCGTTCTACCTTTACTAATTGTCCTTTTTGCACCCGTTCAAGGAATGGAATATTGGCTATATGGTTTCACGATAATTTTTCTTATCATTTTAGGAGCGACATCTGCAAAAACAGGTGGTTCAAGCATTAAAAAAGCTATCTTGCGAATTACTATTTGGGGTACAATTGCAATGGTGCTTTCTGCGTTAGTCGGCTACCTATTTGGAGTAAATATTTAATTTTTTAAAAACAAATAATATGAACGGAGCACATTGGCATTTAGTGGTAAATCATTTACCAATCATTTTCCCTATTGTAGGGGTAATCGTAATGATTACAGGACTTATTTCAAAATCAGAAGCTGTTAAACGAACAGCATTTATGATTTTTACTCTCGGTGCACTAACTGCAATTGCAGCTATGAATACTGGAGAAGGAGCAGAAGAAGTTGTCGTAAAAATAAATGGAGTTACAGAGAACTACATAGAAACCCACGAAGAAACAGCAGAAACATTCGCTATACTTTCTTACATTCTTGGTGGCATTTCTTTGCTTGGACTTTGGGCGAGCTTTAAAGAGAAAAGTTTTTCTTCAATAATTTCAATTGCAACATTGATTTTTGCATTTGTGGTATTATTCTTTGCTAAACAAACAGGTACAACTGGCGGTGAAATAAGACACACCGAAATAAGAAGCGGAAACAGTATTCCTGCAACAGACAATAATAACGCTGAAAAAGACGAAGACGATTAAAAATGATAAAAACAGAAAGGCAAGGCTTAATTCATCTGCTAAAAATTGCAACACCGTTTATTATAATTACAACGGTATATACAATTTTTGTGCTTGCTCTTGAAGAATATTTTGGTGACCACATTTACAAAATATCTGGACAAATAGGTTCAGTATTTGGTCTTGCGGTCGCTTTCTTCCTTGGTTTCAGGATGAACTCTGCCTATGACAGATGGTGGGAAGCAAGAAAAATATTCGGTGAATTGACTAACAATACACGAAGTTTTGTTGCTAAAATTTATGCTTACTACGGGAATGAACAACACTTCAAAGAAAACAAACAAAACAACTTAAATCTCAAAGCACAAAAAATTATTAAGTTAAGTATTTTATACATAAGACAACTAAAAAATGAAATGCACAACAACTTGCATCCGACATTTGACAGACAGTCTATTGAACTTTTTACTGAATTTAAAATAAATACAGAGAATAAAATTTCAAATGAGATTTTATTAGTAATAACAAAGGACATTGAAGATAATTTTGCTACATCTGCCAGAATTGAAAAGGGAGATTTAATGCAACACATCAATCGGTTTTATGACATTCAAGGTAAAGCAGAAAGAATAAAGAACACACCATTCCTTATGATTTATAGTGCATTTACAAAATTAATTGTGAGTTTCTATGTAATTCTTATTCCACTATTCATTGGTGATATTGACTTGGGTGGAGAAGAAAGTGGCTTTGAGTTTTTAGCTGTTCCAATTATGGTAATTATAAGCACAGCATTTTTGACAATAAACAAACTCGCAAACTTGTATGGAGAACCATTTTCGGAAAACAAAACATCTGTAACCATTGACGACATTTGTAAGACAATTGAACAGAATTGTAATGAAGTATGCGACAAACTAAAATAAAAACTACGCCTAACAGCACCTACCCAAAAGGCGGGTTTTCGTGTTTTAAAGACAGTTTTGTGGTTAATCAAACATTAGTTTTTCAAATCAAGTTTTGTGGTAAAAGCCCCGCCCTTCGGGTAGCTGCAAAACGTTATAGCCAATGGTAGGACAACCCTCCGAACATTGACAGACAGTAACCATTTTAACAATTAAACAGCAAGTAAGCCGACACTCATTGCCTATCTTTCTATATTTTTTATTTTTCCCACCGCACATTTTTTTAATTCAATTTTAGCCGACACGCATTTGGCACATTTGGTTTTGCCCGACACACAAAACCAACGCTTGGCAAACCAAAAGAGCCACTTTTTTCCAACACTTTTAATGACGATTTGAAAGAAGTGAAAAACTTTTTTCAAGAAAATATTGTCACTTAAAAAACTATTTCTACCTTTGCGAGTGAATACCAACTAACGTGATTAGTTAGCAAACAAATAATATGGAAAAGTTCACAGATAGGCAAATAGAAATAATGGAAGCTGCAACGGCTCGTATTGATGCTTACGGTATTCAAAACCTGACCATCAAAACGCTGGCTGCCGATATTGGTTTATCCGAACCGGCTTTATACCGTCATTTTAAAAGCAAGAATGATATTTTACTTGGTTTGCTAAACTATTTTATAAAGGGAATGAAAGACCGCATCAGTAATCTTTCTGTAAGCCCAGATGCAACAGCAGGAGATGAACTGCGAGCAATTTTCAAATCACAACTACAAACCTTTATCGATAAGCCTGCAATTGTCAGTGTCATTTTTGCGGAAAGCATTTTTCATTATGACGAGGGATTAAGTTATAAAGTTTCCGAGATAATGGATTTGATGCATCTATACGTAAATACAAACATTGAAAAAGGACATAAGGCAGGGCAATATGGCAAACTGATCAATGCCTCTACGCTTACCACGATTATACTTGGAGGAATGAGAATGACCGTATTGAAATGGAAACTTTCGGGGCATAAGTCTAACCTGATGAAAGACGGAAAAGCAGTTTTGGAGGGAATTTTAAAAATGATTGAAAAAAAAATTGAGATATGAAAAAACTACTTGTATTTGGATTGAGCGTTATGTTGTTGTGGAGTTGTAATAATGTTACTGAAAAATCAGCGGCACATCAGGAAACAGAAAACCACGCAGAACACCAAGACGATGAGAGTTCTAATTCTATTGAACTCAACAATGGCGAAAAGTGGCTGGTGAACGAAGAAATGAAACCTTTTGTAGTGAAAGGCGAAGAATTGTTAAATACTTATATTCAGGAAGGAAAGACTGATTATAAAGCATTGGCTCAACAACTAAAAGAGCAAAACGACCAGCTCGTAAAAAGTTGTACAATGGGCGGCAAAAGCCACGATGAACTGCACAAATGGCTACATCCACATCTTGAAATAATTAAGGCGTTGCAAAATGAAACAGATGCAACCAAAGCAAGTGAAATTGTTTTGCGCCTGCAACATTCGTATCAGCAATATCATCAGTATTTTAATTAAACAACGAGTATGGCAACATTTGAAAAAGAAAGCATTTTCAATCTCGAAAATGCAATTGAATACACAAACGGCGGTGTTATCAGCAAACAGGTAACTAAAAGTACCGGCGGAAATTTAACATTGTTCTCGTTCGACAAAGAACAGGGATTATCAGAACATAAAACACCTTATGATGCCATTGTGCAGATTTTGGATGGCGAAGCAGAAATAGCAATTGCCGGAAAACTTCATCATCTTAAAAAAGGTGATTGTATCATTATGCCAGCAAACATTCCACACGAATTGAAAGCCATTGAACGCTTTAAAATGTTGCTGACGATGATGCGGCAGGAATAATTAAATAAAGACAATAAAAGAAACAAAAAAATTTGCTCAATTATGTTAGTGAACACTCACAAACTACTTATTGTTCCGTTGATATTTATCGGGTGGAATACTGTTCAGGCACAAGAAGTCTGGACACTGAGACAATGTATTGATACGGCACAGGTCTATAACAAAACCCTGCAAATCAACAGAAACCATATCCGCATCAGCGAACAAAGGGAAAAAGAAGCAAAAGCCAATCTCATTCCGAAAGTTACAGCCAATGCCGATTACAAATATTTTATGGAATTGCCTACACAGCTAATGCCGATGAATGCACTCAATCCGCAAGCACCCGAAGGGCAATTCAGAGATTTGCAATTTGGTGTTCCGCACAACATCAATGCAAATGTGCAGTTGGCAATGCCGTTGTATAATCCGCAGGTTTATGGAGCGATTGAGAATACAAGAATTGCCAATGCACTGACACAGCTTCAATTTCAAAAATCGGAAGAACAGGTTTTATACGACATCACTACGCTGTATTATAACGCTCAAATATTGAAACATCAATTGGATTTTTTGGAAAGCAATCTGATAAATACCCAAAAGCTCTTAAAGAATATGGAACTTTTGAAAGAACAGTTATTGGCAAAGGGAACAGATGTGAGTAAAGTGAAATTGCAAGCCGAGCAGTTAAATACCCAAAGGGAAAACGTTCACAATAAATACATTTCAATTCTAAATGCACTAAAACTGAATATCGGTATCCCATTGGAGCGAAATATTACCGTTGTTTCTGAAATCGAACAGCAAACCTTGACGGAAAATAATGTAGAAAATATATTGGATTTGAAGATTATTCAGACACAAAACAAACTATTGAACAGCGAATTGAGTACGTTGAACAAATCACGATTTCTACCCTCGCTTAATTTGATTGCTTCCTACGGAACAACAGGTTTTGGCTACGACAAAACCCCAAATGACTTTCTGAAATTTTATCCCATAGGCTTTGCAGGTTTGCAACTGACTTACCCGCTTTTCAACGGAACAGTTACACAGCGAAAAATAAATCAAAAAAAACTGGAAATCAGCAATAACGAATTGCAGGCTCAACTGATTGGCGATAAAAACAAAATGGAAACTGAAAATGCTTTAAGGCAAAGAACGATTGCACAGCAAACAGTCATCAATACCGAAAATCAAATCACTTTGGCTCAATCTATTTATGAGCAAACCATTTTACAACAAAAGCAAGGTACGGCAACACTTACCGATGTTTTATTGGCTGATAATGCACTTCGTGAAGCACAGCAAAATTACCTGTCGGCAGTGATAGATTATCTGAAAGTGGATTTGGAGCTAAAAAAGCTGGCAGGAACAATTAAGAATTGAAATAACGAATAAAAAGTCAGGAATATGAATTGGAAAAAAATAATCGGGATAATTGCTTTGATTGCAGTAATAGCACTTGTGTTTTTTAAGTTGAAAAACAATAAAGAAACTACCGAAAGCAAGGTGTATCAATACGACAAAGAAAAACCTATTACTGTAAATGCTGACACCATTCGTTTGCAGACTATTGATGATGCAAATACTTATACAGGTACTTTTGAGCCGAATAAGGAAACAAAAATCAGTGCGGATATACAAGGAAAAATCAATGCTGTTTTGGTAGATGTTGGAAGTAGTGTAAGCAAAGGACAAACACTTATTCAGTTGGATAATTCGTTATTGAAATTACAACTGCAAACGGTTGAAGTGCAGATTGAGGGTTTGGAAGACGATGTAAAACGATACACCATTTTAACGGAAGCCGATGCCGTTCAGGGCATACAATTGGAAAAAGCAAGATTGGGATTGAAATCTGCAAAAGTTCAGAAAGCGACTTTATTGGAGCAAATCAGTAAAACCACTATAAAAGCACCTTTCAATGGTGTGGTAACTGCCAAGCTCAATGAGGAGGGCGGTTTTGCAGCACCGGGTATTCCGTTGCTACAAATTACGGATATAAGCACTTTACGTTTTACGGTTAATGTTCCCGAAAATGATTTGGTGCAGTTTCAAAACAATCAAACCTACAAAATCAATGCTGATGTTTATCCCGATATTTCCCTTTCGGGAAAAGTAATAATGACAGGAAGCAAAGCCAATCTGGGCAATAGCTTTCCGGTACAGTTTCAGGTTACCAACACCAAAAACTTAACCATAAAATCGGGAATGTTCGGCAAGGTAAATCTTTCTGAAACCAAGCAAGAGCAAGGTATTCTTATCCCTACATCTGCCATTACAGAAGAAAATGGAAAAGCGAAAGTGTATCTCATAAAAAACGGAAAAGCCGTATTGCAATCTATTACCATATCAGGAAATATCGGCAATAGAACGATTGTATCAGACGGATTGGCAACAGGCGATATTGTGGTAACGAATGGCTTTATCAATCTGTTTGACGGAGCGAATATTACGATTAAATAAAATCAGCGAAAATGAATATTACAGAAATATCAATCAAACGTCCCTCGCTGATTATCGTACTTTTCAGCGTATTTGCCCTGTTGGGAATTATCGGCTACAAGAATTTGAGCTATGAACTGATGCCCGATTTTAATCAGCCTGTTGTAGTAATCCGAACGGTTTATCCCGGTGCAGAACCCAACGAAGTGGAAACTTCCGTTTCCCGAAAAATTGAAGATGCACTTTCCAATTTGGAGGGTGTAGATTATTTGCTTACCAAATCATTACCCAATGCTTCAATCATCATAGCCAACCTGAAATACGGAACGGATTTGGACAAAACAATGCAGGACGCTCAACGCTATATTGACAATATCCGAAAGGACTTGCCTAACGATATTCAAAACCCTGTAATGAGCAAAGTATCGCCTAATGATTTGCCGATAATGTCGGTAAGTGCAACAAGCAATTTAGAGCCGACAGTGTTTTATCAAAAAATGAAAGACGATTACCTGCCACAAATCCAACAGCTAAAAGGAGTGGCAGAGATAACCATTTTAGGTGGGGAAGAAAGGGAAATTCAAATCAAGGTGGACAAAGAAAAATTGAAGCTCTATAAAATTTCTTTGTACCAGGTTGTGGAAGCCGTCAATCGTTCGGGGATTGATTTACCTGCCGGAAAATTGCAAACCGATACAGAAAATAATTCGGTACGTTTGGTAGGAAAGTTCAACACCATTACGGACATAAAGAATGTTCAAGTTGCTATGCCTTTTCCAAACAGCCCTGTTTATGTGAAAGATATTGCAGAAGTAACGGACGGTATTAAAGAAACCGCTTCTTACAGCCGTTACAATGGTAAAAACGGTATTGGTTTAATGATAAAAAAACAAGGCGATGCCAATGCCGTTGATGTTTCAAAACTGATTAGAGAAAAATTTCAGTCCATTGAAAAACAAAATGCCAATGCAGATGTAAAATTTGTAGTTACGGATGACAGCACCGATAACACCATTGCAGCCGTTAATTCGGTGGTATTTGACTTGATTTTAGCCGTTATTTTAGTGTCGTTAGTAATGTTGCTGTTCCTGCGAAGTTTCAGAAACTCACTGATTGTGTTGGTCGCTATTCCTACTTCCTTAATTACCGCTTTTGCCGTGATGTGGCTTTTGGGCTATACGCTCAACCTGATGACTTTGCTGGCGATGTCTTTAATCATCGGTATTTTGGTGGACGATGCTACCGTAGTTTTAGAAAATATCCAACGTCATTTGGATATGGGTAAAGAAAAAAGAACGGCAGCTATGGACGGAAGAATGGAAATCGGTTTTTCGGCATTGTCTATTACATTGGTTGATGTAGTTGTGTTTCTGCCGATTTTATTCTTACAGGTTTTTGTTGCCGATATGCTCAAACAATTTTCGGTAGTGGTTATCACATCTACGCTTACAAGTTTATTGGTAGGTTTTACTTTAACGCCTTGGCTTGCTTCACGCATCGGGAAAAAAGAAGATTTGCAGCCGACTAATATCTTCAACCGTTTTTTGCTTTGGTTTGAACATCAGTTAGACAAATTTATCAATTGGTATGGCAGAACATTGAATTGGGTTTTACATCACAAACTCATTTTTACAGGATTTGTTTTGTTGCTGTTCGTAGGGACGGCAGCAATGATGAAACAGGGAATTATTGGAAAGGAACTCATTTCCACAGGCGACCAAGGGAAATTCCGTTTGGCATTAGAGTTTGATAAAAGTACTTCCATTCAGCAAAACAATTTGGTTTCAGAAAAAATAGAAAACTATATTTTGAAGCAACCCGAAGTTTCAACTGTTTTCAGCAATGTAGGCGGACCAAGCACAGGTATCGGAAGTTTGGGAGTTGGTTCTGCCAATAAAACTGAATTTACCATTCAGCTAAAATCCAAGAAAGAAACAAATAATCTTTCTACCGAAACCTTTATGCGAAAATTGAGAACTGATTTACAAAAAGAACATTCGGGCATTAACTTTTCTATGATAGCATTGGGCTTAATTCCACGTTCTGCACCGATAGAAATCACATTGAGCGGAAGCGACTTAGACCAGGTAATGCAGACAGGTAATGACTTAAAAACAGTCATTGAAAAAATACCTGGAGCAGATAATGTGCGGCTTTCGGTAGAAGCAGGAAGCCCTGAATTAAAAGTCATTCCTGACAAAGACAAAATGCAGCGTTTAGGATTGAACACGGCTTATGTGGGAATGAATTTGCGTACCGCTTTTACAGGAAATGACGATGCCACTTTAACGGAAAACGGAACAGAATATCCTGTACGGATTTGGTTGGATAAATTCAGCCGTAAAAATTATGATGATGTAAACCAACTCAACATTATAAATCCAATGGGCATTCCAATTGAAGTTTCACAGTTTGCAACTATTGAAAGAGATAATTCGCCTTCGCTTTTAGAACGAAAAGACCGACAACCTGCCGTTACATTAACTTCCGATGCACTCGGCAGACCTTCGGGAACAGTAGCAGACGATGTCGTGGCATATCTCAAAAACAATCCCTTACCAAACGGCATACAAATGACTTGGGGAAGCGATATTAAACGGCAAAACGACAGCTTCGGGGCTTTGGGTTCAGTATTGCTGATTTCATTCTTACTGATTTATTTGATTATGGTAGCCTTATACGACAGTTACATTTATCCTTTTGTTGCCTTATTTGCCATACCCGTTGCAGCTATCGGAGCATTTTTAGCCTTGAATTTATCGTTAAGCAATTTGAGCTTATTTGCTTTGCTCGGCTTGATTATGTTAATGGGATTGGTAACAAAAAATTCCATCTTGATTGTGGACTTTACCAACCAACTGAAAGCGGAGGGGAAACATTACAAAGAAGCATTGATTACCGCAGGAAAAGAACGTATGCGACCCATTTTAATGACGACTTTATCAATGGCAATAGGAATGTTGCCCATAGCATTAGCCAGCGGAACAGCAGCCGAATGGAAAAACGGTTTGGCGTGGGTAATTATTGGAGGTTTGCTCTCTTCATTGGCATTGACGGTTTATTTAGTGCCAATGGTGTACTACGGAGTAGATAGAATGAAAGAAAAATTGGGTTCAAATAAAAAACAATAATAAATGAAAGCAACAATTTTTATTATACTGACAGTTGGGTTATGTTTTTTTTTCTGTTCATTTTCGGAAAATCAGGCAGAAACCTACACATTGACCGTTAAGGTAGAAAAATTACAAAACTCAAAAGGCGTTGTACAGTTCGCCCTTTACAACAAAGACGGCTCAATACCTGATGAAGATTACAGAAATTATTGCCGATTAGAGAAAGCGAAAATCGGAAATGGGAAAGCCGAAATTACTTTTAAAAATCTGCCCAAAGGGAAATATGCCGTGAATATTTTACACGATGAAAACAGCAACGGTAAGGTTGATAAAGGCTTTCTTTTGCCCAAAGAAGGAATTGGATTTTCTAATTATCAGTCAATAGGTTTGCGAAACAGGCCTAATTTTTCCAAAGCAAGTTTTGAATTGAACGCAGACAAAACGATTAGTGTAAGGATAATTTATATGTAAGCCCCGACACAGGTGTAAGCACATTTGCAAACCGCACAAGCCGAAACACAATCCAAAGTTTGCAAAAGAGCTTATCCCTTTTCCGCCCAAACAAAATTGAATTAAAAAAAAGCTCCACCCTTTCTGAAAATAAAAAATACGCAACCGCACATCCCGACACGACAAAGACGGAGAAATGCAGTATTGACAATGGTTCACAAGGACGGTGGACAAGAACCACTGGCTATAACAAGGGCTTGGCGTAATGGCGGGTGAAGTGCTTCGTATGAACATTTGTGCTAAATTTGAACTTTGGTGCTTCGTATCAACAGCAGTGCTATAATGCCGCCACTACGCCAAGCCCCGAACCGTTAGCACACATTTTATTGAAAGAGTACCGATTTAACATTTTTAAAAGAAATTTTTCACTGCTAAAAAGCTATATTTGTGATGTTTAACCATTATATGTTTTAATATGAAAAATTATGGGAACTGGGCAAATCTTGCAAAGTGCGAGATTCCAAACAAGAAGAACCCTTATGACAATGCAGGGGCAGAACATAACAGATTAATGGCAGTAATTGAATCAAAAGGCAATCCAAAAATGTCTTTGGACGAAGTTTTTGATTTGTGCGATGACGTTCTGAGAGAAGAATTTGGTTCCCAATTAATCCCAAATTATTCGTCAAAAAAGTTGGCTACTCCAATTATAAATATTGATAGCGAACGGGAGTTTGAAACTTATATAAATAGTCTTGATTTAAATCAAGAAACAAAAGACTATTTATTCGAGCTTTACGAAATTTTATTTGAATACGACTCCACTAATTTATGTTCCGTTGTTGGTAAAGTGAAAGAGTTTGAAGATAGAATATTAGCTTCAAAAGGTTCTGCCAACATAGAAAACATATTAATATCATCTTCTGTTGGACGATATTCTTTAGCCTACTGGAATGACAGATACGGGAACGAAACTTTTGTGGCTAGAGCCTTTTGGAAAAAGTTTTTTACCGCAGTTGCTGATTGTGTAGGTGCGACCGCTGGTGCAATTGCTGGTTCAGCAACTGTAGTCGGTGGTATAGCAGGTGGGATTACTGGTGCAATTGGAGCAAGTGCAGGGTTTTCAAGAGTTTGGGATGTATTTGCAAATTAGATAAATTTTAAGCTATGAGAACTTTAAAATTAGGTTTAATAAAAGCTTGTCTGCTTTTTGTGCCAATAGTTTCTTGGGGTCAATTTGACCCCATATTCTACAATATTATGATTCCTCACGACAAAGTTGAAACAATTGCTTTAATGTTAAAGAAAGAAGGTGTTGAGCTTAATATTGAATCTCAAGGATATGCGATTGTCAATCACGATAAAAAATCTTTCTTTTTGTTTAAAAAGAAAGAAAAATCAGATATTCGTGCCTTCAAAATACTAAAGAAGACTGAAAATTTTTATTTATTGTGCTTAGATGACATTGAATTATGCAATTGTAAAGGTAACACGTTTTTATATATTAAACAGAACAATAAGCTTCAAAGAATACAACGCCCTTTTAGTATATCAATGAAAAAAGATTTACTCAAAAGGATGGAGCAGTTTTCATTAAAGTTACCTCCAGAACATAACCAACTTGATTTTTGTGAATTATTAAGTAAGATTGAATAGTTATGAAAAATTATGGAAACTGGGCAAATCTTGCAAAGTGCGAGATTCCAAACAAGAAGAACCCTTATGACAATGCAGGGGCAGAGCATAACAGATTAATGGCAGTAATTGAATCAAAAGGCAATCCAAAAATGTCTTTGGACGAAGTTTTTGATTTGTGCGATGACGTTCTGAGAGAAGAATTTGGATCCCAATTAATCCCAAATTATTCGTCAAAAAAGTTGGCTACTCCAATTATAAATATTGATAGCGAACGGGAGTTTGAAACTTATATAAATAGTCTTGATTTAAATCAAGAAACAAAAGACTATTTAT
>Ga0208243_1000915_pt1 | contig 11998 bp, 12 predicted proteins | sample Subbio2Aug_QV12A_FD_184826 | JGI IMG/M metagenome (GOLD analysis project Ga0208243, IMG submission 184826) | Serpentinite rock and fluid subsurface biosphere microbial communities from McLaughlin Reserve, California, USA - CR12Aug_QV12A (SPAdes) | ecosystem: Environmental > Terrestrial > Deep...
CATAAGCATATTTCATAACCTTAGACACTTCTTCAGTTGATTTAACTTCTACTAGAGCCTCTGGCATTACCTTAACACTTGCAAGCTCATCATGGCTGAAGTCTTCGTTGATTTCTTCTCCAAAATATACTCTATCTTCTCCAACTACGGATTTTAAAAACTGAAGGTCTTTATCATCAATTTTTTTAAATTTCATCTCATTCACCTCTACATTGATTTGATTTTTTCTAGTAAGCTTGGAATAACCTGATAGATATCACCAACAATACCATAGTGGGCTACATCGAAAATCGCTGCTTTTGGATCCTCATCAATTGCTATGATGACATCGGAGTTGCTCATACCAGCCTTGAATTGAACTGAACCAGATACTGCACAAGTGATAATTAACTTAGGTCTAACCGTTCTACCACTTAGTCCGATTTGCTTTTTAGGATCTCCCCAACCTGCTTCAATAAGAGGTCTGGTACATGCTACTTGGCCACCCAGAGCCTTAGCAAGCTCATTAACCATTTCTAAATCCTTTTCCTTTTTAATCCCCCTACCGGCTACTACTATTACCTCAGCATCAGAGATATTTTCTTCTGCTTCCTTTTGCCTAATCTTAAGTACATCAATAGCAGATGCCAGCTTATCTTGTGGCACTGTACCAACTGTTACCTTACCGTTTGTAGTCTCGCTTTTTTCTGGTGCATTAAATATTTTATATCTTACTGTAGCAAATTGAGGCCTGTGATTTGGCGTTATAATCTGTGCCATTATATTTCCACCAAATGCAGGTCTAATTTGAACAAGGTCAGTGTTTTCTTTAACGTCAAGTATTGTACAGTCTGCAGTTAAGCCTGTCTTGAATCTAGCTGCAACTCTAGGTGCTAAGGATCTTCCTAAGGTTGTAGCTCCAACAAGAATTGTTGATGGCTTTACCTTATTTATAAAATCCTCAAAGGCTGCAGTATAAGGCTCTATTTTGAAATCCTTAAGGGCCGAATTGTCATAAACAAATACTTCATCCACTCCATAATATAGTAGGTCATTAGCCTTTTCAGTAACATTGCTACCAATAAATACAGCGTAAACCGGATGATTAATCTTAGCAGCTAATTCTTTAGCCTTACCGATAAGTTCTAGAGTAACTGGGTGGATATCACCATCTAAATGATCAACATATACCGCCACACCATTCCATAGACTCTTATCAATTTCTTCTGCTTTATCCTCCTGGAATATAAATGCACCCTCTGGGCCCTTCTTAACACAGATCATACATAGCTTACAGGCAGCATTAACTTGAACTTCACCATTAGTATATTCTATAGCGTTAAACGGACATAATTTTATAGCTCCATCAATATCAGTAATTTTACTTTGGTTAACTATTATACCAGCCATAAACTCCCTCCTATTTCAAAAAGATTTTCTTATACGAATTTTAAGTCAACTAATTTTTTGAATAACCTATCGCCTAACTCCTCACCAGTACCTTCCCATATTTCCTTATCTGTGTTAACATCCGGTGGGAAAATCCTTTCAACCTGAGTTGGAGATCCACTGCTTCCGTATTGCTTTTCATCTTGATCAACAAAATCCTTTAAGCTGAACTTTACAACTTCTTTTTTTGCAGTTAGCTTTTTACGCTTATAGGATGGTAGTCTAGGTTGGAATATACCCTTTTCTACAGTAATTAGACAAGGGAATTGTACCTCAACCGTTTCCAAGGTAGTTGGCATATCCATTTCAAGAACAATAGAGCTTTCCTTGATCTCGTGTATTTTCTTAACATTTGCAACGTGAGGAATTCCTAAGTACTCAGCCATTTCAGGTCCAACCTGTGCTGTATCACCGTCAGTAGTTTGCTTTCCACAAATAATTAATTGTGGGTTACCAGTTTTAAGAACTCCTTGATATAATGCATAAGAAGTAGCTAAAACGTCTGCTCCTGCGAATTTACGATCTGTTAGTAAGTAAGCATCGTCAACGCCCATCATAAAGGCTTCTCTAAGAACTGCTTCAGACTGAGGAGGCCCCATTGTGATAACGTTTACCTTTGCACCCTTATCTTCTTTAATCTTAAGTGCTGTTTCTACAGCATATAAATCGTATGGGTTCATTTTAGAATCAATTCCATCACGAATTAAATTCCCTTTTTCATCCACCTTTACCTCTGTTGTTCCTGGAACTTGTTTAATACAAACAACTATTTCCATATGCTCCCTCCTATTTCCATGTTAATTGGTAATATGGTCTTACCACTATATATTTTAAATTATCACAAAATTTCAAAGATTGCAATATTTATTTTTTTTTAACAACTTATTATTATGTACGATTTTATTAATTATTATACCCAATTAAAACTAAAAATTTTATAATCTGTGATGCTTTGAAAATTCCATGTTTAGCTGTTTTTTTAAGACCCCATTTGTTTTCCTGTTGAAAATTGTTTCTATATGTCTCAACTAAAATTATAAATAAAATGGATATTTTTTTAACACAGCTTGCAAAATTCAAAAGACAACTCTATTAACTAAGTTGTCTTCTATGATTAAAGCTTATTTAAATAATCCTTTATTATAAGTTCAATATGATCCCTCATGGCGTTGGCAGCTGCTTCAGGATTTCGCCTAGCCAATGCCTTATAGATGTTTTCATGCTGCATTATAAGAACATCCTTATTTTCGTTATTAGTTAATATCATCCCTCTGGCATCCTCTATAAAGGTATCCATCAACACAGATATGACATTTAATATATTTAATAGAAGAAAGTTCTTAGAAAATTGTGCTATTTTATAATGAAGCTCTTTATCAACCTTTACACTGTTTTTTTCATCATCATTTAGGCTATATTCCTTTAACTGCTCCACCAGAACCTTTAATTCTAAAATCTCTTCATCAGTTATTCGTTGTGCAGCTAAGGTTGCAGTTTCTACCTCTATAACCTTACGAAGCTCGACTATATCAGCCGGCTTTGTTTGCTGTAGCATAAACATCACTGATAAGGGCTGTAAAAGGCAGAAATCAAAGCTTTCCTTTATAAAGTTTCCATCTCCCTGCTTCACTTCAATCAAGCCTATAATCTGAAGGGCTCTTAGGGCTTCTCTAACAGAGGTTCTGCTAACCTGCAATTGCTCTGCTAATTGTCTTTCCGAAGGCAATTTATCTCCTCTCTTTAATTCACCATTGGCTATCATCATCTGAATCTGGTCTATGACTTGTTCATATACCTTAGTACTTTTTATAGGACTAAACATTTTTTCCATTCCTCCACCTAAAAACATTATGCCACATTTAATTTCATTAAATATAGTATAACACGATTAGATTTTAACACAAATATAAATCCTTCAGTTTTATCAAAAATATAATACAGTGGAAAATGGGTAATTAGATGAATAGATTCTAATTTATGGAAAACAAAAAAGATTGAGCACATTTGCTCAATCTTTTTTAAACTTTATAATTTTAGTACCAGCCTCTTAGCTTCATTGCATCTGCAATTCTCTTAATAGACATCATGTAAGCAGCTGTTCTCATATCAACTGCATGCTGTCCCATTAATGTCCAGATATCCTCGAAGGCTTTGTACATTAATTTTTCTTGCTTTTCTTGAACCTCTTCGAAGGACCAGGTATATCTCATAAGGTTTTGTACCCACTCAAAGTAAGAAACTGTTACTCCACCAGCATTAGCTAGGATATCTGGAATAACTATTATACCCTTCTCGAAAAGTACCTTGTCTGCTTCTGGAGTTGTAGGTCCGTTAGCACCTTCACTTACGATTTTAGCCTTGATATCATTTACATTTTTAGATGTAATTTGATTTTCAAGAGCACAAGGCATTAAGATATCAACATTCATAGTTAAAACTTCGTTTCTGTCAACCTCTTTAGTTGCTCCTGGGAAGCCTTTAACTTGCTTGTTTTTGCTTGCGTATTCCATTAATGCATTCATATCTAAACCATTTTCATTAATGATACAAGCTGAAGAGTCAGATACTGCTATAACCTTAGCACCCATTTGAGTCATGTAAAGTCCAGCATAGCTTCCAACGTTACCAAAACCTTGAATTGCTACTGTAGCACCATTAACTTCTAAGCCGATCTTTTTAGCAGCAGCTGCAGCCATGATAGCAACACCATAACCTGTAGCTTCTGTTCTAGCTAATGAACCATAGAAGCTTACTGGCTTACCAGTAAATACGCCTGGCTCAAATCTTCCAGTTGCCTTTTCATACTCGTCAACAAACCAAGCCATAATTTGACCATTTGTGTTAACGTCTGGAGCTGGAATATCTTTTCTTTCACCGATGATTGGAGAAATTGCTCTTGAGAAGGCTCTTGATAATCTCTCTAATTCACCCTGAGATAAGGTTGATGGATCTACAGTGATACCACCTTTACCTCCACCGTATGGAATACCAACAACTCCACACTTGAAAGTCATCCAAGTAGATAAAGCCTTAACCTCATCTCTTGTTACATCATGATGGTATCTGATACCACCCTTGAAAGGACCTACAGCATCATTATGTTGTGATCTGTAGCCAACAAAAGATTTAACAGTTCCGTCATCCATTTTAATAGGAAGTGAAACTTCTAAAACTCTCATTGGATTTTTTAAGATTTCATAAACTGCTGGGTCTGCACCAAGCTTATCGCAAGCATTTTTTACTTGCTGCTGGGCAATCTCAAATGGATTTAAAGTTTTTTCAGACATTGTTTTAAACCCTCCTAGAACATATTATTTTTTATGAAGCGTACATTGTACATCTATTTCAAGAAAGCAAGCCTTCTTAAAAACGTTTTCATTGATATAAATTTAACAAAGATGACTTTATAGGGAAAACCGTAAAAAAATTAAATTGGTATGTATTTACAGTATATTTTCCCTTGACTCCCATATGAATTATATCACATTAATATTCTTATTGTAAACAAGTTACTCGTGTATTATTAGAGTTTTAACAAAAATATTTACAGCTAACAGGTTTAATGAGGTCATCCCCTCCACTTCAGCCTTTACAATATCTTGAACGCCTTCTACCACTGTTTTTATAGGGTTCCCGTACACTGCAATCAGCTCTATATCAGTAATAACTCCAGAATTGGTATATTCTATTTCGACACTGGTAATCTTATAAATACCAATTGCCTTCTTTGCGGCATATATAATAAGATCACGGATGACCCTATCCGAAATTGTGTATTTACCCAAGTAGCTATAGGTTGGTCTGACAACCGACTTCTCATCTACCTCAAGATAATCGCCTTTATTAAACTTTCTAAATACCCTAAGGGGATTTAAGAAGTAGCCGGAGAAGTCCTTCTTAATTTCAAAGGTAGGAACAGGTATAACATGCTTTCCTTCATATTTTCGATATTTTTGTGCAAGTTTAATTTCTTCTTCTGTCGAAATATCTGATATATAAAAGCGCTCTGTTATTTCCCCTAGTTTGAAGGCTTCAACAATAGATTCCACCATTTTATCTGATGTGCCTAAAATTAGTATGCCTTCAGGTCTTTCAGCCTTTAAAATCGCCTCTATTTGACTTTTATGATCAGGGTTTATAAAAAGTGCTCGCTTTACTGCAGCCATTTTGGATTTCTCTCTTTTTGCAGAATAACCCCCCAATACCTTATTGCCTCGTATTAAAAGACCATCATCGATTATGTATTCAATATTCTTTTTCTTCGCCAAAGACATAGCTTGATAGCTTTTTCCTGTTCCGCTACTCCCAACTAGAACTATTATTTCCATACTAGGCATCCTCCTACATTTACGCTCTCTCTAACTAAAGGTTTATATCATTATATAATTAGGTGCGTTGTGTATTTAAAATCTATTATATCATTATTAACATTAACATCCTATCTCTTTCATCTAAATCATCAAACATTGGCTTTAGCTTAATATTTAGCATCCTTTACCTTTAAATTGTGTATTTTTATATAAAATGGAAACAATACATTAAGTATCAATAAACATTTAAAATGAAAATCATTATATATTAGCTTATTTTTAATAAAAAGTGGTACAACTTCTGTTTCCTTTATGTGTTTGTTGGTATAATACACATGAAAAGAATAATATTTAGAGGAGGATAATCTTATGGCATATGTAATTTCAGACGCTTGTATTAGCTGCGGAGCTTGCGAACCAGAATGTCCAGTTAACGTAATTTCAGCTGGTGATAGCATTTATGTTATCGATGCTGATGGATGTATCGACTGCGGAGCTTGTGCTAATGTTTGTCCAGTAGACGCTCCACAACCAGAGTAAGCAAAATTTAAAACCTATTAATAAAAGAGGTATCGAATAGAATACCTCTTTTTTATTTATGGGAGGAATTTAATACAATATCCTTGAGCAAAGGATTATTACATTATTGCTTGAAATCTTTAAATCCTATATCTTCATTAACTTAAATTTGATATAATAAGGAAGTATTTTCTAGTTTGATAATGTTTAATTGCTGGGGATTTTTAATAATTAATTTGGAAAAATAGTAAGTAGGTAAGAATTCATTTTAGGAGGTTGGTTATGCGTAACTTTTCAACAACAAAATCATTGGTATTGATATTATTCGTCCTAGTATTAACTCTAAGCGGTTGTCAAGCTATTAAAAAGGATAGCGGAAACCCAGAAGCTGTATTAAAGGAAGCTATAAATAATATGAAGACATTAGAAAGCTACGAGGCAAAGGTTGCTGTTCAAATTGCTCCTGAAGAGCCGGCAGCTGATGGGGGTCACATGAAGGCAGATATTATCTATCACAAAAATCCCTTCAGCTATTTTAATGGTCAAGAACTTGCAATGACTTCAGGAGATAGTAATCAAACACTTGATAAAATAGAGCTGAAAAACTATGTTAAAGATGGTGTCGCTTATATGTATCAGTCTATTACGGGTATTTGGGCGAAGGATGATAGCAAGGAGCTCATAAAGCAAGTACAAGATTTAGCCAACATCTTTGATAGCTTTGAAGCGGACCAATTTACTGAGCTTAGAATTAAAGATGAAAATAAAGATAGTATAGTAATAGCAGGCATGACAAAAAACTCTGAATTTCTATATAACCTAATGCAAAATTTTGATGAGAGCGTCAATGGTTCCTTTGAAATGGTAGTAGGTAAGGATAAGAAATATATCGAATCCTTAATTTACACACCTAACATCGAAACAGAAACTGGCCACGTTAATCATGAAATAAATTTAGAGATTAAATCCCTTAATAAGGCCCCGGAGGTTGTAGTACCTACTGAAGCCATGGAATAATCAATAGATTTTAATCAACACTGCAAAAAGACAATGAAAAATCATTGTCTTTTTTAGTTATTACATTAGGTTATTCTTTAACATATCTAATTTAACTAAAAATTTAAGTATTGCTTTTTCTTCATTAAAGGTAAAATCATTAAGTAATGAAAATATGAGCTCCTTCTCCTTTTCAGAAATTTGCTCAAACACTGTCCTGCCCTTTTCTGTCAAAGTTACTAGATAAACTCGCTTATCCTCTTCATCCTTTACCTTGGAAATATAATCTAAGCTCTGTAGCCTATTTAATATAGTCACTAAGGAATTTCTGTCTAAGCTTAGCTCGTTAATAATTTCAAAAAGCTTTTTCTCTTTTTGATCCCCCAATATTTTAAGAATAAACAAATCTGTTATTGACAGACTATCACCATTATTCCTAATACCTCTTTTATCTAATATAATTATATTCTGTATTAATTTTTCCAGATACTGATGTATTTGAAGATAATAATTTCTCATCTAATCACCTAAAAGCTACACTAATTTTATTTCCTCTTTGCAGCCTCTAAAACTTCCTTTTCATGCAATAGATAGGATAGGATAAATAAGCTCTCGCTCAAGTGAACGTTTTCTACAATAACACTGTCTGGCACTTTGATATCGATAGGAGCAAAGTTCCAAATTCCTGTTACCCCTGCATTGGTTAGCTTGTCTGCTATATCCTGTGCAACTTCCTTTGGGGTACATATAATCCCTATTTCTATCTGATTCTTAGCTGCAAAGTTCTCAATAGCATCCACATCATAAATATTAATGTCCCTAATTTTCATACCGATTAATTTTGGATTTGAATCAAATAGACCATATAGCTTAAAGCCATACTTTATAAAATGTGGGTAATTGGCTATAGCCTGCCCCAAGTTTCCCGCTCCAATGATAACTGTTGAATATACCTTATTAAGGCCTAATATTTTCCCAATCTCATTGTATAGCTCCTCAACATTATACCCATAGCCCTGTTGTCCAAATCCACCGAAGCAATTTAGATCTTGACGTATTTGGGATGCTGTAAAACCGATTAAACGGCTTAGCTCCCTTGATGAAATCCTGTAAACCTCTTTGTCCAATAAATCCTTTAGATATCTGTGATACTTTGGTAATCTCCTTACAACAGCCATTGATACATCCGTAAAATCTCTGCCCAAATTTACTCCTCCTAACTAAATAATTTGTTTAAAGCATTACAAAATTATATAGTAAATATTTTGATTGCTATTTTTATCATTCAAAATAAGTTGACAATTAATTGTTTAACAATTCCGTCAACTTACTTTTTCGTTATCAGTATAACAATAATTAATGTCAATGTCAATTGATAGAATCCCATATAATAGCAATCGAGTATATATCGGTATATAATTCTATTCTTGTCACCAATACATTATTCCGTCAAAAAATAATTGGATTCTTTTAATATTACTATACATCCTTGTTTATTTTAATACAATTTCATTTGCATCACTATATATTATATAGTAAATATTAGCTAAACTATAGCCTAAAGTTATAAAGTTTATAGTAATTTATATAATTAGACCATTAATGTTCTTATTTGAGTAAAGTAAAACTATAGGTTTATCACTTTACTTTTTCTTATTACCTTTATTAAAGATACCTTTTTTGTTAGAATAATAATATTCACGAATATTTAGGAGGAGCTTATTATGATTATATTGTCATGCAACAACCTGACCAAATATTTCGGGGTTGATATGATTCTAGACAAAATAACCCTTAGCCTTCAGGCTGGAGAAAAGGTGGGACTTGTTGGAGTCAATGGTGCAGGTAAATCTACTCTATTCAAGATTTTAACAGGCCAGTTACCACATGATACTGGGGATTTATATATATCAAAAACAACATCTGTTGGATATTTAGAGCAAAGTGGCATTTACACCGACAACAACACAATTATTGATGAAGCCTTAACTGTTTATTCCTGGCTTATAGATATGGAATTGAAGCTAAGAAATATGGAGCTGGAGATCTCTGAGTTAAGTCACTGTAGTAATAATTCTTTAAGACTTGAAGAGCTTATGAACCAATATTCTCGTCTGCTGGATACCTTTGATAGAAATAATGGCTATGGCTTTAGGAGCACAGTCAGAGGTGTCCTAAAGGGCCTTGGATTCCAGGAGGAAGACTTTAACCAAAGAGTTCAGCATCTAAGTGGCGGTGAAAGGACAAGGCTCTCTTTAGCAAAGCTGTTATTATCAAAGCCGGATATTTTATTATTGGACGAGCCAACAAATCATCTGGATATAGAGGCGGTTGAATGGCTAGAAGGCTTTTTAAAGGATTACTCCGGCACTGTTTTAATAATATCCCACGACCGTTACTTCTTAGACCAGCTGGTTACACGCATCTTGGAAATCGAAAGAAGACAACTAATCAGCTACATTGGAAATTACTCCGAATTTGTTCAGAAAAAAAAGCTTCTGCAGGAGCAGCAGCTAAGGGAATACCAAAATAATCAAAAGGAAATTGAACGTCAGAAGGATATAATTAGGAGACTAAGGCAGCATGGAACAGAAAAGCTTATTAATAGAGCGAAAAGTAGAGAAAAGCAGTTGGCTAAAATAGAGGTTATTGATGCCCCACTGCATATGCAAAAGAAAGCAAATATACAATTTCACTCCCAAACAAGAAGTGGTAATGATGTTTTGGTAGCTGAAGCCTTGGGAAAGGAATTTGGTAAAGTTCCACTATTTGAAAATGTATCCTTTGAGCTATATCGTGGAGATAAGATTGCCTTAATAGGACCTAATGGAATAGGTAAATCTACGCTATTTAAAATGCTTCTTGGAGAAGCAGAGATATCCTCAGGAAGCCTTCATATAGGCCATAATGTGGAGATAGGCTATTACGACCAGGAGCAAAAAAACCTTAATACACAAAAAACAATTATAAATGAAATCTGGGATGATTACCCCCTAATGAAGGAAACAGAGATAAGGACCCTGCTTGGCTCCTTCCTCTTTCATGATGAAGAGGTCTTCAAGCCTATTGCTTCCTTAAGCGGTGGTGAAAAGGCTAGATTATCATTGTTGAAGCTCATCCTGTCTAATGCAAATCTATTGCTGCTGGATGAACCTACCAATCATTTAGACATATTAGCAAAAGAGGTATTAGAGGAAGCTCTATTAAACTACGAGGGTACAATACTGGTTATATCCCACGACCGATATTTTCTAAATCGAATAGCCAGTAAAACTATTGAGCTTGAAAGAACAGGGGCAAATGTATATCTAGGGAATTATGACTATTATCATGTAAAGAAAAAAGAGCTTTCGGAGGCTCAAGAGGAATTACCAACAGAGGAAAAAACAAAAACACAACAGAAAGAAGATCGCCGGAAGGAAAAGGAGGAAAAAAACCGACTTAGAGAAAAGAGGGTTAATAGAGAGAAGCTTGAAGCAAGAATTATGCAGCTTGAAGAAGAGCTGTTAAACCTCCAGGAATTATTATGTAAGGAGGAGATTTATTCAAATGCTGATAAAAGCAAGGAAATAAATCAACAAATTGTTAAGCTTCAGGAAGAAATCCAAAATCTTTATGTTGAATGGGAAACTGCTATTGACATATAGCTAAAAAACCGATAAACTGTTTTTGTTAACCAAATTAATATAAATGGTTAACGAAAGGAGAATATTCGATGAAGTTGTCAACAAGAGGTTTAGCATTAGTAGGACTATTTGCAGCAATAACTGCTGTATGTGCACAAATTTCAATCCCGTTACCCTTTACTACGGTACCCTTCACCCTTCAGGTATTTGCGGTGTGTTTAGCTGGAGCAATACTGGGTAAAAAACTCGGTGCAATGTCACAAATTGTTTACTTGCTGATTGGTGCAGTTGGAATACCTGTGTTTGCTGGTTTTTCAGGTGGGTTATCTAAAATTGTAGGTACCTCCGGTGGATATTTACTTTCATATCCAATAGCTGCCTTCATAATAGGCTACGTATTTGAAAAAAGGCAGGATTTTGCTTTTAGGTTTATATCTATGCTTTTTGGTCTGGCTGTTATTTATACGCTTGGGGTGACACAGCTTAAATTTGTGGGTAATTTCCCATGGGCTACAGCATTTATTTATGGAGCAGCACCTTTTATAGTACTGGATATAGCCAAGGCCTTCTTAGCTACCTTAGTAGCATCAGCTGTTATACGTTCACTAAAAATAGGTAATATGCTGCCTTATTAATATATAGTAGTCAACAGCTATTATTGACATTTAATGAAGGTCCCTTATGGGACCTTTTATTATGCCTTAAAATAGCTATTTTGCCTTCGACAATAATCCACTTAATACCACTTATGTTAACTCATCCTCCCTGTAGTTTCATGTCAACTGCTGACGTAATTTTAGACAAATAAATTTACTATCCACACCAATCCACAAGATATCCACAGTACCCACAGTGTTATCCACATTTGCTTTTTGTGTTTATTTGTAGCTTTGGACATGCATCCACATCATTCACATAACAAGTGGATAACTCTTGTGAATAATTCTCCAACTTAAAATAGCTATAAAAATACCCCACATTTTTATTATTTGTGGGGTTATTGCTTAACATAAAATCAAGTTGCATAGGAATGTGAATTGAATTTGAAAGATAGTTATATCAACATTTAATGACCACTAATTATTATTTTTCTAACATCTCGAAAATTATTAAATTTTT
>Ga0208243_1000916_pt1 | contig 11994 bp, 9 predicted proteins | sample Subbio2Aug_QV12A_FD_184826 | JGI IMG/M metagenome (GOLD analysis project Ga0208243, IMG submission 184826) | Serpentinite rock and fluid subsurface biosphere microbial communities from McLaughlin Reserve, California, USA - CR12Aug_QV12A (SPAdes) | ecosystem: Environmental > Terrestrial > Deep...
CGCCGTTCCCCCGATCGAAGCCGCACCGGCCGTCGCGGTCGAGCGGGCCGCCGCCCGCCCGCTCTCGCTCTTCGGGCATTTCCGGTCCTGCGTGACCGGCGGCTACGTCCGCTTCCGCGGCCGCGCGAGCCGGCGGGAATACTGGGGCTTCGTCCTGTTCTATCTTCTCGCGGCGATACTCGTCGGGGTCGTCGCTGGGGTGCTGGATGGCGTCTTGGGCAACATCGGGGACGACGAGCCGTTCTTCATCATCGCCTTGCCGGTACTCTTCGGCCTCGCGGCGATCCTGCCGGCCGCCGCGGTCACGGTGCGGCGCATCCACGACATCGGCCTGTCCGGCTGGTTCGTCCTGCTCGGGCTGATACCGACCATCGGCGGCCTGATCATCCTCGTCTTCACGCTGGTGCCTTCGCAGAAGCGACCCAACAGATGGGGCGAGGTGCCCGCAGGGGTGCTCTAGCCAAGCCGCTTCCCGGCTAGCCAAGCCGCTGCCCGGGAAGTCCCGCCCCTGAACGCAAAGGGCCGGCGCGTCGCCGCACCGGCCCTCGATCACGTGCCGCCGGGAGGCGGTTTTCAGGCCTGCAGCGCCAGGAACTTCGCCAGGATCGCGTCGCCCATCTGCACGGTGCCCACCTTCGTCATGCCGTCGGACATGATGTCGGCGGTGCGCAGGCCGTCGTCGAGCACGGCAGCGATCGCCGCCTCCAGCCGGTCGGCTTCGGCGACCATGTTGAACGAATAGCGCAGGCACATCGCGAAGGAGGCGATCATCGCGATCGGATTGGCGATGCCCTGGCCGGCGATGTCGGGGGCGGAGCCGTGCACGGGCTCGTAGAGCGCCTTGCGCTTGCCCGTCAGGGCGTCCGGCGCGCCGAGCGAGGCCGAGGGCAGCATGCCGAGCGAGCCGGTCAGCATCGCCGCCACGTCCGACAGCATGTCGCCGAACAGGTTGTCGGTCACGATCACGTCGAACTGCTTGGGCCAGCGGACGAGCTGCATGCCGCCCGCGTCGGCCAGCATGTGCGACAGCTCGACGTCGGAATACTTCGCCTTGTGGGTGGCGGTCACCACCTCGTTCCAGAGCACGCCCGACTTCATGACGTTGCGCTTTTCCATCGAGCAGACCTTGTTCCGGCGCGTGCGCGCCAGCTCGAAGGCCACGCCCGCGATGCGCTCGATCTCGAACGTGTCGTAGACCTGCGTGTCGATCGCCCGCTTCTGGCCGTTGCCGAGGTCGGTGATCGTCTTCGGTTCGCCGAAATAGACGCCGCCGGTCAGTTCGCGGATGATCAGGATGTCCAGCCCCTCGACGACCTCCGGCTTCAGCGACGAGGACTGCGCCAGCGCCGGGTAGCAGATCGCCGGGCGCAGGTTGGCGAACAGTTCCATGTCCTTGCGCAGCCGCAGCAGGCCCGCCTCGGGACGCACCTCGTAGGGCACGCCGTCCCACTTCGGCCCGCCGACGGCGCCGAAGAGCGTCGCATCCGCGGCCATGGCCTTGGCCATGTCCGCGTCCGAGATCGCCTGGCCGTGCGCGTCGTAGGCGCTGCCGCCGACCAGGCCTTCCTCGGTCTCGAAGCCGGCGCCCATGGTCTCGTTCATGGCCGCGATCAGCTTCTTCACCTCGGCCATCGCCTCGGGGCCGATGCCGTCGCCGGGAAGGAGCAGGAGTTTGCGCGTCGCCATGGATCAGGACCTCTCGATGAGCGTGGAAATCGCGGGCTTTGCTAGCGGCAGGCCCGCGCGTGCGCAAGGGCAAACGGCTGCGCCAGCCGCGTTGCGCCAGGCGGCCGTCTCACGCCACGACGATGCGCTTGAGAATGCGCCGCACCAGAGGCGCCACCACCAGCACGGCAGGGAAGGCGACGGCCCAGGACGGGGCCCAGGCGGACATCCAGCGCAGGAAGAAGCCCCCGTGGATGCCGGAGGCGATCGCGGTCGACAGGCCGGAGACGACGCAGGACATCATCCCCGACAGGAGCAGACCGAAGGCGACGGGCTCCAGCCGCCGCGGCACGAAGGGCTTCATCGGCGGTCGTCTCAAGCCCAGGGGCGGGTTTCGGCCAGCGTCTTCTCGTACGTGGCGATCGCCGGCGCCTTCTCCATGGTCAGGCCGATGTCGTCGAGGCCGTTGAGCATGCAGTGGCGGCGGAACGAGTCGAGGTCGAACCGGATCACGCCGCCGTCGGGGCCGCGGATCTCCATGGCTTCCAGGTCGACCGTCAGCGTGGCGTTGGCGCCGCGCGAGGCATCGTCCATCAGCTTGTCGAGATCCTCGGGGCTGACCATGATCGGCAGGATGCCGTTCTTGAAGCAGTTGTTGTAGAAGATGTCGGCGAAGGACGTGGAGATCACGCAGCGGATGCCGAAGTCGAGCAGCGCCCAGGGCGCGTGCTCGCGCGATGAGCCGCAGCCGAAATTGTCGCCCGCCACCAGGATCTGCGCGTTGCGGTAGGCCGGCTTGTTCAGCACGAAATCCGGGTTCTCGGTTCCGTCCTCGTTGTAGCGCATCTCGGAGAACAGGCCGGTGCCGAGGCCGGTGCGCTTGATCGTCTTCAGGTAGTCCTTCGGGATGATCATGTCCGTGTCGATGTTGATGATCGGCAGCGGCGCGGCGACGCCCGTGAGCTTGGTGAACTTGTCCATCGTTTTCGGCCCGTGGTCTGGTGCGGCTATGTGGCTGGGATCGCTTTATACGCCTTGTCCGCACAAATCAAAGGGGCCACCGTCCCTCAGATCACGTTCAGTTCGCGATAGGCCCGGCCCGCCGCCACGCGCTCGTAGCCGAACACGGAGCAGTCGATCGTCCTGTAGCCTCCATGCACGATCAGTTCCGCCAGCGCCTTGCCGACGGCCGGCGCCTGCTGCAGGCCGTGCCCGGAGAAGCCGTTGGCGAAAAGGAAGTTCGACACCTGCGGGTGCGGGCCGATCACCGCGTTCTGGTCGAGCGTGTTGTAGTCGTAGTGGCCGGCCCAGGCGCGGGTGGCCTTGATCGCCTCGAAGGCGGGGATCCGGGTGGCCAGAACCGGCCAGATCGTCTCCTCGAAGAGCGGCCAGTCCGGCTCGAAGTCGGCCGGGTCGGCCGCTGCGTCGGTCGCGTAGGGCTCTGCGCCGCCGGTGATATAGACGGAGCCTTCCGGGCGCACGTAGACGCCGGAGGGATCGACCAGCAGCGGCATGTCGTCGAAGCGTTCGCGCGCCTCGAACACGAACACCGAGCGCTTGCGCGGCTCCACCGGCAGCGCCAGGCCGGCCATCGCCGCCACTTTGCCGGCGTTCGGGCCGGCGGCATTGACCACCAGACCGGCCGCGAGCGTCTCGCCGGTGTCCAGCGTCACCGCCGTCACCTTGTCGCCCGCGCGGGCGATGGCGGTCACGGAGGCCTCGATCAGGTCCACCGACCGCGTCTTCAGCGCCTTGCGGAACAGCGACAGCAGCGCATGCGCATCGAACCAGCCTTCGCCGCTGCGCCCGAAGGCGCCCGCCGCGATGCCGTCGGTCGACAGCCAGGGAAACCGCTTCTCCAGCGCCGCCGCGTCTTCCAGCAGGATGTCGGCGCCCTCGGCCGCCTGCACGCGGTGGTTGGCCTCGAGCACGGGCCGGCCTTCGTCGGACGCAAGGATCAGATAGCCCTTCTCGCGGAAGCCGATGTCGGCGTCGCTGCCGAATTCGTCCTTCAGCCGGCGGAACAGGTCGAGCGTATAGCGTGACAGGCGGATGTTCTCGGGGATCGAGAACTGCTGGCGGATCGAGGCGCAGGACAGCGTCGTCGCCGCGTGCTCGAAGCGCGGGTCGCGCTCGATCAGCGCGATGGTGCCGCCGAAGCCCTCCTCGCGCAGCTGCCAGGCCAGCGAGGCGCCGACGATGGCGCCGCCGATGATGACGATGTCGTAGCCGGCCATGGCGGTCTCCTGGCGTTGGGAATGCGGATCGCGCTGGCTCTGCCGCACGGACGGCGCTCTTGCAAGGGGCCTTTGCCCTTGCCATGACTGGTCCATGAGCAAGTCCTTCCGCCCGCGCCGTTCCGTCCTCTACGTCCCCGCCTCGAACGGGAAGGCGCTCGCCAAGGCGCCTTCGCTCGCCTGCGACGTCGTCGTCATCGATCTCGAGGATGCGGTCGCGCCGTCCGCCAAGGACGACGCCCGTGCGCGGCTGGCGAGCGTCTTCGCCGCCCGGGCGTCCGGCGGTCCGGACCTCGTCGTGCGAATCAACGCGCTTTCGAGTCCATGGGGTGCCGACGATCTGGCGGCCGCGGCCGCCTGCGCGCCCGACGCCATCCTCCTGCCCAAGGTCGACGGGCCGAAGGACGTGCTGGCCGCCGACGATCTGCTCGATACGCGCGACGCCGACCCGTCGATCCGGCTCTGGGCGATGATCGAGACGCCGAAGGGCATGCTCAATCTCGGCCCCATCGCCGAACTCGGCCGCGACCGCGCCGCCCGGCTCGCCTGTCTCGTCGCCGGCACCAACGATCTCGCCAAGGAAACCGGCGTGCGCATGACGCCCGACCGGCGCTGGCTGATCCCGTGGCTGCAGCAGATCGTGCTTTCGGCGCGGGCGGGCGGTCTGGCGGCGCTCGACGGCGTCTGCAACGACTTCCGCGACCTCGACGCCTTCGCCCGCGAATGCGACGACGGCCGCGCCATGGGCTTCGACGGCAAGACGCTGATCCATCCCGCCCAGATCGACCCCGCCAACCGCGCCTTCTCGCCCTCGCCCGACGAGATCGCCGAGGCCCGCACCATCGTCGCCGCCTTCGCGCTGCCGGACAATGAAGGCAAGGGCGTCATCCAGATCGAGGGCCGCATGGTCGAGCGGCTGCACCTGGCGCAGGCGCAGCGGCTGCTGTCGCGGGTCTGACATCCGTTCGGCCGGAACTGGCAAATGTCGTGCCCGGAACTGTTCGTCGCTGCCTGGCCGTTTCGCTGAGCGGAGTGCTACTCTTTACCTATTTGATCTCCGGCTCGACCAACTGCAGTTTCGGGTTGTTCTTCACGAATTCGGCACGCTTGTCGGAGAGCCGCGTGCGCTCCGTCTCGCCGTGCTCGCTCATGCCGGCCTTCGTGAAGATGGACGTCACCTCGTGGCCGAGCGGCAGCAATACGTCTGTCTGGAACTTGGCAATGATCGGTGAAGTAATCTTGGCGTTGTCGATTCCGGAATTGATCGCGCCGGTGACCGACGCCGAGATCAGGCTGGCGAGCGCGGAGGCCACCTTCTTGTCGATCGCCACCTGACGTTCCGTTTCTTCCTTCGTCTGTGGCTTCGTGTCCTCCGATGAGGGCTCTCGGGTACCGACCCCCTTGTAAAGCATTGGATTGTCCGTGATGCTGGGGGTGACATTCTTGAGAAAAGCTGATACGAATAGCTGTGAAACTTTCGGATTTATATCCGTCTTTCCTTCAATTATCTTGGATTGAAGTTCTTTTAGGACGCCCTGGAGAGTTTCTGGTACGCCGTTATCGGCCAATTTCTCGATAAAATTCCTCGACAAATGGGCTAGAGCTTCCCTTCCCTCCTTGGAAAGCTTGGGTAAGGTGCTGGCCAATGTAAGATTTTCATTCAGATCATTTGAAATTTTTCGAATTTCAATCTCGAGAGTCTTGTAATTATCACTGGACGTCATGTCGGTCCAGATTTCCTTCGAAGGCGAAAGGATCTCTTCCGACTTGCCGCCATAGATGATGAACTTCTGCGTGATGGCGTCGTTTCCTTTGGCTCCCCGTAAAAACGATTGCTCGCCGGCATTCTTCGCATGATCCAGCGAAATGCCCTTGAAGAGCTTGACCGCCTCCTCCGGTTTCCGAGCGGTCTCGAAGCGATCGACGATGAAGTTCAGGAGATTCGACTTTTCGGTGCGGTGTTCCTTGGCCAGGTCACTGGCGAAGCCGCGCAGGGTCACGAAGTCGAGGCCGATGAACTCGGCCGCCGAACTGCCCATGATGAGCTTGTTGGCGATATTGGCGAAAGCCTCCTCGCGGGTGATCGGCTTTCCGTTCTTCTTGGCATCCTTCATCATCGCCTCGGCGTCCTGAAGAAGCGATCCCATGAACGTGCTGATCACCGGACGGAAGTCCGAAGGCGCCTTGGGATTGGCCAACAGCAAGCTTGGCGCTGTCGCTTTGTCGTATTTGGGCATCGAGTAATTTCGCTCTGAAGTGGTCGCCGCATCTTGACGGTCGAGACGCTGCAGGGTCTTCACCTCGCTTTTCTGGATAGAGCGGAGTTCGATGCGGTCTTTCAGGAAATCCAGCTTCTTTCCGAACGGTGCATCGAAGAAGCCCTCCATGCTTTCCTTGAAGAACGAGAGGCTGCCCTTGAAGGCGCCGCGCGTACCGGTCTCGATGTTCTGGTTCGGGGCCTTGGCCAGGCTCTCGCCTTCGTTCTTCCTGGCGAACTTCTGGTCCGCTTCCTCCACATGGCGTGTAAAGGTCTGCGAGACAGAGTAGTTGCCGGTGATACTGCCGCCCATCGTCGTTCTCCTGTTCGATATCGGTGAGAAGAGCATGCCGACAGTCAGGCCACCGGAGCGTGCCGGACATCACGCCGGTTCGGTCGATACCGTTCGCCTGTGACGTCCGACACAGGACGGAAGTCTCCACACACGTGAAGGGTTTTTGCGGCTCCCGAACGCCGGGCAGGACGGGATGGCGCGCACGAAGGCTGGCCAGGCCGAACGTAGAGGACAGATCCCTTTCGCCAGCAAGGCAGTAGCCGGCGAGAAATCTCCTCCGCGCTACGCATGCAGCAGGACAGCTGCAAGATCGTGTCCAAGGGGTCCAGAATGCAGCCTCTCGCGGGCGCGGGGCCGCCGCACCCTCACCGCCGCCCGTATTCCGGCATGCCGAAACGCACCAGCATGGCTTCCAGCCGTTCGCCGAACTGCTGGCGGAAAGCGCTCGTCTCACGGGCGAGCGGTGTATCCCCGCCTTTGTCCTGGCCCAGCGCCTCGCTGAAGATCCGAACCGCCAGCTGGAAGGTCTGGCTGTCCGCCACGCTGCCCGCAAATCCCTTCAGGACGATGGCATTCTGGAAGAACTGCCGCGTCAAAGGGCCTTTCTCGCCGGGACGAAGTTCGGCGATGTCGTTCGAGACCAGACGGAGTGCGTCCTTCATTCCATCGGTAAGCTCGAAAGATTCCAGTTTCTGCAGGATGCTCTCGGCGAAGCGCCCGAGGTCCTTCGCTTGCATTTCGGTCACCTCGAAATGCGAGGGCGCCTTGATGTCGATCGAGCGAAACGGCTCGGCCAGGAGCATCGGCTTCATGCTCATGCCGATCTGGTGGCCGAGTTCGTTCGAGAACCCATGCGCCACCAGCGACTTCAGGGCCGCCTCGCCGCCCGTGGCGTCATTGGTGCGCCAGAACATCTTGGTGTCCTTGGTGAACTCGGTGATGTAGGTCCTGGCCGTGTCGTGGAACATCTCGACGGCGTTCTCCTGCGTCAGGATCTCACTGAAAGCCCCGATGATACGCTCCAGCAGTTCGGCCTTGTCGTGGCGAAATTCGCTTTTCAGCTGCGCTGCGATCTCCCGCAACTGGGGAAGATGAAGCGTCGCGAAATCCTCGTTGTTTATACTCGAGGCGAGCGAGGCCGCGATCCGGTTCATCTCCGTCTTGAGCTCGGTGCCATTCTCCTTCGCCCGCGCCTCCGCCTCGCCCACCCATTTGCCGAGGGACACGGTGAGCTGCGCGGTGAGCCGTTCGTTGCCGCTGCCGCGATCCTTGAGCATCCCCATAGCCTTGGCCGTGTCGTTCGAACCTGGAGCCGTGAAAGGCTTGCCGGCGTTGCCTGCCAGAGCCGCGTCCCGACGATCGCTCCTTTGGGCCGTCTTCTGCTCCGCGACCTCGCCCTTCTGGATCGAGCGGAGTTCGATGCGGTCCTTCAGGAATTCGAGCTTCTTGCCGATCGGCGTTTCGAAAAAACCCTTGAAGCTGCCCGCAAAGAACGAGAAGCTGTTCTTGAAGGCGCCGCGCGTCCCGGTCTCGATGTTCTGGTTCGGCGCCTTGGCGAGCTTCTCGCCGTCGTGCTTTTTCGCGTATCTGACATCGGCCTGCTCGACATTTCGCGTGAAGGTCTGCGTAACGCTGTAGTTGCCGCTAACTCCGCCCACCATCGATTTTCTCCCATCCGGTGCCGTCGGGTGCATCCTGTCGCGGAATGCGGGCGTGCCGCGTGCCGGGCGTCACCTCCCGCGTGCAGCGCCTAAGCGCGGGTGACGGCCGACACAGGTGTCGGTGCTACCGGCACAAGCAGGCCCGAACGCGGAACGCCACGCCGGGGTGGCGTGGCGTACACTCGTCGTCGGGCTCGCCCGCCGGCGTGCCTCAGAACTTGAACTTGTCGAGGATCTGGCGGTTGCGCTGCTGGACCTTCTCGACGTCCACCGGCTTGAACTCGCGCTCCGGTTTCGGTTCCTCGACGGGAGCCTTCTCGATCCTGTCGTGCAGGTGCTCGATCGTTTCGGGCTCGCCGAGGACCTCCGGGCCGTCGGCGGAGTCCATGCCGATCTCCTTGAGCACCTTGACGACGTTGTCGAATTCGGTCTGCGAGAGAATCTTCGGCGCGTTCTTCTGCTCCGCCTCGCGGCGCTTCAGTTCCTCGCCCTCCCGCTTCACGTTTTCGAGCGTCGAGTATTCCGGCATGCCGAAGCGCATCAGCAGCTTCTCGCCCCTGTCGCCGAGCCGTTCCTGGAGGGCCTTCACCTCCTTCCCGAACTCGATGGTGAGATCTTCGCGCGTGGCCATGACAGCTTCGTAGAGCATCGTGGCGGCGATACGGGGAACGCTCCCGATCTCGGAGGTGGCTACCGTCAGCGATTTGAGGAAGACAGCGTTGATGAAGAACTTTCGCGTGAAGCCAGCTTTTTCGTCTGGTCTCAGATTCTCGATGTCCTTCGTGATCATCGACAGGGTCGACGTCATCTCGTGGTTCAGGTCGATTGACTCGAGGACCTCGAACATTCTGTCTGCGAGCTTGCCGATCGTCTGGGCCTGTTCCTTCGTGAGCCACTTCGATTCGAGCGTACGCGATCCTTCGGCGACGTTCCGGAACTCCTTCGTATCGAAGAGAGGCCGCATCTTGTCCATGGCGGCCGACTTGAACGGATTCATGAATCCGTGTGCGATCAGGCCCTTCAGCTCCAGCCCGTCATTGACGTTGTTGTTGCGCCAGAATTCATTCGCGCCACCCTTGTAATGCTGGATGTATTCTCGCACGGCCCCGTGGAATCGAGCCTCGGCTTTCGTCTGCGTGAATTCCTTGCCGAGCCGCTCCGTGACCATACCGAGGAGATCGGCCTTCTCTTGGCGTCCCTCCGTGCGCAACTGCGCCTCCGCCTTCCTCAGCGCTGGCAGATCGAGGTCCTTCCAGTCCGCGTCCGACAGGTCCGCCGCCAGCTTGTCGGCGATCTTGCCGAGTTCGGAGCGGAGCGAGGTCGCCTCGGTCTTCGCTTCCCACTTGGCCTCCTTGATCCAGCCCTCCAAGGCGCAACTCAGTTTTCCGAAAGACTTTGCGTCACGATTCGCCAGCAAACCCTTCGCCTTGGTGGTGTCGGGGGCGGGGACGTCGAACGTCAGTCCGCCGGCGTTCCAGAAGTCCTTGATCTCGAGCTTCTCGATCCTGCGCTGCTCCGACACCTCGCTCTTCTGGATCGACCTGAGTTCGATACGATCCTTCAGGAAATCGATCTTCTTGCCGAGCGGCGCCTCGAAGAAGCCTTTCAGGCTGTCCTTGAAGAAGGACAGGCTGTTCTTGAACTCGCCGCGCGTCCCATGCGGAATGTCCTGGTTCGGCGCCATTCCGAGGTTGCGACCGCCGCTCTTCTTGGCGAACTTCGTGTCCGCCTCCTCGACGTTGCGCGTGTATGTCTGCGTGACGTTGTAGTTGCCGCTCACTCCGCCGACCATCGATCTTCTCCGTTGGCTGCCTGTTCCCCCATCCTGCGTCCGGCTCGCGCTGCGCCGCGTGCCGGACGTCACGCCCGGGCAGGGTGGCTCCGCGCCGGGTGTCGCCCGACACAGGCAGCCCGGCGCGCGTCAGGCGCGCATGACGAGCATGTCCTCGTCCGCGGCCGGCGGGGCGGCGTCGCGGGCGTTCTGCCGGCTGGCCTGCGCCTTCTCCATCAGCAGGTCGGCGCCGTCGCCGAGCCAGTAGGCCGCGAGCGCCGCCATCTCGTCGAACCGGCGCTCCGTCTCCTTCTCGTCCATCCCGCGCACCACCCAGCGCTCGCAGAAATAGGCCGCGAGGTCGCCGTCCACCGCGAGCCGGCCCGCGCCGGTGCCGGCTCCGAGGCAGTTCGCCTCCAGCATCACCCGCATCATCGCCGGGTCGGCGAAGTCGATGTCGGGCAGCGGCACGCTCCATTCCACGGTATGGTCGTCCAGGCGCGCGGCATGGATGACGGCGCCCCGTCCGAGTTCGATCGTCAGGCGCCCGTCGGTATCGAAGGCGGTGTCGTTCAGCCCGAGCTTGGCTGCGAGCGTGCGGATGGTCTGTCCTGCGTCCATGGCGAAAATCCTCTCCTGTCCTGGCCGAAGCGACCGCCGCGCAGGCGCGGCGGTGATGCACGAGGGTAGACGCGGGAGGGACGGCGGGTTGTATCGTCAGGCACAAGACCGCGGCGGGCATGGCGCCGGCATGCGCGGCCCTCGCCCGGGCGTCCCGCCGCCCGCAGCTTCAACCGATCGGTTACACAATCTCACATATTGTGATTACGGGATGAATGTCCGCTATGGCACACCGCCATGCCGGGGCAGCCGGAAGAGCTGAGGAACCGACGCATATGTCGAAGCAGTATTTCGGGACGGACGGAATCCGGGGACGGGCCAATTCCTTTCCGATGACGGCCGAAGTGGCGATGAAGGTGGGCATGGCCGCGGGCCTTTCCTTCCAGCGCGGCAATCACCGCCATCGGGTGGTCATCGGCAAGGACACGCGCCTGTCGGGCTATATGATCGAGAACGCCATGGTGGCCGGCTTCTGCGCGGCCGGCATGGACGTGTTCCTGCTCGGCCCGATCCCGACGCCGGCCGTCGCCATGCTGTCGCGGTCGCTGCGCGCCGACATCGGGGTCATGATCTCGGCCTCGCACAACCCCTATTTCGACAACGGCATCAAGCTGTTCGGGCCGGACGGCTACAAGCTTTCCGACGAGATCGAGGCGCGCATCGAAGGCATGCTCGACAAGGACCTGTCGCGCCAGCTCGCCAGTTCCGAGGGCCTCGGCCGCGCCAAGCGCATCGACGGCGTGCACGACCGCTACATCGAATTCGCCAAGCGCACCCTGCCGCGCTCGATGTCGCTCGCGGGCCTGCGCGTCGTCATCGACTGCGCCAACGGTGCCGCCTACAAGGTGGCGCCCGCCGCTCTGTGGGAACTCGGAGCCGAAGTCTTCGCCATCCACGACGAGCCGAACGGCTTCAACATCAACGACAATTGCGGATCGACCGCGCCGCAGAGCCTCTGCGAGAAGGTGCGCGAGGTCCGCGCCGACATCGGCATCGCGCTCGACGGCGATGCCGACCGGATGATCATCGTCGACCAGAACGGCGAGATCGTCGACGGCGACCAGGTCATGGCCGTCATCGCCGAGTCCTGGCACCAGGCCGGGCGTCTCGCCGGCGGCGGCGTCGTCGCCACCGTCATGTCCAATCTCGGCCTCGAGCGGCATCTCGGCTCGCTCGGCCTCACGCTGCAGCGCACCAAGGTCGGCGACCGCTACGTGGTCGAGCACATGCGCGCGCACGGCTTCAACGTCGGCGGCGAGCAGTCGGGCCACATCGTGCTGTCGGACTTCGCCACCACCGGCGACGGCCTCGTGGCGGCCCTGCAGGTGCTCGCCTGCATCAAGCGGTCCAACCGCCCGGCCAGCGAAGTCTGCCGCAAGTTCGAGCCGGTGCCGCAGGTGCTGAAGAACGTCCGCGTCAGCGGCGGCCGGCCGCTCGAGAGCGAGCCGGTGCGGGCGATGATCGAGGACGCCCGCCAGCGGCTCGGC
>Ga0208243_1000918_pt1 | contig 11952 bp, 6 predicted proteins | sample Subbio2Aug_QV12A_FD_184826 | JGI IMG/M metagenome (GOLD analysis project Ga0208243, IMG submission 184826) | Serpentinite rock and fluid subsurface biosphere microbial communities from McLaughlin Reserve, California, USA - CR12Aug_QV12A (SPAdes) | ecosystem: Environmental > Terrestrial > Deep...
ATTTTTCATCTTTTTCCAGATAAGATTCTTTCATAATGTTTTTTGCCAGCGGTATGCTGATCATCTGCAATACAGCAACTATGATGAGTGAGTAGCGCAAAGCGAAACTTTCCGAGACATAGAATGCCAGAAATATAAACATCCCTAGTCCGATAACCCTTCCGGCATAAAGACCGAATTCGTGGTTAAGAATGTAGGCGTAGTTGTTGCGGTTTTCGCGTTTCGACACCACATCAATTACTTTCATCATAATGGGATAATACGCAAGATCATGTAGTGGCTGAAAAAATACCTTACACAGCACAAACACCATCACACCAATCATCGACAACTCAATTCCGTTGATAATTGTACCAATCAAAAAGATGGTAATACCCACGCCAAAGATTAAAATACGGTGTTTCGGCTTGGCAAAGCGGCCCAGCAGGTAGATCAGAATGGCTGTCAATCCGCCGCTGACGCCCTGAATTATTCCAAGCGAACCCTCCTGACCCACATATTTCATAATGAGCATGGCAGGAGCTGTGACTAAAAATCCCTGAACCAAACCCTTCAGTGCGGCCAGCAGTATCTGTTTATTCCAGAGCTTATCAAAACGGAAGTAAAGAAAGTCTTTCTGCACCGGATTATCAAACTTGCCGCGTGAAAGTGAATACGTGGCCAGGATTGTAATCAGGAAAACCATAAGCGTTACGATGCGGTATCCTTTATAAATGTCGAAGGTAATTCCCATAAACTGAACGCCGTCGATAGAAGCCAGTAAAACTCCGATTATAACCGGCACGCCAATATTCGAAATGGTGAAAAAGAACGATTCCAGTCCAAAAAAGTAGTTTCGGTTTTCATCAGCGGTAGAATTGAGGGCCATCAGATAACGGTTGGTCCAGAAAAATCCGGAAGCAGCACCAATAAGAGTTCCTGCAACAATCAGACCGGTAAGTGCAATATTTTCGACAAACATCATCCCAACCATGGCAACACCGCTCAGCAGAATGCCAAAACTGTAAAGATGCGCCACTTTAAAACTCTTCAGCAAAAAACCATTGGCCAGCGAAGTAATAATAATTCCGGTGTACATCGCAACCTGAAAGATGGCCACATAACTGGTGTCGTTAAAGAACCGCATGATGTATGCCGCCATAAAAATCTCTACAACGGGCAACACCAAAGCATAGAGCATGTTGGTGATCAGCAGTACCCTCATGCTGTGCGGCATGGTCTGGAAGAAGCGATATTCAGAGGTTAATTTGGCTAGCATAGGGTAAAGAGTGAAAAATTAAAAGTGAAAAGTGAAAAGTGATCCCGATAGATAGGGAGTGAAAAGTGCCCTTCGACTCCGCTATCAATGACAGATTGTTCGTCTGATCCTTCGACTCCGCTCAGGAGGACATCGTATAGAGTTGATAACGTGTGAAGTTAAAGAGGATCATTGCTGACCTAACACGAATGTCACACTGAGCGGAGTCGAAGTGTTTAAACGCTTGAAAAGAACTGAGATGCTTTTACAGATTTTCAGGAAAAAACTTTCCCTCAAAAATTACCTGTTAATTTGTTTATTCCTCTAATGTGGAAAGAATTTCCTTGATTGAGAAACGTGCTCCACAGATTACTTCATCGCTGGCACCGTAGTAGATGAAAATATCGTCGCCTTCCACGTAGTGACCGTTGGTGAAAACCACATTTCCGAAAAATCCGGTTTGTTCGTAGGTTTGAGTAGGTTCCATAATGGGTTCTATGCTTCGCGCAAGAACTTTTGATGGATCGTTGAGGTCGAGCAACAAAGCGCCAAGGCAATAACGATGATCTTTGTTGGCTCCGTGATAGATTTCGAGCCAGCCTTTTTCGGTGCGTATGGGTGCGCCACCTGCGCCTACCCTTGCTGAATCCCAGCTATCGGGCCTTACAACAGCAATACATTTATGCTGACCCCAGTGAATAAGATCGGGTGATTCAGCTAACCATATATAGTTACCACCCAGTTCAGGACTGCTGGGGCGATGCAGGGCGTAGTATTTTCCGTTGATCTTTTCCTCAAAAATCGCACAGTCTTTATTGTGTGGCGGGAAAATCATGCCTTCGCGGCTGAAATTTTTCCAGTCTTTGGTACGGATTAGTCCAACGCCAACGCCAAACTCAGATACTTCGGTAAACGAGAGACTAAATCCATCATCCATAGTGGCAACGCGGCAATCTTCAATGCCGAAAGTTTCCAGTTCTCCTTTGCCAAAAATGGGAGGATAGCCTTCCGGCTCGATAAAATGAACCCCATCTTCGCTGCAAACGAGTCGTAAATAGGAAAGTGTAGTAAGGTAATCCTTCTTCTTGTAATTGATTACCCGAGGATCAGAAGCATCCAGATCGGGGTCATTTTTATCGAAACTCAGAATTTCAATTTCACCATTACTATTATAGACCGGGAAACTGATTTTTCCTTCAATCTGTTTGGGCCTTTCGGCAACGCGCAATAACAACCATATTTTGCCATCAAACCTGAAAACACCAGGATTAAGCAGGCAAAGAATTTCCATTCCTTCGATACCGGGTTTAAGATCGGCCGGGCGAAGCAGGGGGTTTTGGGTGAAGCGTTTTGCGATGTCCATAGGGTTGATGATATGTTGGTGATAGTTTGTTGGTTTGAAGTCAGATGTCAGATGTCGGAGGTCGGAGGTCGGAGGTCGGAGGTCGGAAGTCAGAAGTCGGGAAAATCGGAAATCCGAAATCGGAAATCCGAAATCCGAAATCTATAGCCTGAAACAAAATTACAATCGATTGCGGAAACCCGTGTCCGGTGGGTTACAAATCTTGTCCGGTGGAGTCCGGGAATGGAGGAAAAGCAATGAATATCCAGTAAACACAGAATTATTCACCTTGTGGGGATAATATTTTTTATCGAGAATTGAGATTACTCATGCTGTTTCCGCGCATCCCCTGAAGCGTGGAGCAACAGGCGGGGCAGGCGGGGAATCGGGGGATAAAAACTTTCTTTCAGCGGATGTAGAAAAGAAAATTAACCAGCTAAATATATTGAATTGCAAATTCCGCTTAGCCGAACGCTGAAGGTTATTCCGAAAGGAGAAAGAACATCCGTAAAGAAGAGCGCAAATTTTCAGTATCCGCGAGAGCGACCTTCTAAAATTGACCTCCGGATGCGAATGTTTAAGATATGGAAATCAAAAATGACGGATAAATTTTGGTCAAATTTTAGGCAGTCGTCCCGTTCCTGATCCAGATAGGAATAAATATCAAAAATATGAACGGGACGGATACGAGGCCTAACGGCCTGAGTGACAGAAAAACTGGATTAAGCGACTCAAGCAATGGCCGAAGGAAGTAGAAGCACCATATTGCCGACAGAATACATTGAATTACAAATTTAATGTTGTTCAATGCGGAATTACAACCGACCGAAGGGAGCTCAGCGAAGATAAATTCCGCTTAGCCAAGCCGGGAAACTTCATCCACTAAATTCATGTAATTCGCGGTTAATGCTTTTTTTAGCAGTTCCATTTAATCCCCATTCGCCTTGTTTCTGTACTCCGATGGAGAACAACCATACGCTTTGCCAAACAAATCATAAAAATGTGTGCGGCTGGCAAAACCTGTCTGGTCAATGATTTCGCTTACCGTTAATTGTGTGGTCAGCATCAGCGAAGCAGCTTTGGCTAACCTTTGCTGATTGATCAGTCCGTGTGGCGTTGTTCCAAGCACCGATTTGGTTTTGTTGTAAAGCGATGATTTACTGATGGCCATTTTGTCGCAAAGTTTCTCAGCCGAAAGTGATTCATCGTCCAGATTTTCATCAATATAAGCCAGCATTTTTATAAAGAACGGATCAGGAATTTCCTTGATCAGCGTAGGGTTATCGTCCTGCTTTCCGAAGCGGTTTCTGATACCGGTTCTCAATTGCAATAGTTTCTCAATGCGAATCTTCAGATGATCGGGGTGAAAAGGCTTAGGAATGTAGGAGTCGGCTCCGGCTTTAAGTCCCGCAATCCGGTCTTCAATTTCGGCTTTGGCCGTGAGCAGAATAAACGGAAGGTGACTGGTGTCGAAGTTTTCGCGCAGTTTAATGCACAGTTCAATGCCATCCGTTTCGGGCATCATAACATCGGAAACAATCAGGTCGGGCTTATCTGCAAGAATCTTGCGGTAAGCTTCTGAACCGTTCTCTGCGAAAATAATATTGTAATCCGATTGCAGGAAATCACGCAGCAAAATCAGTATCTCCGGATCGTCATCCACCAGCAGCAGCAAGGGCTTACCTTCTGCGGTAATGACATCGCTGATTTCCGTTTCTCCTGCATCGGGATCTATAAAATCCGGACCAAATTCATTTTCAGTAGGCTCAGCCACCAGTTCGGGGGAACTTACCTGATGTACATCCGGAAAAACGCAGGTAAATCTGGTGCCTTTGCCAGGATGACTTTCGAGGGTGATTGTACCTTTCAACAATTCTACAAGACCTTTGGTTACTGCAAGCCCTATTCCCGTTGAGCGGTAACCCGGAAAACTTCCGCGCTTTTTGGCGGATGAGATTCCGAAGGGTTCAAAAACCCTGGACAGATATTCCGCCGTTATACCCACACCTTCATCTTCAACCTCAACCGCCAGAGCGCTGCCATCCATCCGGAGTTTAATACTTACAGACCCTTCTTCTTTGTTGTATTTTATCGCATTAGAAATCAGATTGGTAAGTATCCGCTGGAATTTATCGGCATCGGTTTTGAAAACCATTTCTTCATTTTCAGCTTCAACCCGGCAAAGGATGTTGCGCTGCTGAGCCAGCAATTCCAGATCGGAAACTACTTCCTGAACCAGATTAAATGGCCCGACTTCTTGTATATTGAGTGGCTCCTTTCCCTTTTCAAGTTTTCGGAACTGCATAATCTCCAGCACCAGCTTCTGCAACTTCAGGCTGTTGTTATAAACTTTCAAAAGCCTGGGATTCGCCGTGGTGAGTTTTTTATCCTCAATCAGGGCGTGAATGTGCGAGGTAATCAATGTGAGTGGGGTGCGGAACTCATGAGCTACATTGGTAAAAAACTCAATTTTATAACTCTGAAGTTCTTCTTCTTTCTTTTGTTCAAATTCGCGGAGTGCAGCCTCTTTTTTACGGACAGCACGCCTGCGGTAAGCAGAAAAGATGAGATACTGTATCAGGAAAAACAAAACCACATAACCAATTATGGCCCAGGTAGTTCGCCAGAACGGCGGGTTGATAGTAATTCTGATTTCTCTCATCTGCTCTGACCAAACCCCGTTTTCATCACTTACCCTTACCTGAAGCAGATATTCTCCGGCTTCAAGATTGGAAAATGCAATGGGTTGATTCAGCGGGTTTAGTGTCCATTGCTCATTAAAATTTACGAGTCTGTAGGAAATCCTGTGCCGCTCCTGCCCCCAGTAAGCCAGCGGCGAAACGGAAAAGCTGAAAGCATTCTGGTTGTATTTTAATTCCAGATCTTTCTGGTGATTGATGCGGCTATGAAGTACACTTTCTTCTCCGATTTCAACCGGCAGATTTCTGATCATCAACTGGTTAAAGGCTAAAGGAGGGAAGTAAGAAGATAAACGGATGGCTTCCGTTTGCACGATATCCACACCCATGGTGCCGCCCACAAAAAGTCTTCCATCCGCGGCATCAAAAAATGAAGCTCCGTCGCTGTATTCAAAGTTGATCAGCCCGTCGTTTACATTAAAACTCTGCACATTTCTGCGGCTGTTGTCGATGAGCGACAAACCCTGATTGGTGGTGACCCAAAGGTTGCCCGAATTGTCATGCTGAATGGTATGAATGCTGGTACTGAAAAGATCAGACTGAACACTTAGCCCGCCGACTTTTGCCGAATCAGCTGAAACCGGAGTCAGGCTGAAAATGCCGCTGCTGCTGCCAACCCATACAATTCCCTTAAGATCAGTAAAAAGCGTGAGAATATCATCGTTACGGATAAATTCCGGGTGCGAAGTTGAGGTGTATTGCGCAATTACCCGTTTTGTGATGGTATTGTAACGATAAACGCCAAAACCACGGGTGCCTATCCAGATGATTCCGGGCTTTTCCACTGCAAGTGCATACACAATTTGTTTTTGTTGACCCGTTTCCATGCTGCGGTCGAGGAGTAGCTGCGAACATCCTGAAGGCAAGGAAGCATTCTGAATGTCAAAGTCAATCGCGATAACCCCGAAGCCGCTGGTGCCGAGGTAAATTTTTCCATCGCTGTCCTCCAGAATCCTGTAAACGGAGGAAAACGGAAGCGCAGTTGACTCTTTAAAGTCACCGGGGAAATTGCGGATGCGCCGGTAGTCGGGCGATAGTATATCAATACCACTGCCATCTGTTCCCACCCAAATGGAACCGTCTTTTCTTTCGTGAAAGGAGAGCACCGAATTATTGCTTAACCCGTCTTTTACCGATAGCTGCCTGATAAGATTTCCATTGGCATTAAAAATATCGATTCCGCCTCCTTTGGTTCCGACAAGCACATCCTTATTTCGGGTAACCAGAATACTGCGCACAATCGGGTAGGAAAGCTGTCCGGAGGATAAGCCGGTTGCCGGAAATTCGGTCAGTTTCAGGGTGAAAACCCCGTTGCCATCGGTGCCTATCCACAGGATATCGGGTTCCGTTTCGTAAATGCTGAGTATGCGCGTTGCAATGGGATTCCCTGAATACAAATCATTGACAATATTGAGCTCCTCAAACTTATTGGTTTGCAGACTATAGCTGTAAATCCGGCCCTTTTCAGTACCAGCCCACAACTTACCCGATTGACGGGATACGGTAATGGAGGTGATCACATCATCAGGTATTCTGAGTCGCAGGGTTATTGAGGATTCAGGATCAACCATCAGTGCAGCACCGGACCGCTGGGTAACAAAAAGGTATGGCTTGCCGCCGAATTTCAAAAGTGAGGAAGAAGTGAGTGTCCCGGTAACGGGCAATTGCATCAAAATTTCAAGCCTGTCGCCGTTCAAACGGAGCAATTCTCCTTTCGCAGTGATACAAAAGAGCTGTTCATCAACCAAATGTACTCTTTTGACATTCAGTGATGCGCCTGTAGAAAATTCGTTAAGAATCAACGGGTCAAATAGTGCAGTCTGCTCATTATATTTGAACAATCCCCGGCCGAAAACCGAAGCCAGCGTTCCATACTTCTCCGAATGAGAAATCGCTATGTCATTCTCATAATTGATCTGCTCAGGTTCATTGGTAAAATAGGCAGAAAACCGGTCATGAATATTGTCATAACGTGCAATCCCTTTGTTGGTAAGCATCCATAACGGTCCGGCTGAAGTTGGATACAACTCTCTGATCACATGGTTATGAATAGTGCCGGGTTTGCTTCCCGGAAGGAAAGTTTCGATGGAATGACCGTTGTAACGGTTCAGTCCGTTCCAGGTACCCAGCCAGATGTAGCCTTCAGCATCTTTGGCAATTGTATTTACTGCGCCGTTTGACAAACCTTCGCGCCGCGAAATAGAATGCACAGTGGTGCGAAATCCGGCGAAAGTGTCCGGGATCAGAAAAATAGAAAGCAATAAAAAGCTAAACCAGTGTCGCATAAGTGATAAGGTCGTATTCGTTGACCGGAAGTAAAAATAGTATAAAAAAGTGAATGGGGCAGCACTGAAAAACTCCCTTTTTACCAGACTTAACAATTAACAATCTGTCATAGTTTAATACGTTAACACCAACTATATATGTATAAAACTGTATCTTTACCCTGAACAAGTCTTCAAATAAGGTGTTAATCAGCAAAAACCATTAAGCATGAATTACCCGAAAAAAGTAACCATAGGCGATATTACTGTCCGCGATGGATTTCAGCACGAAGAAAAATTTATTCCTACCGAAGCCAAGCTATGGGTGGCAGAACAATTGATTTTATCAGGATTCAAGCACATTGAAGTCACCAACTTCGGCAATCCCACCGGAATGCCGCAGTTTAAAGACGCCGATGAAATAATGAAAAAGATCCGAAAAAGTAAAACCATTGCACATCTGATGCAGGATGTAAGCCTCACTGCGGTAACCATTCGTGAAAAAGCCATAGAGCGCGCAATTGAAGCCCGTAAAGAAGGCTGGGGGCCCGACCGCATTCTTCTGATGGTATCAACCAGCGAATCGCATCATAAAAAAAATTCAGGGCTTTCGCTGGATGATTATTGGAAAATGGCCGAAAAATATATCCCCATGGCTCAGGATGCCGGGCTTAAAGTAAACGGAACCGTAAGCACAATCTGGGGTTGCCCTATTGAAGGACCCACCAAAATGGAGAAAGCCATTGATTTTACCAAACGCTGGCTTGACATTGGTGCCAATGATGTTGAGCATGCTGACCACGACGGATCCGCATCACCCGACCGTGTTTACAGATATTATTCAATGTTGCTTGACAGCATATCAAATCCAGAAAAACACATTGTACACTTCCACTCAACCCGCGGCTGGGGTTTGGCCAATGTATTGGCTGCATTGCAGGCAGGCATGACCAATTACGAATCAACTTTAGGTGGAATAGGCGGACAACCGGCCAATTTTGTTGATGGAGTCCCCGTGGCTGGCACAGGCGCATACTATTATAAAGATCCAGGTATTACGGGACTTGTTTGTACCGAAGATATGGTGGTAATGATGGATGAAATGGGCATAGAAACCAATCTGGATATTGACCGGATCCTGGAAACAGGAAATATGGTTGAGCGCATAGTTGGTCGCAGGCTCAGGTCAGAATCCATTAAAAACGGAAGAATACCAAAATCGCTGAGCGGAAAAGACTGAAAGAAATTAACAAACTTAAAGTTTTTGAATTGAATATCAGTGGTTTAGATACTTTTACTCCTCTTTGAAAAGCTCAGGGCAGGATGCTCGGACACCGGGGGAGAACCTTAATTTCAGCATCATTATGAACTGCTTAGATCTTAGCAGGATGCACTCCCTCCCTGTTTTCCAGGGAGGGTTGGGGAGGGTAAAAGAAAAACTTTCACAAACGAAAAACCCCTGCTTCAATCAATGAAGCAGGGGTTTTTAAGTAAATTAACGCTACTTACTAAAACGGAAGATCATCCTCTCCGGTTTTGGCTGGAGGTGGTGTTGGTTGATTTGATGAAGTATTCTCCTGATAAGAAGAATCGCCTGCTTGACGGTTTCCCCCCAAAAGATTCAGTGTGTCGCATTCAATTTCGCTGATGTATCTTTTCTGACCATCTTTTTCGTAAGAACGGTTGCGGATACGACCTTCTATATATACCTGCGAACCTTTTCTGAGATATTTCTCTGCTATATCAGCAAGGCCTCGCCAAAGAACAATGTTGTGCCATTCGGTTTGCTCCATCTCCTGCCCTTCTCGGTTTCGGTAAGTTTCAGTGGTTGCCAGTGAAAATGAGGCTTTCTTAACTCCCTTTTCAAAATTTTGGATTTCCGGATCCTTTCCAAGATTTCCGATTAAAATCGCTTTGTTGATTCCTCGTGCCATAATTTTTTAGTTTTTTTGTCCTTACTACAGTACAAATATACATCGAAACTTAAATAAAAACAAATGCTTGATTCCTTCAACAACACTAATCAATTATAGATGATTCAGCAATGAATTTATCAATTAGCCGGCTAACCGGCAAATCTGAAATACTGTCTTTATGAATAATTGTCCATTTGGCTGAAGCCTGAAGTATGAATTCCTGCTTAGGCCGGGCAATGAAAAATCTTGCAAAAATCCGCTGATGCGTCAGAATGTGCTGAAAATCTTTTTCGAATTTTACAATTTCTGTTCCACCGGGTAACAATCTTTCATCATCAATCCAATGAATTGCCTCGTCAACAGTAATTAGTCTGTCCGATTCCAGCAAAGGAAATTCCCAAAGACTTGCCCAGATATCCTTGATCCCTCTCTGTTGCAAAACCATTCCTTCAGGAGTTACAATCACCAGATAGTTCAGCCACCTGTCGCGCTTTGGTTTATCTGTTTTGGGGAGAGGCAATTTGTCAACCAGATTATTTTTCAAAGCATAACATTCGACATTAAAAATACAGCGCTCACATTCGGGATTTTTTGGTTTACAAAATAATGCTCCAAACTCCATAACGGCCTGATTATATGTGCCAGGATCAGAATCAGTGATAAAGCTCTTCGATTTCTCTCTGACATCTTTAAAAATCTTTGTACTTCCAACAGGAGATTCAAACCCGAAGATTCTTGAAAAAACCCTGACTACATTCCCGTCAACCACGGGTTCAGGTTCATCGGAACAAATAGATGCAATGGCAGCAGCTGTGTATTGGCCAATTCCCTTCAGGGTAATAAGTGTTTGAAAAGAGGAAGGGAAAACACCGTCAAAATCTTTGATCACCTGCTGTGCAGTGAAGTGCATATTTCGGGCCCGGCTATAGTAGCCAAGACCTTTCCACACTTCAAGCACTTGTTGTTCTGATGCTTTTGCAAGTGCAGACACATCAGGAAAGGTATCAACAAACCTGAAATAATAACTTAGCCCCTGCTCTACTCTGGTTTGCTGAAGAATTATTTCAGAAACCCAGATAAAATATGGGTTACGTGTTTTGCGCCATGGCAAATCTCTCTTGTTGATGCGATACCACTCTGTTATTCTTTGGTTGAAATCCATAATAAATGCGAAATTCACTTAAATTGAGGCAATTGCCACTAAATATTGTGCAGAATTTTTCGTTTTGTTTTAAAAACCTGTATATTTGCACCCCGTTAAAAAATTTATTCTCAAATCATTAAAACTTCTAATCAACATGACAAAAGCAGAAATTGTAGCTGAAATTGCTAGTAAGACCAACATTGAAAAGGTTGCTGTACAGCAGACTGTTGAGGCTTTTATGGACGCAGTAAAAAACTCTCTGGCTAACGGCGAAAACGTTTACCTCAGGGGTTTTGGCAGCTTCACTACTAAGAAAAGGGCTGAAAAAACAGGTAGAAACATTTCAAAAAACACTACCATCATCATCCCTGCTCATAACATTCCCGCTTTTAAACCTGCAAAGACCTTCGTAAGCGAAGTTAAGAACAAGGTTAAATAGTAGTTGTTCATCTTTAAAAATATTTACCATGCCCAGCGGAAAAAAAAGAAAAAGACATAAAATGGCAACGCACAAACGGAAAAAACGTTTGCGCAAAAACAGGCACAAAAAGAAATAGGTTTTCTTGATTCGGGAAAAGCCATCGCATGTTCGTATTAAGCGGACATGTGATGGAATTATCCCTGATTACAATTGGGTCCTCCCTTTCAAGTATCGGGTATTAATTTATCGTGATTCCTGGAAGTAGTTTTGCCACTTTATAAAATACAGGATTTTGAACAAGGAGCTGATTATCGACGCTGGTCCTTCCGAAGTAAATATTGCACTTCTGGAAGACAGGGATCTCGTTGAGTTAAATAAGGAGAAAAGTAACAGCAGTTTTGCAGTTGGAGACATTTACCTGGGCAGGGTTAAAAAGATTATGCCCGGGCTGAATGCTGCTTTTGTTGATGTTGGTTATGAAAAAGATGCATTCCTGCATTACCTTGACCTTGGCCCTCAAATCAATTCTCTGAACAAACTCCTTAAACTGTATCTCACCGGAAGACCTGATCTGCCTTCAATGGCTGATTTTGAACCAGACCCGGATATTGAGAAAACAGGAAAAATCACAAATGTGCTGACATCCAATCAGCAGGTTCTGATTCAGATTGCCAAAGAACCAATCTCTACCAAAGGCCCCAGAGTTTCTTCTGAAATTTCGTTTGCAGGCAGATATCTTGTGCTTGTTCCTTTCTCTACACGGGTTTCTGTTTCGCAGAAGATTAAAAGTGCAGAAGAGAGAAACCGGCTCAAACGGTTAATCACCAGCATTAAGCCGAAAAATTTCGGAGTTATTATCCGCACCGTTGCCGAAAACAAAAAAGTTGCCGATCTGGATGCAGATCTGCGCAGCCTGATTGTTAAATGGG
>Ga0208243_1000923_pt1 | contig 11882 bp, 10 predicted proteins | sample Subbio2Aug_QV12A_FD_184826 | JGI IMG/M metagenome (GOLD analysis project Ga0208243, IMG submission 184826) | Serpentinite rock and fluid subsurface biosphere microbial communities from McLaughlin Reserve, California, USA - CR12Aug_QV12A (SPAdes) | ecosystem: Environmental > Terrestrial > Deep...
AGGGGCTTTGAAATCGTTACCGGCCATCTTATAATTTTTACGTGTGTACAACCCTCCGGTATGGATCGACCAATGGCGATTGAAGTGATACCCAATGAGAACGCCTCCTGATAAACTGGCTCTATCGGTATACCTGAACTTCACGGTTGTGGCATCGATTCCTGCTACCACTGCCCAACTAAAAACAGCTTTTTCTTTTTTGTTTTTAGACGCAATGGAGTCTTTAGTGGATATTGTTATGGGTTCTTGAACATTCATTATGGATACGGGTGTACTATCTTTCGCTGTATGGATACTGCTATCAGTTACATTGTTGCCTGTATCTATGGGTAGACCTATGATTTCTTTATTGTCTGTAGAAGATGAAGCTGTGTTTGCAACAGCTATGATCGTATCTTTTTGTATGGATGCAATGGCAGAAGATGGTTGGGCATTCTTGAATGATGATGGTATTTTTTCCTGTTGTTCTATTGCTGAAGCTGTTATTGCTTTATAGGATGAGGGCTGTTTTTGCTTGCTACCTTTGAAAATTTTATTTGGCAGTTTAGCATCAGATATCAATGGTATGGATGCTGTCTTTTCTTTTTCCAAAATTGGCTGTATAGAGTTGTCTGTGTTGGGTTCTTTATGGGTGCTATTTTGTTGGGTTACAGAAGCTGTGCTTGCTTGATCAACTGCTTGGGTATGCATCGTATACCAAAGGATGGATACTATCATCAATAGACCTGGAATGATCCACCAAAAAAGAAAAGGTCTTTTTTTCTTTTTCTCAGTAGGTAATATCTTATCAAGCTCTCTTTCCATTTTATCCCAGGAAGGAGAGGCCTTCACCGTATAGCGATCTGCTGCTTCACGGCTCAGCTGCTCAAGTCTGCTATCGTTTTCCGGATTAGACATAATTGGTAGGGATGTTTCTTTGTGAAATAATTTTTCTCAGATTACTCTTGGCCTTCGACAAATTCGATTTGGAAGCACCTACACTGATTCCCAATGTCTGCGCAATTTCATCATGACTAAAACCTTCAATAACAAAAAGATTAAAAACCGTTCTATAAACAGGTGTCAATTGTCTGATGGCTTCTATAATCTCCTGATAGGCCATTTTATCTAAACCTGTTTCCTGTGTATCTCCTATATGATCATAATCACTGTCATTTTCCGGATGTATGATATTCAATTGCACTTTTCTGAGTTGGTCAATACAAGTATTAACAATGATGCGTTTGAACCAGCCTTTCAATAGCGCTTCTGTATCTCCATCACGTAGTACATCAAACCGATCAATATTTTTATAGAGTTTGATAAATGATTCGTGTACCATTTCTTCCGCTTCTTCCTGCTGATGGATATAACGAAAAGCGATTTTCATGGCATAATCAAATAATCCCTCATACAACATACGTTGAGAGTTACGATCATTCTGAGAACAACCGTTAATCAGGGTTATTATGGAGGCAGTCTGGGTTGACAAAACGGGCAGTAAAAGACTTTAGCCTTTCTGTTAAACTACAATAAATGAATAGAATACGCAATCTATGTTGTAGGGGTTGCCTGTGTAATGAAAAATTATTCAAACAAAATTATCCGCCGGTTCTACCGTCTCTTACCTGTACTTTTTTCTTTCCGGAGTTCTTTTTTTCGAAGTCGAGCACTTCTTTGGGCTTGGTTTTTACCGATGAAGTATCCTTTTTTACCGACGTGCTGTCCGCTTTTTTACCCCCTTTTTCCGGATTTCCGGGTTCTTTTCCGGGTTCGACGATCTGGTCAAGAAACCAGTGTTCTGTTTTGATCAGTTCACCTGTCATGGGATAAAAAAAACGCCAGCGACCATGTTTGAGTGCATTGCCACTCGTTTTAATGATCACCATTTCATTCTTATTCGGGTCGATGACATCTTGTACTTCGATGGTATCAAATTGTTTGGCAGGATTCACCGCTCTCCAGCCTTCTTCCCGCTCTAGGCCTGCAATGGTGTAGTATCGGCACTGTCCGTCTTTCAATCCCCATTTATAATTTTCAACGGCCAAAAGATCGCCCATGAGGTTGAATTTTCGCCAGGTACCTTCTTTTTTTCCATTGATAAATAGACCTTCTTCTTCATAACCCCTCTCGCCTCTTAAAGGGGGCATTTCAACCTTCCAGCGACCTTGTTTGAGTCCATTTTTATCGGTGCAATTGATTGTATCGCGTTTAGAAGTGAGCTTAAAAGTCACACACTGAGCCGTAGAAGCCAAGGAAAAGAAAATGAACAATGGCAAGGTCAGAAAACGCATATTCACTAAATTGAGCATCCCAAATTACCAACTATTTATTTTAGTATGAGAAAATTAACAACTGCTTGCTTCCTGTTATGGTCTTTGATCGGATTGGCACAGGTTAAGCCTACATCAGCTGATGAGCGCATGAAAGGCGTTCAACAAAGAAAAGTGATGCAACAACAGTCCCTCATCAACAACACGAGTTTCCGCAATATCGGACCCAGTGTTATGAGTGGAAGGGTTGTAGATATGGAAGTAAATCCGGAAGATCCTACTGAATTTTATGTGGCGTATGCATCCGGAGGTTTATGGCATACGACTAATAACGGGATCAGTTTCAATTCCATTTTTGATACGGAGGATATTATGACCATTGGTGATATAGCCATGGACTGGAAAAGCCGTACCCTTTGGGTAGGAACCGGGGAAGTCAATAGCAGCCGTTCGAGTTATGCCGGAATTGGTGTCTATAAATCTAATAACAATGGCAAGTCTTGGGAGTATCTCGGACTTCCTGAAAGCCATCACATTGGAGAAATCAAATTACATCCCACAGATGTGAATACTGCATGGGTGGCAGTACTTGGGCATTTGTATTCTCCCAATAAAGAAAGAGGGGTGTACAAAACAACTGATGGCGGTAAAAACTGGAAACAGACTTTATATGTAGATAATAATACGGGTGCTGTTGATATTGATATCAACCCTAAGAATCCCAATGAATTGTTTGCAGCCATGTGGTATCGTACACGCTCCGCTTCCAATTTTGAAGAGGGAGGTAAAACCAGTGGTATCTACAAAAGCACTGATGGTGGTGAGAACTGGCAACTGATGTCAAAAGAAGGTTCAGGGTTCCCTTTTGGTGATGGCGTGGGAAGAATTGGATTGATGGTATATCCTTCTAATCCATCTACCATTTTTGCGGTGGTGGATAATAATTTCCGTCAGCCAGCGAATGCCAGACAAAACCAAGGTGATACCAGTCGTTATGTATTAGCCGATTTTAAAGAGCTCAGCAAAGAGCAATTTCTGGCATTGAATGATAACAAGCTGAATGCATTCATCCGTTCACCGAGAAATGGAATACCGCAGAAGTATACTGCAGCATCTCTGAAAGAAGCAGTGAACAATGGAACCCTTGCCCCAACAGCCATTTGGGATTATTTGTATGATGCCAATACTGCTTTGTTTGAAACACCCATCTATGGGGCACAACTATACCGTAGCGATGATGGTGGTGCTAGCTGGAAAATGACACACAAAGATGCCATTCCCAACCTCTATAGTACGTATGGGTATTATTTTGGTAAAGTATGGGTAAGTCCGGTAGATGATAAAAAAATCATTCTTACTGGTGTTGGATTGCTGCTGAGTACAGATGGAGGTGCCACATTTAAGCAAATAGGAAAAGAAAACGTACACTCTGATCACCACTATGTATGGATCAATCCTAAACGCGATAGTCATATTATCAATGGTAATGATGGAGGTTGTAATATCACGTATGATAATGGAGAACATTGGTTCAAGGCCAATACGCCTCCCGTTGGACAATTCTACAATATTGCAGTAGATATGGCTCGTCCATACAATGTGTACGGTGGTTTGCAGGATAATGGTACTTGGTTTGGAGCCAGCACCACCAGAGAGAACTATGACTGGTATGATAGTGGTCATAATCCATATACTTCCATTGGTGGGGGTGATGGTATGCAGGTGCAAGTTGATTGGAGGGATAACAAAACAGTGTACAGTGGTTCTCAGTTCGGCGCTTACAGCAGACAAACAATCGGTACAAGAGAAAGAAAAAGTGTTCGTCCCGCAAGAGATTTGGGTGAAACACCTTTGCGTTACAATTGGCAGACACCTATCTTACTCAGTCGCCATAATCAAGATGTATTTTATTACGGCAGTAACAAGTTTCACCGTAGTATGAATCGTGGGGATAGTTTAGTGACCATGAGTGCTGATTTGACCACCAATCCTAAACAAGGAGATGTTCCATTTGGTACTTTAACCACCATGAGTGAAAGCCCTCTTCGTTTTGGTTTGATCTATGTAGGATCTGATGATGGTAATATTCAAGTGTCTAAAGACGGCGGTAATACCTGGACACTGATCAATAAAAAATTGCCCAAGGGGTTGTATGTAAGTCGTGTTACCGCTAGTGCATTTAGTGAGTCGCGTGTATATGTTTCTTTGAATGGATATCGTAATGATCACTTCACAGCTTATGTGTATGTGAGTGATGATTATGGTACTACATGGAGACCTATCATGACTGATTTACCTGCAGAGCCGGTGAATGTGGTGAAAGAAGATACGGAAGATGGAAATATTATTTACGTAGGAACCGATGGTGGTTTGTATGTAAGTGTTAATGGAGGAAACAGCTCTATGTTATGGAATAAAGGCATGCCTAGCAGTGTTCCTGTACATGATGTAGTAATACATCCGAGAGATGGCGAAATTGTTGTAGGGACACATGGACGTAGTTTGTATATCGCCAAACTTGATGAACTCCGTAAGCTCGCGAAGAAGAAGTAATATCTGATGTCAGATTTTTGAACTCCGTGCAACTTCGTGCCAAACTCTGTGACCTCTGTGGTTTTATTCTGATATTTAACCACAGAGGTCACAGAGTTTGGCGCAGAGTTGCACGGTTTACTTTAATAATGTAAATCAAAAAATCAAAGATCAAAAAATCAAACTTTCTTCTTCCTCAGTATCCATAAATCTTGTTTACCCGCTTTGTTTGGATGCTGTTCTCCATCCCAGTATTCTAGTATCTCAAATTTTTCTTTTAATAACATCCCTAATTTTTCAGGTAGGTGATAGGTAGACATCATTCGATGTCCTTTTTTAGCGAAAGGGGTATGGTATATTCCTTCTGATTCAATTTGTTGTTGCTGTTGTTTGGATAGTTTTTTGATGAAATGATTTCCATGCGTAGTGATCCAAATAATACCATTGGATTTTGTGATTCGATTCAATTCATCGATCCATTTTTGTTGATCATCACTGGCGATATGGGTGAGTACTGAAAAGCCAATGACCAGATCAAAATAGGCATCTTCAAATGGTAGAGGGGGATATGCCTCCTGAACTTTGAAATGAATATCGGGTATATGCTTTTGATTCCATACAATGGTATCAATGTTTGGATCAGAGGCAAAAATATTGGCTGATGGAGTTAATTTTTGCAGGTGTCTGGTGATTCTGGAAGGTCCGCAGCCCCAATCTAGTATCGTAGGTGAATTGGGTAAATATTGTTGTACGGACTCCCATATTTCATGGGTGGTCAACTCTCCGTCTTCGATAAATTTTTGATAATCCAGAACATAAGATTCATATAATGTATAGTCATCCGGGAAAGCTATTCCTGGGTGCTTTTTTCGGTATTGAAAATTTGAATATCCATATTGGAGTTGTTGCCAACGAAAAATCAGTTGGTCAAATAGGCTGAGGGGTATGATCTTTTTTAATCGGTTCAACATCAATAACAAGATAAAGTATTGAGCTAAGAAATAAGTAACTTAGGATAATCTAGTAGTTTATCAAGCTGTGATCTGTAAAAAAATATTTATGAAAACCATCAGTGGGGTATTAAAACTAATGTTTTGTATTTCTTTTTTATTAACAGGCTGTGCCAATCAACAGGAGCATGTTGTGGGGAGTAGTCAAGTAGTTGAAGAAGATCCCGGCGATGTCATGTATACCAACTCTACTATCATTATTCAACCTACTTCATTACAGCTAGATAGTCTTGAAAAAAAAGTAGGAACATCTGATTTTCGTATCGGACAAGGGGATTATGTCTTTTATGCAAACGCAATGACCGGATTCTTTAAGGATAAAAATGTGGTCAATTATACTTTTTCAGGAGTTCATTCGCTGCGTTATAAAAATGCGGAAGGTAAGGTCATGCAATATGATCTTGAACAGAATGGAGAGTCGTGGCAACTCTATTTCTATTCACCAGAAAAAGGGTTTCGTCGTATTGATTTTGTAGACTACGAGTCAGCGTTTGAAGAATTTTTTAACCAATAATTCATTTGCTGCTGATAGTTTACGACGCTACCATCTCATGCAGATACTGCTTGCTTTCTTCTTTAAATGCTTTTCTTGGTTTCAAACCCAGTAATTGGAACATTTGATTGTCTTCATCAAACGATGGGTTAGGAGTAGTCAATAATTTATCTCCGGCAAAAATGGAATTAGCTCCAGCCATAAAACACAGCGCCTGATCGGAAACACTCATTTCTGTTCTGCCTGCACTCAAACGAACCATGGTCTTAGGCATCAGTATTCTTGCGGTAGCAATCATCCGTACCATATCCCATACATCTACTTTGGAATTATGCTCCAAAGGAGTTCCCGGAATGGCTACCAATGAATTGATAGGTACACTTTCAGGATGTTCGGGCATGGTGGCCAATGTATGCAACATACCTATTCTATCTTCATGTGTTTCTCCCAATCCAATAATACCACCACAACAAACGGTAACACCAGCCTTACGTACGTTTTCCAAAGTTTCTAATCTGTCTTCATAGGTCCGCGTAGTGATGATTTCACCATAATGTTCTTTACTTGTATCTAAATTGTGGTTGTATGCATACAATCCGGCTTCTGCCAACTTCTGAGCCTGGTCTTCCGTCAGCATACCCAGTGTACAGCATACTTCCATCCCCATTTCATTCACACCTTTTACCATATCCAATACACGGTCAAAATCACGGTTATCTCTTACTTCACGCCAAGCAGCACCCATACAAAAACGAGTAGACCCCGCTTCTTTAGCTTTCTGGGCATATGCCAATACCTCATCTTTTTTCATGAGTGCCTGAACATCGATACCGGTATTGTAACGAGCGGCTTGTGGACAATAAGCGCAGTCTTCACTACAGCCCCCTGTTTTAATACTCAATAGCGTACATACCTGTACTTCCGCTGTATCATTATACTTTCTATGTAATTCCGCTGCACGAAATACCAGTTCGAGCAAGGGCATGTTGTAGATATCGTAAATTTCTTCTTTGGTCCAGTTATGACGGATGTCGATAGACATAAAAATCGATTTAGATTACAAATATATAGGAACAAGCAACAACAGAAGAGCTTTTCATATTACAATCTCTGTGTAACTCCGTGGTTTATTTATTAGCATTTTTAACCACAGAGTGTCGCAGAGTTTGGTGCAGAGTTTCACGGAGATTGGTAAAAGGGAACAAAAATCATTTACTTGCTCATTTCCTGTTTCCTATTTCTTGTTTCCTGTTTCTTATTTCTATTCGTTATTCCTCTGTTTTCCTATGTTGAATATAATTCCTCCACTTTTCAATGACTTTCTGCATATCATCCGGAAGTGGGGCTTCAAAATGCATGGGTTGTTTGGTTACGGGATGAATAAATCCAAGCGTCTGCGCGTGCAATGCACAGCGTGGACAAATATCAAAACAGTTGTCTACAAATTGCTTGTATTTGGTGTAGATGGTACCCTTCAAAATTTTATCACCTCCATATTCCCAGTCATTAAAGAGGGTATGTCCGATATGCTTCATATGCACACGGATTTGATGCGTGCGTCCGGTTTCTAAAACACATTCTACTAATGACACATAATTGAATCGCTCCAGTACTTTATAATGTGTGATGGCATGTTTCCCGATTTCTCCTTCCGGATAGGCATCAAACATTTTACGATGCTGACGATGACGGGCAATATGCGCTTCAATCGTTCCGCTGTCTTCTTGCACATCCCCCCATACCAAAGCCACATATTTTCTATTCACGGTATGATTGAAAAATTGTTTGGCTAAATGAGCAGCCGCATCACCGGTTTTTGCCAATACAATTAATCCGGTAGTATTCTTATCAATTCGATGCACCAATCCAAAGCGAGGAAGTGATTCTTCATCTAAACTCGGATTTTGTTGCAGGAAATGATAGGCAACACCATTCAACATCGTACCCGTAAAATTGCCGATACCAGGGTGTACCACCATATTCGCCGGTTTGTTGAGTACCATTACTGCATCATCCTCATACACAATATTCAAGGGAATATTTTCAGGTTTCAGCTCAGTATGTTCAGGATTGATGAGACTCATCAACACGATCTCATCACCCGGCTTGATTTTGTAATTGCTTTTGACAACCTGTCCATTAACGGTTAAAAAACCGGCATCAATGCCTTTTTGAACTTTGTTACGGGTAGCTCCTTCAATACGTCCTTGTACCCATTTGTCAATGCGTAAAGGTTCCTGACCTTTGTCTACTTTAAAAGTCTTTCGTTCATAAAGTTCCTCAGTGCCTTCTTCAGGCTGGAGATCCAAATCTTCCTGCATTCTGCAAAAATAGCAGAAACCATCCAAGCGCATTAAAATGAGAGGATATCCGCTTTCCATACTAATTTTGCAAGATGCAGTCAGTACTATTCAGGGATTTGGGATTCAGGTCTTACCAATCGGTTTGGGATGAGCAGGAAGCCATGCTTCAAGAGAAGGTGGAGATGAAGTCGGCTGCAAGAATGAGGGATCATGTTGGTCAGGCGACCAACATGGGCAACCAGAAAATGGAGACCGCCATGGTGGGGCACCCGGCCCATCATACAATTGATACAGCTATTGTTGGTCGCCTGACCAACAATACAATACCCCACCATCTTTTATTGGTGGAACACTCGCCGGTATACACCCTCGGTAAGAGTGGGAAAACCGAACATATTTTGATTTCAGAACAGGAAATGCAGGAGAGAGGCATTGATTATTTTCATATCAATCGCGGTGGCGACATTACTTTTCATGGCCCCGGACAAATCGTAGGGTATCCGATCTTAGACCTAGAACAATTTAAAACAGATCTTGGGTGGTATTTACGAAGTCTGGAAGAAGTGATGATCCTAACAATGGCACATTATGGCTTAAAAGGAGATAGGAGCAAAGGAGAAACAGGTGTTTGGCTAGATCCGGATATTCCCGGAAAAGAAAGAAAGATCTGTGCCATGGGTATTAAATGCAGTCGATGGATCACCATGCACGGTTTTGCGTTCAATGTAAATACTGATCTCACCTATTTTGATCATATTGTGCCCTGTGGAATTGTAGGTAAGCAAGTGACTTCATTGGAAAAGGAATTAGGATATGCTGTTCCTTTCGAAGAAGTAAAAACATTGGTGAAAAAGAACTTTGAAAAAGTATTTGATATTGTATTGATAGATGGCTAATCTTTCTGTAGAAAGAATTTATTTTTTTCAATCAGTTCATTGTTCTTATAAAGCTCAAAATCATACCAGCCACTCTTTTTGAAATTGGCTTTATCCATGATCAATTCATGTTCTTTTAATTGATTGATCCTGAAAAGTTCTTTTCCCTCCATATCAAAGAATACAATCCGGTATTGTTGAAAGTCTTTTTCCGGTACGGATATATTCAGGTAGCCGGATGATTTGGTATAAATAAATTTAGAAGGCTTCCATACTTGTTTGGGTACAAAGCGATGTAATTCAGCTCTAAAAGTCGTGATCTGATAAATTGTGTCTTTTGTTGTATTGGTCACAGAATCCTTGAAACGCTTATAGAATGGTAGTTCTATCTGTATCAGTAAAGTATCTTTTACAAATACACTTACATATTCTTTCGGTTTTGGAATAAAAGGATTCCAATTGATCTCACCTGGTCTGATTACAGATAAGGAGTCTTGTGTGAACTTAATCAGCGAGTCACGGAAGTTTCGATAGGCAGTGGTTGATAATTGAAATGCAGGTTGCCCTCTTTTATAAATTTGAATATACTTTTCTGTAGGGGTAGTCGTTAGACTATCTTTTTTAATATCCGTTTTAGATATGTCAATACGGGCATCGATATTATCAGTAGCGATTTCTGCACCAACAGTGTTGGATTCTTCCCCGGGTGATTTGATATCAGTAAAAAAATAATTACCCCCTTTCAAAACATAAAAAATGCGGTAATAAATACGTGGGGCTAAAGGAGGCTTTTGATCAATGTATCCATTGGAGGGAAGTTCAGGCGATTGCGCAGAAAAAACAGTACGAAAGTTAATGCCATCAGTAGAACGTTGTACTGCCAATTGATTACAAGATGGATATGGATTGATCCAACTGATACTCACTTTACCCTTACCAATCTCTTTTACAGTAAAGCCGGGTAATGCCCTTTGTGATAAAGCTTGGTGGGTCATCAATATCCATACAAGGATCAGTAAAATTCTTCCATTCATGATAGCAAATATAAAGGCAGTAGGCTGATTAAAAAGGAAGGATATGTGGGGGTAAGGATCTGTTACCCTGTAAGCCACCACTATGGATCAGCAATAATCGGCTGCCTGATGTAAAAAATTCCTTTTGTATCAAATCATGAACCGCATAGAGCATTTTAGCAGTGTAGACAAAATCAGTAGGTATTTTTTCAGCCAACCAGAACTGCTGCATAAAACTTAAAAGTTCAGGCGGGTGTTTTGCATACCCTCCCCAATCATAACCATGTAAACATTGGAAATCAGAGTTCTTTTTTGGAGACAGCATGATGATTTGTTCTATTTCTTTCGTAATGCTGAAATGATTTTTAAGTACACTGATGCCTATGATTTCCTGTGAGGGGTTTGCGCTCATCCGAAGTCCGGCCATCATTGTACCTGTACCTACGGCACAAATAATATGTGTATAGTTGCTTGTATCCTGTATGTTTAAAATATCAGCCGCACCTTTTGCTCCTAATAAACCATAACCGCCTTCAGGAATCCAATACCATCCCGACTGATGATAAGTATCCTGTATTTGTTGCTTATCGCGATAATCAGTCCTGTTGACGAATTGCAGTTCCATGCCATAGCTTACTGCTTCTTTAAGTGTTGGGGATAACGCTGTATCACCATCACCACGAATAAAACCGATTGTAGGAATGCCGGCTTCTTTTCCAGCCAAAGCCAAGGCAACGATATGGTTAGAATAAGCACCACCAAAACTTGCCAGTTTGTTGGCGTTGGTTGTCAATGCTTCGTCGAGATAATATTTAAGCTTAAACCATTTGTTACCACTGATCACAGGATGTATCAGATCCAATCTCAGTATATCAGTATGAACATCTTGATTGGAAAGCGTTTTGACTGATTGAATATGAATATTTTGAATATTTATCAACATCTGTTCTTTTGGTACTGCTGAAAGTTTTAGTTTCGTTGCTCTCAAAAGGATATTATGAAACCTACATTAGTCATTTTAGCCGCAGGGATGGCCAGCCGATATGGAAGTATGAAACAGATCCAGTCTTTTGGTCCCGATGGCGAAACTATCATGGATTATTCAATTTACGACGCTATCCGTGCAGGATTTGGAAAAGTTGTTTTTATTATCCGGGAAGAATTTGCCGAACAGTTCAAAGCGATTTTCGAACCTAAACTGAACGGGAAAATTGCAACTGATTATGTATACCAGCATTTATCCGCTTTTACCAATGGCTATGCAGTTCCCACAGATCGCACCAAGCCTTGGGGTACAGGGCATGCGGTATTATGTTGTAAGGGGAAGGTGAATGAACCATTTGCAGTGATCAATGCAGATGATTTTTATGGGAAAGATGCATTTGCAAAAGCCTATGCTTTTTT
>Ga0208243_1000924_pt1 | contig 11873 bp, 11 predicted proteins | sample Subbio2Aug_QV12A_FD_184826 | JGI IMG/M metagenome (GOLD analysis project Ga0208243, IMG submission 184826) | Serpentinite rock and fluid subsurface biosphere microbial communities from McLaughlin Reserve, California, USA - CR12Aug_QV12A (SPAdes) | ecosystem: Environmental > Terrestrial > Deep...
AGAAAGAAATTAAAGACCTTAAAGAGGAAAATGTTATATTAAAAAAGGCTATGTCCATCTTCAGCAGGGACGCGAAGTAAAATATGTGTTTATAGAAAAGCATAGCTCCGAATTTTCCGTCAAGAAGATGTGCCAAACATTAAAAGTAAACAGGAGCTCCTTTTATGACTGGCAGAAACGGCCTTTAAGTCATAGTAAGAAGGAAGACATTAAGTTGCTTGCTCATATTAAAGAAGTATTTGATGAATCAGACAGCACTTATGGTCATAGACGTATCAAAAGAAAGTTAAAGAAAAAAGGCATAAAAGCCAGCAATAATCGTATACGAAGACTTATGAGAGAAAATGGTTTAGTAAGTGCACTAAAGTCAAAATTTAAAGCCACCACTAACTCAAATCACAACTATCCAGTATCCCCTAATTTGCTAAACAAGGATTTTACAGCTCAAGCAAAAAATCAAAAATGGGTGGGCGATATAACCTATGTTGCTACTGAAGAAGGATGGCTCTATCTAGCTGCTGTCGAAGATCTATATCATAAAAAGATAGTGGGCTGGGCTTTAGATAGTAGAATGACAAAACAATTAACACTAAAGGCAATTGACCAAACAATAACCCGTGAAAGACCAGAAAAAGGCCTAATATTTTATTCAGACTATACCGAATTCAGCATAATAGTGATAGGGGATCACAATATGCAGACTATGACTATCAAGATAAACTCAAAAACAATGGAATCAGGCAAAGCATGAGTGCAAAAGGAGATTGCTATGATAATGCTTGTATGGAATCATTTTTTGCAACTCTTAAAAAGGACCTAATCCACAGAAGACGTTTCAAAACCCGTGAAGAGGCTAAAATAGCCATCATCAACTATATAGAAACCTGGTACAACTCGAAAAGAAGCCATAGCAGCTTAGATTATATGTCACCAATAGAGTATGATCAATATCATAGAGAAAAACAACAAGCTTTGGAAGCTGCATAATTAAAGCAAAGGATTAGTTGGAAATATTTGCTTAAAGTATTCCTATAACATATCCGCAGCTATCTGTCTAAATTTAATGGAAAAAAGTTCAATTAAATGAATTATATGGGGGTTAATGCTATAATAATTAAGGAAAATTCAATATAGCTAGCAATTTTAAGAAAATAGAAGAAAAATACACTTATTCCCGAGTTTTACACCAAATAATTTAATGATAAAACACCGATCCTAGTAATACTGATGTGTACTGGGAACTTTTTATGTCAAGTTCTTTACTTTTTTCTGTTATTCTATATAGTTCTATGGTATAATAATATTGGGTGATGCTTATGTTCTTAAAAAAAGATAAAAAACTTAATGGCCGTATTTACCTTTCTATCGTTGAAGGGTTCAGAGAGCCTGGTACAGGTAAAACCAAGCAAAGAAAGGTCAAAAGTCTGGGATATTTAGATGAGCTTGAAGGTGAATACGATGATCCCATTGCCTTCTTTACTGAGTTGGCAAAAGAAATGTCTCGTGATGCTAGGGAAAAAGAACTTCCATTAAACTTTTCCTTCTCTCCAAATGAGACCATTGATTCTTCTTCTGTCTTGAGAAAAAATCTAGGCTTCTCTGTTTTAAGCTATTTTTATCATAATCTTGAACTTGACAGGTTTTTCGTAAACAGACAAAGAAGTTTAGATATAGGGTATTCTCTTAATCACATTTTTCAAATGCTTGTTTATTCAAGAGTTCTAATCCCTTCTTCTAAGAAGGCTTCTTTTGAGACCATGGATAATTATTTTCTTGATTTCAAATTTAGTATGAATCATATTTACAAGGCTCTGGATTACTTCAATTCCCTCAAGGATGCCTTGCTTCTGCATATTCATGAGATGATTAGAATGAATTATGGCAGAGATACCAGCTCTATTTATTATGATGTTACCAACTACTACTTTGAAATCAAGGAACCTGATGAGTTCCGAAAAAAAGGTGTTTCCAAGGAGCATAGGACCAACCCTATTATTCAGATGGGTTTATTAATGGATAATTCTGGCCTACCAATCTCCTACAAACTATTTAAAGGTAACACCAATGATTGTTCAACTTTAATGCCTGTTCTGGACGATTTGAAAAATGATTATAATTTCGGCCGTGTGATTGTAGTTACCGATAAAGGCATGAACACTGGAGAAAATATCGCTTATAACATCCTACATAAGAATGGCTATATATATTCTCAGACTGTTCGTGGCGCCAACGTCGACTTAAAGGAATACGTTTTGTCTGATGAAGGTTATGATGTATCGGCTGAAGGCTTCAAAATCAAATCACGAGTTGTATCTACAAAAATTTGGGTAGAGAACGTAAAAGGCAAAAGAGTACAAGTTCCAATAGAACAAAAACAAGTTGTATTCTTTAGTCCTGATTATGCAAAAAGAGCTAAGCATGAGAGGGAAAAAGCTGTTGAAAAGGCAGAAAAATTAATCCCAAATAACAAGACTGGTAAAATTCCTAATAAGGGTGTCAAGAAATACATTGTATCCACCCCATGTGATACGGAAACTGGGGAGCTATTTGAATTATCGGAGTACCATTTCATTGATCAAGAAAAAATATTTGAAGAAGAGAAGTACGATGGATACTATGCAATAGTAACTAGTGAACTGAATATGCCAACTAACGAGATATTGGATGCTTACAGAAATCTATGGAAGATAGAGGAAACCTTTAAGATTACAAGGAGTGATCTAAAAACAAGACCAATCTATTTATCTAAGAAAGAACACATTGAAGCTCATTTCTTAATATGTTTTGTGTCATTGCTTCTACTAAGACTGCTACAGAAGGAAACCGCCAACAGATATTCCACTAAAACATTGGTAAATACCATGAATAGTATTACCGGGACTTACGTAGACAAGAATTACTATATGTTTGACTATTACAATGAAGTTGTAGAAGATTTAGGAAAAGCAAGCAACATAGATTTTTCCAAGAGATTTATGACCTTGGGAGAAGTTAAAAATATTATTTCTCGAACCAAAAAATAATCTGTAGAACTACAGGTTCTTGAACAAATCAGTTTCCTGCATCTGCTTTTTGATGTAAGAAAGATAGATTAATGCAATAAACTCATTTAATTTTCTGGCAAGCTGCAGTAATATTTTTTCATGTCTGGCTAGAGTCTCACCTTCGCCCCGTGCCTCTGCTTCCTGGTAGGCACGACTCTTCCTGAGATACATGCAGTATTCATCTTTAGTAGAATTGCTTAAACCATTTACCAGCATAAAGCACCTCTTTATGTATTTTATTAGATGGGTTTATTATATCAAAATGTGGATGAAGTTAGCAAATTAATGCATCGATCGTTAGTTATATCACTTGTATTACTATAGCATTTGGCATCACAACAGTAGTATTTGTCGAAATTTGATGAGGAAATGCTGTAGGACATTAATACTATTTGTAGAATTAATTAGGAAGCATTAGTATCATAAGAAATTAAAATAAATTCGAATGATTCTAAGTAGCTTGAAATTTTATGTGAAATGATGTGTTACCATGAAATTGGCATATGACATAATTGAGGAAATTGCATAATTAAATTTCTCAAAATCCTCCTATATTTTTGATTTTCTAAATCTCTGCCGATTAGGCAGCAACAATTAATGACTTTCTACAATTTACTGCAATAGTTCCCGCTATTAGTGCTATACAATTAAGCAATGCATGAATTTTAGCCTTTTTTATGCCTTTGGATCTAATGTTATCTAGGTTAAGATATCTTTTTAGTCTACTGTTGCATCTTTCAACGGATGTTCTTTTATCATATTGCCTTTTCCAATCATCAGAAGACCTTAAAGGATAGCCATGTTGTCTAGGATTTTCTTTGTAATTGAGTTTTAAGGTATAACCATAATTGGAGGATGAACACCAATTCATACCATGGGGACAATCACATTTGCCTACGGCATGAGGACACCTAAACTTTAATTTCAATACTCATTATACATTCCTGTGTAGTGAGTATTTTATTACAAATATGCAATTTGTATCGCAATTTTTCAATATCCATATTTTATGTATAACGTCATGGTGCTAATTCTTCTGTACCAGTATCTGTAATCAATACCTTCGTCTTATAAAAGGTTCCCCTTTAGAAGTAATGAATTTCATTTATAGATATACATGTTATCCTCCTAATGCAAACTAAAAAACCAGCACCCATTATCAAGGTCTCTAACCTTCTCCATGGGTGCTGTCTACAAAATTTGTATTTATCATTTTCTCGTCAAATCCCCCAAGTCCCTTATAAAAGCATCCACCGCTGCCTCATCTGTAGCCCATGAGGTAACCAATCTTACAGATGAGCTATTTTCATCCATTCTACTCCACAGGTAAAAGGCATATTTTTTGTGTAGCTCTTCAATAATCTTATCTGGAAAAATAGGAAATACCTGATTTGATGTAGAGTCTGTTAAGAGCTCATAGCCCTGCTCCTTTATACCACTTGTTAGCTTAGCCGCCAAGGAGTTAGCTCTTTGTGCCAGCTCTAAAAATAGATTGTCTTTAAAAAGCTCTAGAAACTGTAGCCCTAACAATCGTCCCTTTGCCAATAAAGCCCCCCGCTGCTTCATATTAAATCTAAAGCTATCCTTTATTTCTTCATTACATAAAACAATTGCTTCACCTATTAAGGCACCATTCTTTGTACCTCCTATATAAAAGGCATCCACAAGCCTTGATAAATCAGCTAGGGTAAGCTCCTCCTTAAGGGCAGCTAATGCAGAGCCTAAACGTGCACCATCTAGAAAGAGTAATAGTTTATTTGCCTTACAAAAGCTATGAAGCTCCTCCAGCTCAGTCCTATTGTACACAGTTCCAATTTCAGTTGTATTAGATATGTATACTAGCCTTGGCTTAACCATATGCTCATCAGTATGCTGATTTAAAACAGTTCTTATGGCTGCTGGTGTAAGCTTCCCATCACAAGTATCCACGGTATTCACCTTATGTCCAGTGGCCTCTATTGCACCGGTCTCATGAACATTAATATGGCCTGTACTGGCTGCAATAACTGATTCAAAGGGTCTTAATACAGAAGCTATTACAATTAAATTTGCCTGAGTACCACCTGATACAAAATGTATATCTACATCGGTATTTTGCATTTTTTCCTTTAGCAGCTCCATTGCTCTAAGGCAATATTCGTCCTCACCATAACCCAGCTGCTGTTGTAGGTTTGTCTCTAAAAGAGCCTTTAAAATATTGGGGTGGGCACCCTCACTATAATCATTTTTAAAGCTATATATTTCATTTCTATCTGCTTTAGTTGCCATCTTGTAATTCACCTTCGCCTTCTTCTTAAATATTTCAGAATCTTTCTTTATTATACCACCATAGTAATAATAAGAAAAAGAAACTCTAAAAATAAAATTCGAGAATGTAGTGCTTGATTTCCCACTTTCAGAAGTAGGAGTCTTAGCAATACACCGAAGGATAAACTTTCTAAAATATCTCTAAAACCACTGGACAATGGTCACTGCCCATTATATCACTATGAATCTCTGCATTTTTTAGAGCTGCTTTAAGTCTTTCTGAAACTATAAAATAGTCAATTCTCCAACCTACATTCTTTTCTCTTGCAAAGCCCATATAGGACCACCAGGTATAGGCATTTTCCTTATCAGGATAAAAATATCTGAAGGTATCTATAAATCCAGAATCCAATAACTCGGTGAGCTTGCCCCTCTCCTCATCAGTAAAGCCTGCATTTTTTCTATTGGTCTTTGGATTTTTTAAATCTATTTCCTTATGGGCTACATTTAAATCTCCACAGAAAATAACTGGTTTAACCGCATCCAAGGCCTTTATATAATTTCTGAAGGCGTCCTCCCATTCCATTCTGTAATCAAGTCTTGCTAGACCTCTTTGGGCATTAGGTGTATATACATTTACCAGATAGAAGTCCTCAAACTCTAAGGTAAGGACCCTACCCTCCTGATCATGGTATTCTATATCAATACCATAGGTAGCATTTATGGGCTTTACCTTGGTAAATACAGCTGTCCCTGAATAGCCCTTTTTAACTGCATAGCACCAATACTGCTGATATACCTCCACATCTAATGCAATCTGTCCTTCTTGGAGCTTTGTCTCCTGAAGACAAAAAATGTCTGCATCCACTGCTTTAAAGTAATCTATAAAGCCCTTATTTACACAAGCCCTTAGGCCATTTACATTCCAAGAGACTAATTTCATATATACCTCCACAATAGCTTTTTTATATATAATTCTTTATAATACGACACTTCCCTCTATTTTTTTCTACAAAAAAAAGTGAAGCTCTATAGCTTCACCATCATCACATTTAGTATTCCTTCAACATTTGACAGCTTCTTTAAGCTTTCCTGTGTCACCTCAGAATCCACTGTCAGGAACATCATAGCCCTTCCGCCCTTTAGATTTCTACTAACCTGCATAGTTGCAATATTTACCTTAGCTACTCCTAATATTGTTCCCATCTGCCCTATCATACCTGGCTTATCTATGTTTTCTGCCACCAGCATGTATGATGTAGGAAGCACATCGAATTGATATCCATTTACCTCAACCACCCTAGGCTCACCCTTACCAAAGACAGTACCGGCTAATGTAAAGGTATTTTCCTTTGTTATTATGTTTACTGCTATCTGATTAAGATAATTATCCACCTCATGCTTTTTACTTTCAACTACTGTTATACCTCTATTCTCTGCTATCAGCCCAGCATTTACATAGTTAACCCTTTCCTTCAGCACCGGCTCAAAGAGGCCCTTTAATATTGCTAAGGTTATTACAGAGGTCTCAAGCTTTGCTGCTTCACCACTATATACTATTTCTACCGCCTTTACTGCAGTTTTTTGTAGCTGATGATAAAGCTTTCCTAAAACCTCACCTAGAGATAAATATGGCCTCAATAAATCCAGTTCATATTTTTGTATCGTTGGAAGATTAACCGCATTTGGTACCATATCACCCTTTAGAGCACTTATTACCTCATGGGCTATGGTTATACCTACATTTTCCTGCGCCTCAACAGTATCTGCTCCCAGGTGAGGTGTTATAACGGTGTTTTTGAAATCCAACAGGGGTGAGGTAGTATTGGGCTCATTAACAAGTACATCCAGTGCTGCCGTTGCAACAATACCCTCACTTAATGCCTTTGCCAGGGCATCCTCATCTATAATGCCTCCTCTAGCGCAGTTTACAAGCCTTACTCCTCTTTTTGCTGCTTTAAATTCCTCTTCTCCTATCATCCCCATGGTCTCTTCAGTTTTCGGTGTATGAACTGTTATGAAGTCAGACTCCTTCATTAGGTCTATTAATGCTTCCTTCTTTTCTACACCAAATTTTTTAAAACGCTCATCGATTATATATGGGTCGTAGGCCACTACCTTCATATTAAAGGCCTGCATACGGGTAGCCACTAGGGCTCCAATTCTACCTAGGCCTACAATTCCTAAAGTCTTTTGATTTAATTCAACACCTCCAAAGCCACTTCTATCCCATTTTTTATCCTTGATCATAGCATTGGCCTGAGGGATGTTTCTGCAGGAGGAAAGTAATAGCCCAATGGTATGCTCCGCTGCTGATACCGTATTTGACTCTGGAGTATTGACTACAATAATACCTCTTTTTGTAGCCCCCTCCATATCTATGTTGTCTACACCATTTCCCGCCCTGCCTACAACCTTTAGATTCGTTGCAGCCTCGTATAGCTCCTCATTAATTTTAGTTACACTCCGTACGATGATCGCATCATAATCCTTTATTATTGCTAATAGCTCATCTCTGGTAATGCCCAGCTTTACATCCAAGTGAAGGCCTGCCCCCTTTATTTCTTCAATACCCATCTCAGCAATCTTCTCCGTTACAATTACTCTCATTATTATTCCTCCCTTTTGATTTGTATTATTAAAGCAAGAACCTCCCTCTACTGACATCACCTCCTTAAATTAAACTCAACCTCTCGCTTTATTGCTTTATAACTGTTTTGTATTAAAGTTAATGGATACTATAATTCCTTCAGCAGCAGCTTAGCTAAGAAAACATAATCCAAATTAACTCCTGACCCTAACATACCAATGTAGAGGCACTTAATACGGTATTTAAAAACCCCCCATGTATAGTAAATTTAAAACCATAATTTCCTATACATATATAAAAGCCCCCGCCCTGACTTAACTGTCAAGGACGAGAGCAATCTCACGTGGTGCCACCTTAATTTATTATCCTATTGGATAATCTCTACATAGTTAACCGTTATGCTAACGGGGCTAGGTTTATTCCCTGCCTGCTTCAGGATGGATTCAACAATCGATGGTACCAATTCACACCAAGCATTGGCTCTCTTTAACCATAGGTTTGTTTACTGCTTCCCTTCAACGCATTTCTGTACTTTGTATAATGTATAAAATATTTCGAATATTGTGTTGTATAGTATTTTATTACTTCTAAATACATTTGTCAATAGTCTTGTATAAAAAAACACCTCCAATCAGAGATATTCTCTTAATGGAGGTATTTCGTTAAATAAATATCTATTTTGTAAATTCTATACCCTTATTTATGGCAGTTAAATTAGCCTCCAGCAGCTCAGGCTTTTTGCCAGCAAGCTTTGTCATAGCCTTTTCTATCTTAGCCATATCAACAAGCTTTAGGCTCGGTATTAAGGCACCAAGGCATACCATGTTGGCTATACTGTTGTTACCTAGCTCATTAGCCATTTCAGTAGCAGGTATTTCAATTGTTGTTATATCGTCTCTTACCTTATCTAGTTTAGCAAGTGAAGAGTTAACTACTAGTACCCCTCCTGGCTTAACCTTTGGAGCAAATTTATCATATGCAGGCTTATTTAATACTATTGCAGCATCTGCAAGGTCAATTACAGGTGAATTTATTTCCTCATCTGAAAGTATAACAGAACAGTTAGCAGTACCTCCACGCATCTCAGGACCGTAGGAAGGAATCCAGCAAAGCTCTAGATCAGAGCCCATTCCTGCATAGGCAAGAACCTTACCTAAGAACATAACCCCTTGACCACCAAATCCAGCAAGAATCACTCTATCCATCATAAGCTTTTTACCTCCTCTGTAGCTTTTAATTCTCCCATTTGATAAACAGGCATCATGTTTTCACGCAACCATTTTAAGCTTTCCACTGGTGATATACCCCAGTTTGTCGGACAGGTCGATAAAACGCTTACGAAGGAGAAGCCTAAGCCCGCTTTTTGAACCATAAAGGCCTTCTTGATTGCCTTTTTAGCCTGTTGGATGTTTTTTGGTGAATCCACAGAAACAGAAGCAACATAAACCGCACCATCAAGATTAGCAATTAATCTTGGTAAATCTATTGGGTAACCATTAACAGATATATCTCTACCGTATGGGCTTGTTGAGGTCTTCATTCCTTCAAGGGTAGTCGGTGCCATTTGGCCACCAGTCATACCGAAAATAGCATTGTTAACCATTATTGAAGTTATTTTCTCTCCTCTAGCAGCTGTATGAATAGCATGCTGAGTACCTATAGCGGCAATGTCACCATCACCTTGGTATGTGAATACCATTCTATCTGGTAGGGATCTCTTGATACCTACACCTACTGCCTGAGCTCTACCATGAGCAGCCCCTACGAAGTCACAGCTGAAGAAGTCCTGGCTAAAGCCTGCACAGCCAACAGGAGAAACCCCTATTGTATCTTCAATTATATCTAATTCCTCTAAAACCTCAGCGATTAATCTCATGATAGTACCATGAGTACAGCCAGGGCAAAAAGAAAATGGAACATCTGTTAAACCTTTACTTCTACCAAAAACCTTTTCCATGACTACACCTCCTCAGCAGTTACTTTAAAAGTTGTTTCTAAATAATCTAATATCTCATGCTCAGTTGGCAGCATTCCACCTTGTCTTCTGTATAAATGAACAGGCATCTTGCACTCAACTGCCAGCTTAACGTCCTCAATCATCTGTCCTGTATTTAGCTCAACAGTAACTACTCCCTTAACCTTATCCTTGTAAGGAATGAAGGCATTAGCTGGAAATGGCCATAGGGTAATAGGTCTGATTAAGCCTAATTTTATCCCTTTCTTACGAGCATTTAAAACTGTACTCTTGCAAATTCTTCCTGTAGTACCGTAGCTCACTAGTAGATATTCAGCGTCCTCAGTATGGAATTCCTCCCACATTTGTTCTTTATCTTGAATATCCTTATATTTCGCTTCCCATCTTAGGTTGTTTGCTTCACCAATCTCGTTAGTTAAGGAGTAGCTAGCTAATACTCTCTTCTTTCTGCCCTTAGCTCCATCAACAACCCATTCTCTGTCTGTCACTGGTGCTTTTGGTCTTTCCTTTAATACAACTGGCTCCATTGTTTGACCTAAGAAGCCATCAGTATGAAGTATAACTGGATTTCTGTATTTATCAGCTAAATCAAAGGCTAGCTGAGTATAGTCATAAAGCTCTTGAGCTTTAGACGGTGCTAAAACAATAGTTCTATAATCACCATGTCCTCCACCTCTAGTTGATTGGAAATAATCGGATTGTGCAGGTCCTAAGCCCCCAAGCCCTGGCCCACAACGGTTAACATTAACGATTACCATTGGAAGACCAACTGCTGCACTGAAGGAGATTCCCTCCTGCTTTAAACTCACCCCTGGGCTTGATGAAGCTGTCATAACTCTTGTTCCTGTACAGGCTGCACCGTAGCACATATTGATAGCTCCAATTTCATCCTCTGCCTGAACTACAGTCCCCCCAACCTTTGGGAAATGCTTTGATAAGTATTCTATAACCTCCGTTGAAGGAGTAATCGGATATCCAAAAAACACCTTACATCCTGAACGGATGGCTGCTTCGCCTATGATTTCATTACCCTTTAATAATACCTTTTCCATCTGCTTTTCAGCTCCCTTCCAAATATTATTTGTAAACCTCTATTGCAACATCAGGACAGACAGTTGCACATAATGCACATCCAATACACTTATCTTGATCCTTGCAAATTACAGTAAAATATCCTTTTTGATTAGATTTGTCACCTATTTCTAGGATTTTCTTAGGACAAATATCAATACAAAGACCACAGCTCTTACAGTATTCACTCAACACATTTACCTTTGCCATCTTAATCTCTCCTTTTCTTATAAAATCAAATATATATATTTATCATTAAGTCCAATATGAAACCTAATTAATTGTATATAGCTGCTACCTCTTCTCCTCTGATAACTCTTAGTGCACCAAAGGCTAAGGATTCCAGCTCCTCTTCACCAGGAATTATTTCAACTGGAGCAATGAATTTAACTCTTCTAATAATGTCTTCAACTATACGCTTTGAGTAGGCAATTCCACCTGTTAATATGATTCTATCTACATTACCCTCTAGAACAGCAGCCATAGCACCAATTTCCTTCGAAACCTGATAAGCTAATGCATCTAGAACGATATTTGCCTGCTCATTACCCTCTAACGCCATAGCCTCTACCTCTCTAGCGTCCTTTGTACCAAAGTAGGAATAGAAGCCACCCTTACTGCTTAGCATTTCCTTAAGCTCATCAAAGCTGTATTTACCTGAGAAGCAAAGCTTAACTAGCTGGTCAGCTGGTAGTCCACCGCATCTATCCGGGGAAAATGGGCCTTCTGCCTTAGCATTATTAACATCTATCATTTTTCCATTTTTATGGGGTGTAACTGAAACCCCTGTGCCTAAATGCACTACTACAAAGTTTACTTCCTCGTATTTCTTGCCCATTTCCTTAGCTACCTTTCGGGCAACCGCCTTCATATTTAAGGCATGGGACAGGCTAATCCTCTGTATATCAGCTAGACCTGAGATTCTAGCCACTGGCTCCATTTCATC